>Ga0210394_10003501_pt1 | contig 19616 bp, 13 predicted proteins | sample IncBWC12MmetaG_FD_160121 | JGI IMG/M metagenome (GOLD analysis project Ga0210394, IMG submission 160121) | Forest soil microbial communities from Barre Woods Harvard Forest LTER site, Petersham, Massachusetts, United States - Inc-BW-C-12-M | ecosystem: Environmental > Terrestrial > Soil >...
GCCCGTGTCGATGCCGATTTTGTTTCCGTTGCTCTCCGTAAACCACAGCGCGCCATCGGCCCCCACTGCGATACCCTCGGGCTCACGAGATACCGCGGGAGCCGGGTACTCGGTGATCGACGGCGGAGACTGCGCCACCGCAAGTATCGAGCAGCTCAACAGTGCTGTTGCAAGGCAAGCGGTTCTTCGCTGAAACGTCATTCTACTGCACGCTCCAGGTTCCCAGCGCCTGCCAGCCCGTGTTGTTGCCACCTCCGGAATCCCTGGCTGCCGAGTATACCGCATGATTGCCGGCGAAGCCTTCATAGAAGAAGATGTTGAGCGTGAGCGTAAGCGTGTCGCCACTGCCGGTGGCCGAGGAGCCCGCGCCATCGATCCTGCACTGGCTGTTTTGAATTGAACCCGAGCCGTCCAACGTCATCGATCCCGCGAATGGACCGCCCGCGTCGCCCGCGTCGTCGACCAGGTAGAGAGTGTTGGTGCTTTCTACATACGCGACGTAGCAGGCGGCGATCCCGTCGATGAAATCATTGATGAGAACGTTCACCACGCCCAGATTTGTATAGCCGCTGGTATCGGTGATGGTAAATGTCAGCGCTTGATCGATACCACCTGTCGACACGCCCCTCGATGGGCTCTGGGCTGTCATGGTAACCTGCGCGGCTGGAGAGCCGGGCACATTCCAGACGCCAACGCGCTGCCACCCGCTGCTGTAGCCATTCTGATTCACCTGCGCGACGTGTATGATTTGATTTCCCCCGAACGCAGGCTGGAACGTCACGTTCAGTGCCAGCACCAGCGTAGTGCCAGTGGTCGTCGCGGCCGAACCCACGTTGTTGATCTGGCATTGGCTGTTCTGGATGGAGCCACCGCCGCCGTTCAACACCATCGATCCGGCGAAGCCTCCGCTCCCGTTTCCCGCGTCATTCACTAAGATCAGCGTGTTGACAGAAGGCACGTAGGCCAGATAGCAAGCATTCTGGCCATCCAGAACATTGTTGATCAGCACATCCGCTACTTGGATGTCGCTGGAGCCCGCGGCATCGGTGAATCGCACGGTCAGCGTTTGACTCAACCCGCTTCCCGAGGCGGGCTCGACTGACGAGCGAGCCAAAGGCAGAATGGCGTGGCCGATTTTGTTCCCAGAGTTTTCGGCAAACCAAAGAGCCCCATCCGGCCCCGTAGTGATACCGGCCGGTTCGCTTGACGCCGTGGGTGTCGTGTACTCGTTGAGGATCCCGGCGGTGCTGATCCGTCCGATCTGGTTGGCGCTGAGCTCGCTAAACCAGAGGGCCCCGTCCGGCCCAACGGTGATGGGGCCGGGGAAGGTCTGCTCGGTGGGAATCGGGTATTCGGTGAACGCCCCGGCGGTGGTGATCCGTCCGATCTTGTTGCCGATGGTCTCGGTAAACCACAGCGCGCCATCCGGGCCCGCGATGATGCCGTAGGGCTGGCTGGACGCGGTCGGTACCGAGTACTCCGCGAACGCGCCGAAGGTGGTGATTCGCCCGATCTTGCCGCCTAGGTACTCGGTAAACCAGAGCGCACCGTCCGGACCCGCACTGATGGCCTGCGGACCGCTTTCTGCCGTCGGGATCGTGTACTCGGTGAATTTCCCAGAGGTGGTGATCCGCCCGATCTTATTGACCTCAGTGAACCACAGCGCTCCATCCGGCCCAGCGGTAATGTCACCAGCCCCGCTGGACACCGTGGGTACCGCGTACTCGTTGATCGTCCCGGCTGTGGTGATCTGCCCGATCTTATTGCCGTTATACTCCGTGAACCACAACGCCCCATCCGGCCCGGCGGTGATAAAGTTGGGGCCGCTGCCCGCCGTGGGTAGCATGTATTCGGTCAACGCGCCGGCTGTGGTAATCCGCCCGATATTGTTACCCAGAAATTCAGCGAACCACAGTGCCCCGTCAGGCCCCGAGGCGATGCTGAAAGGATCGCTTGACAGGGTAGGCACGGAGTACTCGTTGATCGTCGGCCCAGGAACAGCACGCCCGATCTTGAGGCCGGAGATCTCGCCAAACCATAGCGCGCCATCTGGACCAGAGACGATACCGTAAGGGTAGCTGGACGCCGTAGGTATCGCATATTCATTGATGGTCCCCCCGGTGGTGATTCGCGCGATGTTGTTTGCGGTTTCCTCCGTAAACCACAGGGCGCCGTCTGGCCCTACGGTGAGGAGAGAGGGCGAGGTGTCCGCCGTGGGCATGGTGTACTCGGTGATCGTTCCGGACGTCGTGATCCGGCCGATTTTGTTGCCGTATTGCTCGGTAAACCACAACGCTCCATCCGGTCCCGCAGTGATGCCAGTGGCGCCGCTGGACGCGGTGGGTATGGAGTACTCGGTGATGGTCCCGGTAGTGTTGATTCGTCCGATTTGGTTGCCATTGAACTCTACAAACCAAAGCGCTCCGTCCGGCCCTGCGGTGATACCAAGGGGCTGGCTGGATGCCGTCGGTACTGGATATTCGGTGGTGACCCCGGTGGTGGTGATCCGCCCGATCTTGTTGCCGTTGTACTCGGTGAACCACAGTGCGCCATCTGGTCCGGCAGCGATGCCGAATGGCTGGCTGATCGCCGTGGGTATGGGGTACGAGGTAAGGGCACCGGCGGTGGTGAGTCGCACGATGTTGTCGCCCTCAGAAAACCACATTGCGCCATCCGGCCCGGCGGTGATAGCTGAGGCGTATCCGTTCGCTGTGTACTCGGTGATGGTCCCGGCGGTATCGATCCGCCCGATGTTCAAGCCGTTCTCCTCGGTAAACCACAGCGCGCCGTCCGGCCCCACGGCGATAACGCCGGGCTGAACGAGGAGGTTGGAAATCGTGTACTCGGTGATCGACGGCGGAAGCCGCGCCAGCGCGAGGAGCGACCAGCTCAATAAGGCTCCCACAAGCCAGATAGCTCTCACTGCACGCTCCAGGTCCCTAGAGCCTGCCAACCGGTGCTGTTACCACCACCGGAGTCCCGGGCTGCCGAGTACACCGTATGATTGCCGGCGAAGCCTTCATAGAATAAGATGTTGAGCGTCAACGTGAGCGTGTCGCCGCTGCCGTTGGCCGAGGAACCTGCCCCATCGATCCTGCACTGGCTGTTTTGAATTGAACCCGTGCCGTCCAATACCATCGATCCCGCGAACGGGCCGCCCGCGTCGCCGCCATCGTCCACAAGGTAGAGCGTGTTTGCGCTCTCGACATAAGCTACGTAGCAGGCATTGATTCCGTTGAGAGAGTCGTTGATCAGCACATCGACCACTCCCAAATTCGTGAACCCGGCGGTATCGGTAATGCTAAAGGTGATCGCCTGGTCAATGCCGCCAGTAGACAAGCCCCGCGGCGGGTTCTGATTAGTGATGGTGATCTGCTTGGCAGGAGAGCCTGGCACATTCCACACTCCTACCCGTTGCCAGCCGCTGCTGTAGCCGCTCTGATTCACCTGCGCCATGTGCACGATCCGGTTGCCCGCGAACGCCGGCTTGAAAGTGACGTTCACCGCAAAGACGAGCGGAGTGAAATACCATGGAATCGTAATCTGCTGGTCCACGCTAATCTCACACTGGCTGTTCTGAATGGGGCCTGGCGCACCGTTCAACAGCAGCGATCCAGCGAATGGTCCACCGGCGTCGCCCCCATCGTCCACCAGATAGAGGGTGTTGGTGCTGGTTACATAAGCGAAATAGCAGGCATTTTGTCCGTCCAGAACATTGTTGATCAACACATCCGCCACGGCGATATCGCTGGACCCCGCAGCATCCGTGAAATTCAACGTTAGCGTCTGAGTTAGGCCGCTTCCCGAAGCGGGTCCAACGAACGGGCGCGCGTAGGGCAGGATGGCCTGTTCGATGGCATCGCCAGTCTCGACCGTGTACCAAATTGCCCCATCGGGCCCCGCGGCGATGCCCCAAGGTCGCCCGGTCCCATTGTAGATTGGGTATTCATCGATCAACCCGGCAGTAGTGATCCGACCGATCATATCGCCGCCGTTTTCGGCAAACCACAGCGCGCCGTCCGTCCCTGCCGTGATTCCCATAGGCTGGCTGTTCGCGGGGATTGTGTACTCGCTGAAGGTTCCTGAGATGGTAATCCGCCCGATCCTACTGTTGTTGACGCCGGATTCGGTGAACCACAGTGCGCCGTCCGGCCCTGCTGTGATGCCGTCCGGGCGACTGGACGGGATGGGTGTCGGGTACTCCGTGAAAGCGCCGGCGGTGGTGATCCGCCCGATCTTGCTTGTGGTGTATTCAGTAAACCACAATGCGCCATCCGGCCCCGTGGTGATGAACGCTGGACTGCTGGACTTGGTGGGCACTCGGAACTCCGTGATTATCCCGCCGGTGGTGATTCGCCCGATTTTGTCGCTGGCCTGCTCGGTAAACCACAGCGCGCCATCCGGTCCCGCAGCGATGCCGTATGGGGAGCTGGACGCCGTGGGTATCCGGTACTCGGTGAAAGTCCCAGAGGTGGTGACCCGGCCAATCTTGTTTTTGGAGGTCTCGGTAAACCACAGCGCACCATCCGATCCAGCGGCGATGCCAGTGGGAGAGCTGTCCTTTGTTGGTATATGATAAGACGCACTCAACGGGGCCTCCCCGACCACACCTGCGCTAGCCCGAAAGATAACGTTGGTGGACGAACCAGTAAACCACAGGGCACTATCCGGCCCCGCGGCGACGCCCAACGGAGAGCTCTCGCCCCCAATACCACTTTGCGAGATCGTAGGCCCTGGAACAGCCCGGCCGATTCTGCTGATTTCCCCCTCGGCAAACCACAGCGCGCCATCCGGCCCCGCAGTTATGCCCCCGGGACTGCTGAGTGTCGTGGGTGTGTAGTAATCGCCGATAGCCCCGGCGGTGGTGATCCGCCCGATTTTGTTGCCCAGCTCCTCGGTAAACCATAGCGCCCCGTCCGGCCCGGCCGCGATGCCGTAGGGGGCACTGCCTCCGTTTGGAATCAAGTATTCGGTAGCGGTCCCGTCGAGTGTGATCCGCCCGATCTGGTTGGCACTGGACTCGACAAACCACAGTGCTCCATCCGGTCCCACCGTGATGCCTTTGGGCTCACTGAACGCCGTCGTGATGGGGTATTCAGTGAATGTTCCCGCAGTGCTGATCCGCCCAATGTTGTTGCCATCCAGCTCGGAAAACCACAATGCGCCGTCCGGTCCCGCAGTAATGCTAGTTGGAACACTAAGCGCAGTGGGTATTGTGTATTCGTTGATGACGCCGGCGGTGGAAATTCGTCCGATCCTATTGCCATTGAACTCCGTAAACCACAGCGCGCCATCTGGCCCTGCGGTGATGCCTGTGGGGGAGCTGGCGGTGTTGGGCAGCGGGTACTCGGTGATGACGCCAGCACTGGTGATTCGGCCGATCTGGTTGCCCTGGCTCTCGGTAAACCACAACGCCCCATCCGGCCCCGCCGAGATGCACACAGGAACGGCGCTGGCTGTTGGTACAGGATACTCCGTTACCGTCCCGGCGGTAGTGATTCGCCCTATTCTGTTGCCGCTCGCCTCCGTAAACCACAGCGCGCCATCCGGCCCCACGGTAATGCCGAGAGGGTTAGTGCCTCCCGAGGGGTATTCGCTGATCGATGGCAGGAGCTGCGCGAATGCTAATGTTGTCCCGGTCAACACAACTGCAAGCCAGTGAGCGCTTCGCGGGAACGTCACTCTCTTGCACGCTCCATATTCCCGACGGAGTCCCTGGCCGCCGAGCAGACCGCAACATTGCCGATGAAGCCTTCGCAACAACAGTGTTGAGTGCAAACAAGATAGTCCACTACAAGCGATCCGGGAGTCAAGTATTAAAAGCTGTGGCTACTGGCCTTAATCTGCAAAAGTATGGTCCTCAAAACCACCAAATCGAAGCATCTGCCATACGTGCCTGTTCCGTTTTTAGAACAAAACGGACCTAACATGCTGATTGCGCGTAAATCGGCGTGCATCATAACTACAGTTTTGGCCTTGGCCGTGTTCGGATTTCCGAACAAGAGCTAGGTAAAGTTTTTGGGGGGTATTTTGAACTGTTCAATTTTCGCGAGCTCTCCAACGGCTGGGCCGGTGGCCACAGTAAGCGAGGCGCGCAAGGGACAATCTGGGCCAACGAAAACGCAATGGGTAATGCGCGCAAAAGCACCTTCGGGAATCGGGTGAGTGGGCGCCCGAGACCGGCGGTGTGGTCGCCAGTTTGAGCTGCGCACTAGCCGTACTGGGCGTCGGCCCTGGCAGCGGTCGTGGACGCAGCATCCTACGACGCCGGGCCATTCGGAGCTGATTCTTTGGTTGCTGTCTTCGGGGTCAATATAGCGTCGCTCAGCTCCGGGAGTCTTTGGCCGGAGCTAGGGGGCACCAATCAGCGTACGACCAGCGGAGCTGGAAGCTCGGCATCGGCTAGCGGGGACACGCTGACGCTTACCCTGGCGATCACGTTCAGTTCCAGTTTTGCCGGCAATGAGAGTATTTATATGGCGGCGCGCTAACCGCCAGGCGGTCGCACGCGCGAGACGTTCGGAGGCTCCAGGTTCCGCCGTTATGCCCGTCCCAGCGGGTCGCAGTCTTGGGCGAAGCTTTCCAGCAAGTGATGCGGCCCTTTTGATTCAGTTCCATTTGTATCGCTGACGTGCGGCGTAGCGTTTCGCCTGGCAGCTTGGATTACCTTGCAGGCCCAACGGGAGTCCGGAGAAATAGTTTGGATTCCACGAAAAGGCTGGTCGGTGTCAAGTATATTTCACATAGTTCTCCTTGAGGGATTCCGCAGAGCCGCCAGTCGCGAGGCATACGCATTCTGATTCACGCACAATCAGCGGGTTTGCTCCGCCTATTTCTAAAACCCGAACAGACTTGCTCAATGATTCTTCGGTTTAGTGTTCATAGGCTTGGGGCTTGAGGCCAGGCGGTTCCGGCTTCTACTTGACTCCTCCACTTGTTTTTAGTGAAATAGCTTGTTTTGCCATCAACATTTGTTCTTATGAAGGCTTCGTGGCGCAAAGGACCATTCCGCCCCAACGTACTCTTCGCGGTAACAACAACAGAGACCGTTAGGCGTTGCCGACCACGTGTGTGGAGGAGGCACATCAAATGAGATGCGCGCACAGAGCTGTCTGGTTTTTGGGAATCTTGCTAGGTTGGACTCAATTAGATTGGGCGCAGTTTTCGCCGCAGTTCCCAGCGTCGATCGATCAGTACACGGTCCCGACCTCTGGCTGTAAGCCGATCGGCATCAGTGTGGGACCGGATGGCGCGTTGTGGTTCACCGAAAATGCGGCAAGTAAAATTGGGCGGATCACTACCAGCGGAAACTTCACCGAATACCCGATACCTACAGCAGATAGCCAGCCTTATGGCATAACCCAGGGGCCCGACGCAGCGCTGTGGTTTACCGAACAGGCGAGTAATAAGATCGGGCGGATAACCACTGCCGGCGATTTCACCGAATACTCGATACCGACGGCATCTAGTCAGCCTCAAGGCATCATCGCTGGACCCGACGGCGCAATCTGGTTCACTGAGGCAAGCGGAAACGAAATTGGCCGGATTACCACCGGCGGGACATTCACTGAATGGGCGATCCCCACCCCAAACAGCCTGCCTTATGCCATTACAGCTGGACCGGATGGGGCGCTATGGTTTACCGAGTTCGTAGGCAACAACATTGGGCGGATAACCGTAACGGGGACGATCACCGAGTATCCGCTACCCGAGATGTTTAGCGAGCCTGAGGGCATTACTGTCGGGCTGGATGGCGCGTTATGGTTTACCGAAGTGAACGCCATCAACATTGGGCGTATTACGACTACCGGGACGGAGACCGATATCCACATTGGCACACCGGGAAACGGCCCTGCAGACATTACCACCGGACCGGATGGGGCGTTGTGGTTTACCGACGATTACAGTTTCATTGCGCGATTCGCCCCCACCAACTATTACCCAACGTTGTGCTGCCAACCTAAGAGTATCGTCACGGGGCCTGATGGGGCGCTGTGGTTTACCGAGGAAGGCGGCAGGATTGGACGGGCTGCCCTCGGGCCCACCATCGATGAATCGTCTGTTCTTACATCGAAGAGCGCACCGCTCGCGGTTGCAGCCGGCTCCGACGGGGCACTCTGGTTTACTGAGAGTAAGGCCAATAAGATCGGACGTTTTGTTGCCGGGCCAGGCTACTTCTACGGCCAGCCAACCGCCGAGTACGCCGTGCCTACGGTTTCTAGCGATCCGTACGGGATCACCTCAGGTCCAGACGGGGCGTTGTGGTTTACCGAGAAGGCCGGTAACAATATAGGGCGAATTACGACCTCCGGAACTTTCACCGAGTACCAGATTCCTACCGCGTCTTCCAAACCCCTAGGCATTACTTCAGGACCGGATGGCGCTTTATGGTTCACGGAGAGTCACAGCAACAAAATCGCCCGAATCACCACTGCCGGAACTTTCACCGAGTACCAGATTCCTACAGCATCTAGCACACCAACCTTTCTCACCGTGGGCCCGGATGGCGCACTTTGGTTTACCGAAAATACTGGTAACAAAATCGGCCGAATCACTACCTCCGGAACTTTCACCGAGTACCAGATTCCTACCGCGTCTTCCAAACCCTTAGGCATTACCGCAGGGCCGGACGGCGCGTTATGGTTCACAGAGAATGCTGGCAACAAGATTGGGCGAATTACCACCACCGGCACTTTCAACGAGTATTCGACGCCTACGGCCGGCAGCAATCCGTTTGGGATCACGGCGGGACAGGACGGTGTGTTGTGGTTTACCGAAGAGAGTGGAAACCGCATCGGGCGGATTAGCACAGCCGGATTGATCGACGAGTATCCGGTCCCCACCGCCTCGAGCGAGCCAGCAGGCATTGCGGAAGGGCTGGGAGGAATACTTTGGTTTTCCGAGCAGACTGGAAACAACATCGGACTGGCCATTATGCCTATTGCCCGCCCGTTGGTTGAGCCGACATCAGGGAGTGGTCTAAGCCAGGTGCTAACAGTTCGCGTTACTGATGCGATGTCTATAGGGCTGAGCTATATCGGGGTGGTGGATGTGCTAATCAACAACGTTTTGGACGCGCGGCATGCTTGCTACGTGGCCTACGTGCAATCGAGCAATACGCTTTATTTAGTCGATGATGCGGGCGACGCCGGAGGCCCTTACGCCGGCGCGCTGGTGTTGAACAACAGCGGAGGGTCCATTCGTAATAGCCAATGTGAAATCGACGGACAGGGTTCCACAGTTATTGTTAGTGGCGACAGCCTGTTGCTGAACCTGAAGGCGACTCTTACCCCGGGATTCGCTGGGAATCGGATCGTGCACGTGGCACAGGTGGATGCGAGCGGCTATACCAACGGTTGGCAGCGAATGGGAGTTTGGAATGTGCCTGGTTCTCCGGACATGCAGATTACAATGGCAAGTCAGAGTCCGCCACGCGGCGTGTCCACCGGCGGCATCGACCAGCTGATCACATTTACGATAACAGACACCTCTGGATATGCGAATCTTGGCGTCGTTGACGTGCTCATTAACGACTTTATCGACGGACGAACGTCATGTTATGTAGCTTTCGACGAGAGCAGCAACACTCTGTATCTCGTGGACGATCAAGGTGACGCAGGTGGACCATTCGCGGGATCGATGGCGTTAGATGGCTCCGGCTCCATTGAGAATAGCCAGTGCCGGATTGACGGAGCGGGCTCATCCGCCATAGGCAACGGTGACACTCTGACTCTGACACTGAATATGTTTTTCAAGGAGAGTTTCGCAGGTAATCACGTTGTATATTCTGCAGCGCGAGATTCCGGAGGCAACAACAACACCGGCTGGCAACCGCTAGGAACTTGGAGCGTGCAGTAGGAGCAACAAGTGGCGTACACACGGAGAGCTGTATTGTTTTCAGGCGCTTTGCTGAGTTGCTCGATCTTCGCATCGGCGCAGCTTGAGCCATCGATCGTCGAGTACCCGACGCCTAATGATTCTAGCCAACCCTTCGGCATTGTCACAGGGCCCGACTCCGCGGTGTGGTTCGCTGAAAACGGGGCCAATCAGATCGGCAGGGTGACCACCTCCGGAGCGTTTACTGAATATCCAATACCGACCGCGTCCAGCCAGCCCACGGGAATCACCGTGGGGCCCGATGGCGCACTATGGTTCGCGGAGAACAAAGGCGGCAAGATTGGGCGGATCACGACCGCCGGTATCATCACCGAGTACTCTATACCAACCCCGGGCAGCGAGCCCTTCAGTATCACGGCCGGGCCAGATGGGGCATTGTGGTTTACAGAATTCACCGGCAACAACATCGGGCGGATCACGACCAATGGAATGTTCGCCGAATATCCGATACCCACGGCATCCGCCTTTCCCATAGGTATCGCAGCGGGCCCGGATGGTACGCTGTGGTTTGCAGAGTACATCGGCAACAATATCGGGAGGATCACAACCGCCGGAGTCATTACAGAGTACCTGATACCGACGTCCGACGCCACCGCCTACGGCATTACCGCAGGACCGGACGGTGCCCTATGGTTTACGGAACAAACCGGAAATAAGATCGGCCGCATCACTACTTCCGGAATCTTCAAAGAGTACCCAGTGCCCACTGCGTCCAGCCGGCCCGACGGTATCACCGCCGGGCCGGACGGTGCGCTGTGGTTTACAGAGCAAAATGGAAACAAAATAGGGCAGATCACGACATCCGGAGCAATCACCGACTTCGCAACACCCACGGCCCACACCGAACCGATCAGCATCACTGTAGGACCGGATGGCGCGCTGTGGTTCACAGAGGACGACCTCGACCGGATCGGCCGGGCCGTTCCAGGGCCAACGATCACGGAGTTTTCTTTGCCAATTCAGAGGGGCGATACAGAACCCTATAATATCGTCGCGGGGCCGGATGGGGCGCTGTGGTTTGCGGAGTACGCTCGCGGTAACATTGGGCGGGTCACCCTTACCGGCATTATCACCGAGTATACGACACCAACGGCAGGCAGCCAGCCCTTTAATATCACGAACGGGCCGGATGGAGCGTTGTGGTTTACAGAGTTCACCGGCAACAAGATTGGGCGGCTTACCACTGCCGGGACGTTCAGCGAGTACTCGATACCCACGGCCAAGAGCGGTCCTCAGGGCATCACCGCGGGTACCGATGGCGCACTCTGGTTCACCGAGCAAGAGGGCAACAAGATTGGGCGGCTTACCACCGCGGGGACGTTCAGCGAGTACTCGATACCCACGGCAAAGAGCGGTCCGTCCTCCATCGCCGCGGGGCCGGACGGCGCACTCTGGTTTGCCGAAGCGGAGGGCAATAATATCGGGCGGATCAGCACTACCGGTTCTCTTACCGAATACGCGATCACAACACCGTCCAGTAATCCGTCTTCCATTAGCGTAGGGCTGGATGGCGCGCTGTGGTTTACCGAAGAAACCGGCAACAAAATAGGGCGAATCACTGTCGCCGGACTGATCGACGAGTACACTATATCCACATTGTCCAGCAGTCCGCACACGATCACCGCCGGGCCGGATGGAGCGTTGTGGTTCACAGAGGGAAGCGGAGACAAGCTGGGCCGCATCACTACCGCCGGGCTAATCGACGAGTTCCCCGTACCCACGGCAATTAGCAATCCCTTCGGCATCACTGTCGGGCCAGACGGCGCATTGTGGTTTACAGAGGAACGTGGCAATAAAATCGGGCAGGCCACTCTGCCACTGACCCGGCCGTCCATCGAACCGGCATCGGGCAGCGCCGTGAGCCAGAACCTAACAGTGCGCTTCACTGACGAAGCGGGGATCAGCGACATCGGCGTAGTAGATGTGCTGATCAACAGTGTTCTCGACGGCCAGAATGCCTGCTACATGGCTTACGTGCCCTCCAGCAATACGCTTTATCTAGTGGACGACGCCGGCGATGCGGGGGGGCCGTACGTCGGATCGGTGGCGCTGAACGGCAGCGGAGGCTCCATCCAAAACACGCAGTGCCAGATCAATGGCGAGGGTTCTACTGTGATTGGCACAGGCACGACGCTAGTGCTGACGCTCAACGTGACCTTCAAAGCCGTATTCGCGGGCAATCGGATCATGCACCTGGCGCAAGTGAATACAGGCGGCTACACCAATGGCTGGCAGCGGGTGGGAGTGTGGCAGGTGCCTGGCTCACCCGCGATTCAGATCACACTGAGCGGCCAGAATCCGGCGCGAGGAGTTAACACGGGCGGCGTCGACGATCCGATCACGTTCACGATTACCGACACCAGCGCCTACACGAATCTGGGTATCGTGAACGTGCTGATCAACGATTTCATCGACGGAATCGCCGCGTGCTACGTGGCCTACGCCGAGAGCACCAACACGCTCTACCTGGTCGACGATGCAGGCGACGCGGGCGGCCCCTTCGCGGGATCAATGGTATTGGACGGCACGGGTTCGATTCAAAACAGCCAGTGCAGGATCGATGGGGCGGGCTCCTCGGCCACCAGCAGCGGCGATACGCTCGCGCTGACGCTCAACATCATTTTCTACGAAGGCTTCCGGGGCAACCACGTAGTGTACTCAGCGGCCGGGGACTCTGGCGGCGGCAACAACACCGGCTGGCAGACGCTGGGAACCTGGACCGTGCAGTGAGAGCTGTTTGGCTTGTGGGAGGCCTATTGAGCTGGTCGCTCCTAGCTGCGGCGCAGCTTCCGCCATCGGCCCCCCACTACGGTAGTGGCCAGGCCACCATCAGGGCGGTATCTGCCGGCAACGTTTTTCGTCGCGATTCGCAGGAAGACCCCTACGACGCCTCATTAAGCGGCCACAGGGAATCGTTGTCCGGTTCTAAGCGCTTTGTTTCGCGTGGTTTATAGTCCTGCCTTGGACCGCGCCCAATACGTCTGGACATGGTCTGGCAGTACCTGCCAACCAGAATCTTCTCCGCGCGATTACAGTTTTCGCAGGTGTTTTCCGCATTTAACTAATGAGGACAGATTCATGAGTTTTACAGCCAAGTAATTGGGGCTGTCCCAACGTGAGTCGTGATCGACGAGGAAGGCAAGATTGCGGAGCTCGACAGCGACGGGCAACTCTGCGGGACCGTGCCGTGCGGAGACATGGGTAAGAGTCAAATCGAATTGCCGCTAAAGTGGATCTCGCGAGCATCCCTCGTGCCATCGTTCTGGATCTTCACGCCCCAGGCTTTTTCGATTCCCGAAACCACTTCATCATTGGTCCCGCGCTCGGGCGTGATGACCCCTAAGATGGCGCAGGAAACAAGCCAGGGGCACCTCATGGGTACCAGTACAGCTTCCGGCGATGCGCTGCGTTGCAATCGAGGTGATCGTGTTATACTGCTCAGCGTTTCGAGGCCAAATTGCAATTTCGGTGCACAATTCCGGCGACGCTGGCGGGGCCGTTCGGGTGCAAAGACGATGACCGGGTCAGGTTCGATATTCAAAATGGCCAGTGCCAGAGCGTTGAAACAGGCTGGGCGGCCTCAGGCCTCGGCGACACGCTCACGACGCTCAACATTTTTCTTACGAAGCCATTCTCGGCAATCGGGAGCCCGGGACTCCGGCGGTGACACCGACTGGCAAGCGCTAGGAACGTGGACTTGTGCAGTAGGAGGAACAAATGATGTACACGTGTAGAGCTATCTGTTTCGCCGGAGTCATACTGAGTTGTTCGACACTCGCCGGGGCGCAGCTTCCGCCGTCGATCACCGAGCACAAGGTACCTACGTCAAGTAGCAGCCCCTCCGGCATCACCGTGGGCCCGGGTGGCGCGATGTGGTTTAGCGAGAACGGCGCGAACAAGATCGGGCGGATCAGTACCAGCGCGGTCTTCGCCCAAGGCACAATACCCACGCCGAGCAGCGGTGCCACGGGCATCACCGCGGGGCCGGATGGGGCGCTGTGGTTTACAGAGTTCAGTGGGAACAAGATCGGGCGGATCACCACCAGCGGGGTCATCTCCGAATTCATAATCCCCACTGCGTTCAGTGATCCCGTTTTTATCTGTTCAGGGCCGGATGGGGCGCTGTGGTTCACCGAGCAATTCGGCAATAAGATCGGGCGGATCACCACCGCCGGGGCGATCACGGAGTTCAACACGGGACTCACCGCGTCCAGCCAGCCCTACGACATCACTGCGGGGCCGGATGGAGCCCTGTGGTTTACCGAGGCCAACGCCAACCAGATCGGGCGGATCACCACCTCCGGGACGATCTCGGAGTACGCAGCTGGAAGCGAACCCCTGGGCATCACGGCGGGGCCGGATGGCGCGCTGTGGTTCACCGAGCAACTCGGCAACAAGATCGGGAGGATCACCACTGCCGGGGCCTTTACAGATTTCACAATACCCACGGCGTCCAGCGGCCCCTTCGGGATCGCCGCGGGGCCGGATGACGCGCTGTGGTTTACTGAGTACAGCGCCAACCAGCTTGGGAGGATCACCACTGCCGGCGCCATCACGGAGTACCCCATACCAACGGCGTCCAGCGGCCCCTACGTCATCGCCGCGGGACCGGATGGGGCCCTGTGGTTTACGGAGAACGCTGGCAACAAGATCGGGCGGGCCGTTCCGGGGCCCTCGATCCTCGAAACTATCGTGTTGTCGCCCGCCACCTACCCCTATGGCATCACGGCGGGGCCGGATGGCGCGCAATGGTTCACCGAGTTGGGCAACGACAAGATCGCGCGGATCAACGCCGCAACTTACAACGAGTACCCGGTATCCGGGGCGGGCAACCAACTCAGGGGCATCACCGCGGGGCCGGATGGCGCGCTATGGTTTGCCGACTCGGATAACAACAAGATCAGGAGGATCACCACCGCCGGGGTTATCACCGGCTACACGCCACCCACGGTGTCCAGCCAGCCCTACGGCATCACCTCGGGGCCGGATGGGGCGATGTGGTTTGCAGAGGCCGGCGCCAACCAGATCGGGCGGATCACCACGGCCGGGAAGATCACGGAGTACGGGGCCGGAAGCCAGCCCTATGGCATCACTTCGGGGCCGGATGGCGCGCTGTGGTTTACAGAGCTGGGGGGCAACAAGATCGGGCGGATCACTACCGCCGGGACGTTCACCGACTACCTGATACCCACGCCGTCCAGCCAGCCCTATGGCATTACGGCGGGGCCGGATGGGGCGCTGTGGTTTACAGAGAGCAACGTTGACAAGATCGGGCGGATCACCACCGCCGGGGCCTTTAAAGAATTCACCATACCCACTGCGTCCAGCTTCGCCTCAGACATCACCACGGGACCAGATGGGGCGCTGTGGTTTACGGAGCAGTTGGGCAACAAGATCGGGCGGATCACCACCGGCGGGCTGATCGACGAGTTTGCGGTACCCACGCTTTCCAGCGGCCCTTTCGGCATTACCACGGGCCTGGACGGGACGTTGTGGTTTACAGAGTACAACGGCAACAAGATCGGGCTGGCGGATCCGGGTTTGGCGCGGCCGTCGGTCGGGCCGGCGTCGGGCAGCGGATTGACCCAGACCCTGACGTTCCGGTTCACGGATGCGGCGGGTGTCAGCGACATCAACGTGGCCGATATGCTAATCAACAACTATCTGGACGGCGTGAGCGCGTGCTATCTGGCCTACGTGGTTTCGAGCAACACGCTCATCCTGGTGGACGACGCAGGCGATGCGGGCGGTCCGTACGCAGGCTCGATGGTCCTGAACGGGCTCGCAGGCACGATCCAGAACAGCCAGTGCCAAATTAACAACGTGGGCTCCTCGGCTAACTCCAGCGGCACGTCGCTAACGTTGGCGTTGAACGTGACCTTCAAAGCCGCGTTCGCGGGCAATCGGATCATGCACCTGGCGCAAGTGAATACAAGCGGACACACCAGCGGCTGGCAGCGGATGGGCGTGTGGCAGGTGCCGGGTTCGCCAGCCGTGCAGATCACCATGAGCGGACAGAATCCGGCGCGGGGAGTTAACACGGGCGGCATCGATGATCCGATCACGTTCATCATTACCGACACCAGCGGGTACGCGAATCTGGGCGTAGTGGATGTGCTGATCAATGATTCCATCGATGGAGCCGCGGCCTGCTACGTGGCCTACGTCGAGAGCACCAACACTCTGTACTTGGTGGATAATGCCGGTGACGCAGGCGGCCCGTACGCGGGATCGATGGTGTTGGATGGGTCAGGTTCGATTCAAAACAGCCAGTGTCAGATCGAAGGGGCAGGCTCCTCGGCCACAGGCAGCGGTGACACGCTCACGCTGACGCTCAATATCTTTTTTTACGAAGGCTTCCTGGGCAACCACGTAGTACACTCTGCGGCCGGGGACTCCGGCGGTGGCCACAACACCGGTTGGCAGGCGCTCGGCACGTGGAGCGTGCAATAGGAAAGAACAGAAGGAAGAAATCGGCTCTTTTTCGGAAGGGCAGTCCGTTCCGAGGCTCCCGATAAGGAGCTTATCGGTAGTGTCCGTTGGAACCCAAATCCGCGAAAAGGGAGTTTGTCATAGCCCGCGCCTTCATGGTGCTCCACGAAGCTGTTCACTTAGTCGATGGTCTGGGAGACAATTATCCAGGTTGGGGCAGCAGTTCGGCGTTGACGAAGCTCCTTGTGGATAAATGCTTTCCTGTTCTGGGGCAGCGGGCATGCTTGGCATTGCCTCGGTGTTCTTTGTCACGGAAATGTGAGTTCGAAGTTGAAGTTGTGGCTCCCCAGAACGATACTACTAGTTCAGCGGCGAGCCCTACACGATTTCGATAAGGGCCACGAACTCAACGCGCACGACATCCAGGTCGGGATGATATTTGTGCATGTAGACCATGGCCTCATGTACATCGCTGGCCGCGACCTGGAGCACGGGTGGTCCGGCTTCACCGTTCCCTTGACCTGTGAATTGAAATAAGCGGGCTTCGCAAGCACCGCTACGGCCCGGCCGAAATCCAGTCTTCTTTGTTGAAAGGGTGGGTTCGGCGGGAAGGCGTTCTGGGCATGTGGGACAGGATAGGCTGATTCAACCGGCGGAAAGCAAGTCGCACTGCGAGAGTTTTCCAGCGATTGCTGCCACAAAGCGAGTTGACTGTGCGGGTGAACATCAGTCTTGTCCAAATTAGAGAATCCAGACGACCTGTGACAATGGGGCGATGCTACGGAAGCCGGTGGATTCCACGACGATGCGATCGGTGGGCTACGCAGCCAAGAGCCGGATTTTGGAGATCGAGTTCGACTCGGGGGCAGTGTACCAGTATTTAGGGGTGCCGGCGAGGATTTACGAGCAACTGTTGGCAGCGGAGTCCAAGGGCCAGTACTTCAACAGCGAGATTCGGGGCGTGTATCCGTACGTGCAAGTGAGCCGCAGCGGAGCAGGCAGGTAGTCAGACGGGCGGCGGCCGGATGGGTTGCAATGGAATTCTGCCAAGAAACCCAGAGGCACCCAGGAGGACACCGCCATGAATCGAGTATGCAGCATTTTCGCCCAGTTGTTGCAGGTCCTTCCGCGAGCAGAGTTCGCCGCCGCTGTGCGCGATCACCAGGCCGAGCGCCATGCCCGCGGATTCAGTTGCTGGACCCGGTTGGTGGCGATGCTATTTTGCCAGTTGGGCCGGGCGCAGTCCTTGCGGGAGATCGTGGGCGGGCTGGCGGCCTGCGAGGGGAAACTCCAGCACCTCGGAGTGCAGTCGGCGCCCAAGCGTTCGACGCTAGCCTACGCCAACGAGCACCGGCCGTGGCAACTGTTTCAGAGCGTGTTTGAAGCTCTCTACCAACGCTGCGTGGCCGACGCAAGGCAGTGTGGCAGCGAAAGTGTTGAGCCTGGATGCGGCGATCATTCCGCTGTACCTGAGCGTGTTCGACTGGGCGCATTACCGGCGCAGCAAGGGAGCCCACGATGCTTACCTGCGACGGTTTGCCGTAGTCACCAATGGTAAGACCGCCGACCTGGAGGTGGCCCGAGGTCTGCATTTTGAGCCCGGCACGGTGGTGGTGATCGACCGGGGCTATCAGGACTTCGCGTGGTGGCTGGAGTTGTCGCGCCGCAAGGTGTTCTTCGTCACACGCCTGAAAGACAATGCCGAGTACGGCATCTCGAGCAGCGGAATGCCGATCGCGACCGCGGCATCCTGTGGGACGAAGTGGTGGTGTTGACCCAACTCCAAGAGGCGGGTCCCGCGGCGCTGATGCGGCGCATCGAGATGTGGGTCGAGGAGAAACAGGAATCCATGGTGTTCTTCACCAACCACCTGAAGTTGGCCGCCTACACCATCGCCGCTATCTATAAGGACCGCTGGCAGGTGGAGTTGTTCTTCAAGGCCCTGAAGCAATCGTTACCCATCAGGACCTTCGTCGGCACCAGTGCCAACGCGGTGATGATTCAGATTTGGACAGCACTGATTGCCATGCTGGTGGTCAAGTATCTGCAACTGCGCAGCACTTTCGCTTGGAGTCTGTCCAACCTGATCGCCTTGCTGCGTCACCAACTCTTCGTATATCGCGACTTGATGGCTTGGCCGAACCCACCCTTCCAGTCACCGCCGGAACTGCTGGCTGTCGCACAACTGTCTCTGGCGCTGGCCTGAGTTGGACAGCAGACCTGGGCACTATACGGGGTCTGGTTTGAAGATCACAGAAATTAGGAGCCTAACTCGTTTGGCAACAACCTGTCCAGTCGCTCCATCGGTTAATTTCGACAGCAGTGAGCCAATGAGGCTAACCTACTTAGCCTCGGAAACTGTCCCGTACTCTCACCTTCTATCATCCTTTCCTATTTTGTAGGCGAAGGGGCTTGCACGACGCCTGCAAAACAGTTTTCTGGTCTGGCAAGTTGGCAAAGTGCCTCAAACACAGGCTTCAACTTCACAATTGGCAATGAGACCACTGTATCGGATTCACGGCACTGCCGACTGGGACACCACTGGTTGTCGATTCTACGGTTGGTACAGCCACCGCTTCACTGGCCACGGCCGAGGCGTCATACTTCGTCCTAACGTTGTTATTCGGAGCTTTACTGGTACTGGTCCGGATTTCTTGTGCAATTCGGAACGGTACTTTTGAATTGCAATAGACCGCGAACATAGTGGCGGTCCACTCGCGAGATGGATCTGGCAGCGCGTGACTGGGCTGAAATTCCGACTGGCACATTGGATGGTTCAGTGCGGTTGCTGCCATTCTCACTCGAGTTAAGTGCGTTCCCCACAATGTACAGAACTTCTGGAAGCGTTTAATCTGGAGTCAAAGCCGCGCCACCCTCCGGCCACTCTGCGGACAAGAGCAGTGCTAAAACACTTAATGATATAATCCCTCCGCGAAGCAAAAATCGAAATCGGCGCCATTCGCGCGATCCCTCGATCTCCGGCGAATGGCTTGAGCGCGGCGGAGTTGCCAGGGCTTATTGGCGCAAACATCGCCTCCCTCCTCAACTTTTCGGCGCTCGCCGCGAGCGGCATCTATTGGCGGCGGCGACCCGAGACACACAAGAGGCTGATGCTCCTCGCGAGTATCAGCATCATCGGCCCTGCGCTCTCGCGCATACCCGGAGTTCATGAATTTCCAGTTCTCTATCTACTCGGCATGCTCTCGCTCTTCATAGCTCTGCCCTTGTACGACATCATTCGCAACCGGCGCGTGCATCCTGCAACTGCCTGGGCGCTGCCATTGTTA
>Ga0210394_10003502_pt1 | contig 19612 bp, 14 predicted proteins | sample IncBWC12MmetaG_FD_160121 | JGI IMG/M metagenome (GOLD analysis project Ga0210394, IMG submission 160121) | Forest soil microbial communities from Barre Woods Harvard Forest LTER site, Petersham, Massachusetts, United States - Inc-BW-C-12-M | ecosystem: Environmental > Terrestrial > Soil >...
CGTGAACCTTGCTAAGGACTTTAGAATCAGTGTCCCGGTCTAACCAAATTCTGACGCCATCTCATGGTTGTTCACTCTCACGAAAAAACTCTTCGGTGCTCCACTTTTGTGAATAATGCAGGCTAATGTCGCGAATCTGGTCATGGTGCGAAATGAGGGGCGCGGTTCTGAAATTGCCATCCGAAGCGCCCTCGGTTGCCCACGCATGCGGCTGGTCGGCCAGCTTTTCACTGAAAGCCTGTTGCTTGCCGTGGCTGGCGGAGCGTTGGGGTTTTTTTTAGCCGGGGCTTTACTGAGAGTGCTTTTAGGATTTGCGCCGGCCGATTTGCCGCGGCTTGCCGAGGTTCATCTTGACGTGCGGGTTGTCCTTTGGACATTCGCGATCTGTTTGATTAGTAGTGTGCTGTTCGGAGTGCTGCCGACATTTCTTTCAACGCGGGCAGAAGTTGCTGGCAGCCTAAAAATCGGAGGTCGCGGGGCTACTATTGGCCGGAGATCGTTTGCCAACGCGTTGGTGGTGTCACAAGTAGGGCTCGCTCTTGTGCTACTGGTTGGGTCAGGGTTGCTGCTGCGAACATTCGAGCGACTTGTCGAAGTCAATCCTGGCTTTGTTCCTGACAACGTGCTAACGATGCACTTCTCTTTTCCCACACGGGCAATGAATTTGAGTGAAAGTGCCTCTTCAATGCCCTACGATCCTCTGCGTGTCGTGTCTTTTTCTTCATCTCTTCTGGATCGAATATCTTCAGTGCCTGGTGTGTCGGCGGCCGCAACCGCCACGGGAGCTCCCTTCGCTTCTGAGGGCTACAACGGTACGTTTGAGATTAAGGGACGCCAAGCTGACTCAACCCAGCCAGAACCGCACGCGAACGCCACGAATGCCACGCCACAATATTTCGAAGCACTGAAAATACCCTTGATAAGGGGACGTTTCTACACTGCCGCTGAAATGCGTGCGGATGACTCGTCCGGAAAAGGGGCTGTGCGCATCATCGATGAAACGCTCGCCAAGCGTTTTTGGCCGAATGAGGACCCCATTGGCTCCGAAATCGGGGATGAGACGGATGGTTGGGCGAAGATAATCGGCGTCGTCGGCGACGTACGTGACACCGATCTCGGCTTAGAATCTAAAGGAATGATCTATTTTCCTGGATATGTTGGAACGACACTCATTATCAAAACAAAATCGAACCCCGCAGCGTTTGTGACAGCGATTCGAGAAACAATCAATGAAGTCGACAGCAGTGTGCCGGTTTACGATGTTAATTCCATGCAGGATTTGGTCGCGGCATCTCTTGAAAGGCGGAAGTTTGCGACGCTGCTTCTCACGTTTTTTGCATCTTTGGCACTGGCGCTCGCGTCAGTTGGTCTCTACGCAGTCTTGAGTTATGTCGTAACGCGTCGAACTCGGGAGATCGGAATCCGCATTGCGATTGGTGCCTCGAAGGACAATGTTCTTCTGCTCATATTTCGACATGGACTAACTGTGACACTTTCCGGCGTGGCGCTGGGACTCGGAATCTCACTCCTACTCAAGCCTCTGATTGCGAGTCAGCTCTTTGGTATCAAGGCGTTCGATGGCGTTACGTTCAGTTTAGCTTCGGTGTTGCTGGTAATTACGGCACTTGTTGCCATCTTTGTGCCGGCTGATCGAGCGATGCGCGTCGACCCAATGATTGCCTTGCGTCATGAATGACGCTGAGGGAGGGACCTGTGCCGTTCGTTCAGGAGGAGCCGGGAAAGCAGAAACCGCGAAGCTGCCGGGCGCAGAAATTGGCCCGAAGCCGTGCCCAGGAAATGCACGGCAGAAAAAGAGTGGCCCACTGCCCTGGGAAGATCGGTGGGGTATCGGCCCGAGCTATGTGAGCAGCTAAAGCGGAACACAAAAAGATCAGCTGTCGTGCACCATCGCTCCGGGTTCGACGATGGTGCTCGATTCGAGTGGCACCTGCGACGGTGAGCGCCGGATGACTTTGGCAAATGCGCTCGGTCAGCACGGTTCGAAGGGCGTGACCGCAGCCCCAAGGAAGTCACCGATTATGACTTAGTGTGCTTTCTGGGTGTTACTTCCGTGCTGACAACATGCCGAGAACCCATCAATGAGCGCTTTGCCCTGAAGCTGGCGCCAGCCGACTATAAGTCGCCAACTCTTCTTGCGCATGGCACCTAGACAGATGAATGTGATGCCGAGGCCAGAGAGGCTACTTTCCGCAGATCGTAATGGGCATTCGCGTAATGACGTACCGCGTAGTAGCCTGCTCGTCAAGCCGAGGATTGCCAGATTCTTGCATCGCCTCCACGTTCTTTCAGCCGGATGCTTGCCGAACAGTACGCAACTCGGAAACTGACTTGCCGGCGCGCTTTGCGTTTAGGAAGCTCCACCCAACTATTCGAAAAGAGCCGACTGAGCGGACCTATCCTCAAGGTCGCGAAAGTTACTCAGGCCAACACTAACAAGGCGAAACCGCTGCTTCGAACCAAGACCCACACGCTCGCGCAGTGACAGGGCAATGCTCGTCAATTCCTCGCAAGACGAGGGAGGAGTAGGCGGCGTACTGCTGCGGGTGATAAATGTCTGCGGAAGAAACAAAGATGGTTGAAGGCACCGTGGACATCATTTGGGGTAACACAACGACCCATCGGCCACGGGAAGGTATCGTGTAAATTTCCTACCGTATGGACCGGGGTTTCCGAATGGCGCAACTCCGCACAAGGAAATGGTCGGCGAGGAGAATTTGTTGAACTACTCGGTTGACGTGCAGGTGTCCAACCATGTCGATTGAACGTCGCACAGGGCGTGCGCAGGAATGGATAGTAGAAATTCGACAGTCTGGAAGTCACTCCTTGGAAAGCTGCCAGCTTACCGACGAACAAGTTGCGCCATTCCAACACGCTCGGAGCGCAGCGGAGTGATCGAGACTCCCTGTCAGCCCATATGGCCGCAAGTAACCACGCAAGAAAGAGAAAGACCTTTGTTGAGTAGTGTGTTTGGCGTAAATGCTCGACACCTGTGTGCCAAGTCCACGTCCCGGTTCCGCAAACCCATACTGGTAATCGTAGGTCACTGCATATTTCTTGGAAAGGCTTTGCGAGCGGACTGTAAAGGAACATGACGCCTAAGAAAAGCAAGAGGTACACCATCATCCAAAGGGCAACTCTTCCTGACCATAGAAGGACGCTCTTTAAGCTACTCATGTTGGCGGCAGAGAGTTCTTTGAGCACCTGCAATTCTACTTCATAGGGTTGCTAAATGTACTGGTACTTAGTTTTACTTCACGACTCCCACGCCGTCAAATGCGTTGGTCATCGTTTCGTGCTTAATCCCCGATGTGGCGGGTGCGTGCAAGCCCAAATTGGAATTAATCTTGTTGCCTTTCTTTGGCACCATTGTCGTCCCGCTTTCGTTCATTAATATAATAATATTGTGATGGCTACCGAAACCCGTGGATCTGCCGAAGCTCTGTTCGAATTCTCTTGTGTTCCTTGCAGGGAGTGGACACTTTGGGCACCATTTTTGCTTAGCTGCTCGGATCTTGTTCCTAGCCGGGTCGAGATGGTGGATGGTGAGACACTCGAGGAGGGGAGTCGCAGACCTTTTTCTCACCGAATAGACATCGATATGAGTTGCGCACGCGCCTATTCGTCATCTCGACCTGTGTGTTGCCGCGTCGCAAGAGCTTGCTGCGCAGCCGCCTGCAGTGCCGAGGTGCTGTTGCTCGCGAAAGACTGAATGCTGCGGGTTGCTCAGGATGGATTAAAAGGCCGTTTCCACATGCTTCCCGCTTCCCGGCGCTCTCAAAACTCCCAGGACACAAACAAGCCCAAGAAGCCAGATGCCCAGAAGACGGAAACTGATTCATGTTCATTCCTATTTCCGCCAGCATTCCCCAAGCAGTCACCCGATCGACTCCGGGAATGGTGCATAGCCGAGTGACCTTATCCTCACAGGGGAGCATGCGCTTATCGATCTCCTTCTCGATCTCACTCAGTTTCGATTCCGTGAAGCGCAGATGATCGAAGAGCTGTCGGAGCAAAAATCGATGATGAGCGGTCATACGACCTTCCAGCGCCAATTTCAGTTCCGGGATCTTGTTCCGCAGTTTCCCTTGGGCCATCTCTGCCAGCCGGGCAGCATCTTGCTCCCCAGCGAGCATCGCCTGCAAGATCGCTCTCCCCGAAGCACCCAAAGCATCGGTCGCTACCGATGCCAACTTGATGTTGGCATCCTCCAGCACCTTCTGAATGCGATTCGCAATGCGATTGATCTCCTGTACCAAACTCACGCGATACCGCGTGAGGTCGCGAAGTTCACGTATTGGCTGCGGGGGCACGAAACTACCGCGGAGCAATCCGTGCTGCAGCAAGTCCGCGATCCACTCGCTGTCTTTCTGGTCCGTCTTCCGGCCCGGCACGGCTTTGATGTGCTCCGCATTCACCAGCAACGCCTCGAACTGCTCCGCAAGAATGTTCCAGACCGGCTTCCAGTACACTCCCGTGGACTCCATGGCCAAATGAGTTACGCCGCGCTCCGCGAGCCAATCAGCCAAGTGCAGCAGATCGTGAGTGAATGTCCCGAAGCGCTTCTTCTCTTTACGGCTCTTCCCCTTGGCCTCCGCCCACAACACACATGCGGTGATACTCTTCTCATGTACGTCCAAACCACAACAGCAGGGATAGACAACTTCCATCGCGCGACTCCTTTCCACCGCGCGGCGTTGGACGCTTCAAAAAAGCGAAAATCTCCTACGCGTGCTCTCCGCAACTTCCGGAGGCTACAATTCGTTGTGCTTCTCAGCGTCCCAGCCATACTCGTAAGCGGGCTCTACAGCACCAGAGTAGGTCGGCCTCTGTCGCCAACGCGGCTCCACAAACGCTACGCCATCTCGAGCCCATTTTCATCCTTCGTTGTGGTCTCTGGAGGGGACGATGATTTACTCGTAACGCAAGGCCACTATGGGATCGACGCGCATCGCGCGGCGCGCGGGGATGTAGCAAGCGAGCATAGTGACGACACCCAAAACGAACATCACGGTCGCGAAGGAAAGCGGGTCGTCCGGGTGAACGGTATAGAGCATGCCTGCTATTTGGCGTGCTAACAAGAACGAGATAGGCAGCCCGAGTGCAACGCCAATGAGTACAACCTGCATTCCTTGCCAGGCAATGAGACTCATGATCTGCCTGCGTTCTGCTCCAAGGGCAACACGGATACCGATTTCACGCGTGCGCTGCGCCACTGAGAAAGCCACCAGGCCATAAAGGCCAATGGTCACCAACGTCAGCGCCAAGGCTCCAAATGTGGCGGCCAGATCGCTCACCAGCCGCTGCTGAGCAAGATTGTCCAGCGCGCGGTCTCGCAGAGTTTTAATGTCAAATATGGGCACATTTTTATCGATCACAGCGAACTCCCGCCGAACCTCCGAAACCACAATCGCGGTATTTGCGGAACCCGCTCGAACGTGAAGCGTCGGCATATACGGCCCAGCCTGTTGAAGGCTAAAAAAAATCATCGGTGGCGGGGATTGATGCAGGTCGAAATAGCGGGAAGCGCCGACGACTCCAATGATTTCGAATTCGACATCGCCCTCCTCTACCGAAGCCTCCACCATCTTTCCAACGGGGTCGTCATTCCCAAAAAGCTGCCGGGCCAACACTTCGTCGACAACCACGACCCGCTTTGCGTGTTCGCCATCCTGTACGGAAAAGTCGCGCCCATTCAGCAATGGGACTCCAAGAGTGGCAAAGAGGCCTGGACTAACGATGTCCATGTCGGACCGGGCAGTTCGCCCGTCCGATGCGCCGACGGTGACGTGCATGGCGCCGCGGCTCCCGTACGGTCCTTCTTCCGCAAGACCTGCGAAGTTGACTCCCGGCAGCGTTGACATGCGTTGCGCGACTTCCGCCGTGAAGTTGCGAATCTTCTGGCCATCGTACAACTCTTTCTGCGGCTTCATTCGGAAGACCAATACTCGATCCGGCTGAGGGAATGGATCGGCCGCCCGAAGATTCATCAGGGACCGCTCGAACAGCCCGGCCATCGTCAGGAGCAACAGGGATAGAGCGACTTGACCCATCGTCAAAACCCTCCGAAACACAGCTCCCCTGGCATCGCCGATGGACGCGGCAGAATCGCTCTTCAGCCCCAGCGTCAGGTTGTTTCGAGTTACATAAAGGGCGGGAACCAGACCCATGAGCATGCCTACGAACACGGTCAGAGCCGCCGTGAACCACAGAGTACGCAGGTCGGGACTGACATTTAGGACCACGTTTATGTGTCCTTGAGGTAGAAAGCCTAGGATCGTTTCTCCTGTCGAGGACATGATGGCAAGACTGACGGCTCCCGCCGCTGCCGCCAAAAGCGTGCTCTCTGTAAACATCTGCCGAACCAGCCGACTTTTGCTGGCGCCGATGGCGGCACGGACCGCAAGCTCGCGTCGCCTGGTGGTCGCGCGTGCATGCAGCATGCTTGTCAAGTTGAAGGAAGCCACCAGTAAGACGACGCAAGCGAGCCCGACCAGAACCAACAGTGAAGTGCGATAGTGCGCCAACTCTCCCTGCCATCCTCTGGGGCCCGGCGCCAGACGGATATGACGGGTTGGATTCGCCTCATGCTGATTGAGCCGGTCGTCCTGCAGGAACTGCTGGCACGCCGCGTCCGCGGCAGCTTCTGCCTGCACGATTCCAATGCCTGGTTTGAGCGGCGCCATAATTGCCGGGTCCGCCGTGCTGAGCAGTTCGCTTTGGCTGAGGCTCTGTCCAGGGGGCATCTGTGGCACACGCAGTTCGGGGTCAAACCCAACGACCAAACTGTAAAAGTCCTCGGGTGAAACGCCGACGATCGTAAAGGGATAGTCGTTCAGCCGGATGCTTTGTCCAAGCACATGCGGATCGCTGCCAAACCGTCGTTGCCAAAAGCGATACGAGAGGACGACTTCAGGCGCCCACTGACCTTTCAGTACCGCCGCTGAAAATCCTTGGCCGAGGGCGGGCCGAATCCCGAGAGAATCAAAGAAATCCGGTGAAACCACTTCGCCCACCACGCGCTCCGCCGCGCCCCCCTTGTACGAAAAAGATAATCCGTCATCGCTCCTGGTGATCACATCGGAAAAAATGTTACGGCTGCGACGCAGTTCCTCGGCTATCCCGATAGGAATAGATTCGTGTTCTGTACGGTCTTGCCGGACCGCTATCAAGCGCACCAGGCTCTGCGGGTCAGCCACCGGCAGCTTCCGCCAAAGGACGGCGTTTGCCGTGTTAAAAATGGCAGCATTGGCGCCGATGCCGAGCGCCAACATCAGCACAACCACAGCCGTGAAGCCCGGATTCTTCGTCAGCATGCGCAGCCCAAACCGCACATCTTGCCAGCATGTCTCCAGGAAGGATTCCCACGTTGCAGAGCGAACGATTTCCCTCGTAACTTCGGGGCTTCCCCGCTCCAGGCGGACGGCACGAACCGCTTCCTGTCGGGTCATACCTTGCTGCATTTTTTCCGCCGCCGCCATTTCCAAGTAGGCGCCCAGTTCCTCCTCTAACTCCCGGTCGACCCGCTCCTTGCGGAACAGCGATCGGAGCCCAGTTGCGATATTCCTGAGCAAAGACATAGCTCGCTCCCTAAGAGGTCTCCAAAATTCTGCCGATTGCGGCCACTTGCCTGCCCCATTCTCGTGTTTCGCTGTCGAGCCTCTTTCGTCCCTTCGCCGTCAGAGTGTAGTACTTCGCTCGCCTGTTGTTCTCAGTAGGTTTCCACTCGCCATCGATTAGTCCGTCCCTCTCTAATCGTTGAATGGCGAGAAATAACGAGCCCGCGTTAAGGCGAAAGACGCCCTTGCTCATCTGTTCGATTCGGACGGAAATCCCGTATCCCTGGGTTCCAGCGCCAACGTTTTCAGGATGAGCATATCTAGAGTGCCCTGGACGAGATCGCTCGGTTTGTCTGGCATAAACCTTCTTCCCCTTGGCTACCAGGAGGAACATACGCTTCTTTTACTGGTTGTCAAGAGGAGCGACACGGTAGTCTCAAACTTTGAATGGATTCTACTCCGTCGAGTCCTATAAATATAGTTGACAAATCACAATCGCGTTCGCTACATTCCGCCTGGTAGGTAGTATGGCCAACAAGGCAAAACCAGGACGCTTCACAGAGGCCGAGCTAGAGCTGATGAACATTCTGTGGGAGTCCGGCCCATCAACGGTTCAGGGTGTTGTCGATCACCTGCCCACTGACCGGCCACTTGCTTACACAACCGTTCAGACGGTTTTGAATGTTCTTCATCGGAAAGGTGGCGTGCGGCGGAAGCTGCGTGAAAGGGCGTACCACTACGAAGCCGCGGTTTCCCGCTTTGATGCCGCATCCACTGCACTGCATGACCTTGTCGACAAACTTTTTGGCGGATCGCCGGAACAAGTGGTTCTAGCTATGGTGAGGTCGCGGCAGTTGTCCCCTCAAAAGCTCTACGAGCTGCGAAGACTTATCGACGATGCTGACGGGCGGAATCGGAAATAGAGTGCTGTGGTTACACTGGAACAAATCGCCCTGTCGTGGTTCCTGAACGCGGCTTGGGAATTGCCGGTCTGTTTCATTTGTTGCTGGCTCTTGGTCCGCTTTGTTCCAAGGTTGGCTGCAGGCACACGCTACGTGCTATGGCTCCTGGCGTTCGGTCTTGGATTTCTTGCTCCATTCGGAACGCTGCTCGGATTGTGGGGCGACTCCAAGACAATTGGGAGTGGTTTTGGGGCGGCGCTGCCCACTACCGTCAATGACTCGGGCGCACCTGATTTGCTGCTACTGATCTTTGCTGCCCCAGCTTTGTATCATGCGCTGCTCCTGTTGCGTGGAGGAATCGCTGCGAGTCGCTTGGCGCGGCGAGCGGTGCCAGTCGAGCCGAGGATTCTGGAATCCGCCCTTCCGCGCGATCTCGTTGTCAACATCAAGCGATATCGAGCAAGGATATTCTCAACGGGATCAGCAACTTCGGCGTGCGGCCCGTTTACCTTCGGCGTAAGGCGGCCTTTTATCCTGATTCCTGCGACTCTATTCACCCCGCCAAACCGGCAAATGCTCGTGTCCGTGGTCGCGCACGAACTCGCACACGTGCAGCGTCGCGATATGTTATTTCACCTCTTGTGCGAAATCATGTTAGTCCCGCTCGCCTTCCACCCGTTTGCCTATTGGCTTCGGAGTCGGCTCGCCGAAGCGAGAGAGATGGCCTGCGATGCCCGCGTAAGCGGGCCAATCCTATCCGCAACCGATTATGCGCGGTGCCTTCTGGACGTAGCGGCAACGCTAAACGACACGGCGTCCTCCCTGAATGCCTTGGGCATTTCCGAAAGTGCAACGCTTGAGCATCGAATCCAATCTTTGATCTCGTTGTCCTCCTCGCGGGAGCGAAAGCTCAGTACTTGGAACAAATCTTGTCTGACCCTGGCGGCTTCGGTTTTGTTCGGAGTATTGTTCTCTGCGGGTCGCACAACATTTCTCTGGATGAGCGCGGTGCCGGAACCCCGCTCGCAACGGGAAATGCTGCGAGTTCCCCCGCCTCCTCCACCGCCACCACCAAACCGGAGATAGCTCGAAGTACAACTTAAAAAAGAGAGGTCCTCATGGAAAAATTGCGATTAAGTCCTAGATATATAGTTCTAGTTGCAGGGTTGCTCTTAACTTCCTGCTCGCTTGCGGCGGGAAACGTAACAGGCAAATGGGTGGGGAAATTCCACATACTTCCTCAAGGTGGTGGACCCAGAGAAGACAAGGCTGTCGTCATTCTGAAGCAGCAAGGCGAGGAAGTCACCGGGACATTAGGCGAGACCGACGAATCCAAGCAGATGCCCCTGAAGAAGGGGAAGATCACCGGAAATTCTCTCAAGATCGAAATGGAGGGAAATCCGATTGTTTTCACGCTGACTCTGGACGGAGACAAACTAACCGGTGAGATACGCGACGCTCATGATGAGAGCAAAGTTCTCGCGCGAGTAGATTTGAAGCGGGGCTAGATTATGGAGATTAATCCAAACAGGTTTTCGGTGCGCGGTTTGGGAACTTGGCTACTACGGTCTAGATTAGCGTTCGTCCTGATCAGCCTTCTTGGCGCGATAGCCCATGGGGGAACAGGAAGCCAGGTTCGCGTTCTTTTCATTGGGAACAGCTTCACCTTCTACAACAACATGCCTGAAGTGCTGAAGGCTCTTGGCGCTTCACGCGCCGAAGGGGCGCGATTCGAGGTGCAGATGGTTGTAGCACCTGGCGCCACACTTCAGCAATTGTGGGACGGCGGAGAGGCACGCAGCACAATCAAATCATCAAAATGGGATTTTGTTGTGCTACAAGAACAAACGTCATTAGGCTCAGTCTTTCTGGTCAACGGAATTCCCCGAATCACAAGTGTCGACCGATTCCATCAGGCCGTCCGTCAGTTTGTTCCAGAAATCAAACAGTCTGGCGCTAAAGCAGTTCTATTGCTCACTCCTTCCTACAGGGACGCTCCAGAGGAGCAGGGGGCGCTGAACTATGCATACTTTGAGATCGCTCGTGAAGTAGGGGCATCCGTAGCGCCCGTTGGGATTGCTTACCAACGCGCAAGGGCCGGTTCGCAAGGCGACCTTTGGTGGTGGGACGGGATACACCCGTCCAATCGAGGCTCTTACCTGACTGCTTGCGTTCTTTACGCCTCCCTAACAAACGAATCACCGATCGGTCTGACGGCAAAGGTTGCCGCGCCAACGGTAAGTGTTGACGGAACTGGAATACCCAAGTACGGCGAGACCGTGGATGTTGTCGACCTCGATGCGAACGAATCGAAGCTATACCAGAGGACAGTCTGGGATCTTTACCGTGAGCTTCAAGAAGCGAAAGGGTACCTTTCGTTCCCCAAGCCTGGACCACCAGTGTTGCCACAACTTCCACCCGGGCGACCTATTGAGCCGGCACGCCTCGGCGGGACGTGGCTCGGCGAACTGCGGTTGTTCGTCTTCCCACAGGAGATGTCACTGGAATTGCGGGAAGAACAAACTCTCAAAGGCCAACTGACTCTGAAGTTGAAGCTCGACCATCCTGGCCCGCCCCCGCGTAGCGCAACCTTGGCCGACTTGGAGCTCGTAGAAAACGAACTGAACTTTAGCGACGACGACCCCGTCGGTGGTCATGTCAAATTCCGGGGTGTTCTCACAGAAGCAGGTCTCGTGGGAATTGCCGAGGCCTTCGACAAGGATCAGAAGGTGAGAGCGGTCGGAAGCTGGTCTCTGAAAAAGCGTTAGCAAACCAAATGCTAGTTGCGCTCGCTATATGAAAGCGCGACTGCCCCTGGAGGAACAGCTGCGCCGACCATCAATCTGATGTGCTGCTTGGTTGTTCGAGGCTTCGCAAGTTCGCACTGTCTTGACGGAGCGCTCTGAGATGTCTTGGGCTCCTTCGCCTCGGCCTTCGTCTGTTTGTTCTTGGCCAGCTCGGCACGAACCGTAACGCCTACTTTGGCGACGTCGATCTTGTAGCGGGCTGCGGTAAGAGCGAGGTTCGAGTCTCTTTCAAGGGTTTGCTTCGGATTGTAGCCGGGGCAATACAGGTCAGAGACAAGAGCGCAGACAACGAGAAAGCGATGCACGTCTGCGGGTCTCATGGCTTGCACGGCAGCCGCCGCAGTCTTCTCGAAGTCAACGGTTTCGCCGCCCCACGAGGCTTTGCTCTTCCTCTTCCCATGCGTAGAGCTTCGAGAGAAGGCGGTGATTGTCGTGGCCCAAGCGCCGGAAGTAGTCGAGGGAGGGGCCTGTGTCGTTCGGGAGGAACCAGGAAAGCAGAAGCCACGAAGCTGCCGGGCGCAGGAATTGGCCCGAAGCCGTGCCCAGGAAGGTGCGCGGCAGAAAAAGGCATCTGTCGAAATCAGTGAGCATCGGGATGAGGAGCGGACTGGAGTCAGTTGAACGGTGCAAACTACTCGTAACGCAACGCGACCATCGGATCGACGCGCATCGCACGCCGCGCGGGAATATAGCAGGCGAGCAGCGACACCGCAGCGAGCAGGCCCGATGCGCAAACATACGTCAGCGGGTCCATGGGCGAAACACCTGCCAGCAAATCTCTCGCAAGGTGCCCAATCGCGCCGGCCAGCAAAGCGCCCACCAGGACGCCTGCCGCCGTCACTATCAGGCCCTGCCTAAGAATCATCTTCAAGACGCTCGACCGGGCCGCGCCGAGAGCCATTCGGATGCCGATCTCGTGCGTGCGCTGGGCCGCAGCGTAAGAAACGACTCCGTAGACTCCGACCAGGCCGAGCAGAAGGCCCAGAGTGCCCAACGATGCGGTCAGTGCGGCGCCGACTTGGTAGAGCAGCAATCCATTGAGCGTGTTGAGAGCCTGAGTCATCGTTTGCACGTCGAAAACAGGCATGGCTGGAGCGAGCGAATGAATCAGATCGACCGCCTGATGAAAAGCCGTCGCCGCAGGCAGGGCTGTTCGAAGTTGGAGAGTCACGGGAGTCACGTAAGATTGCGTAAGAGGGCGATAGAAATACGGACGGAATGAGCCTGTCAGGTGCTGAGTCCGGCTGTTCTTCACCACGCCAATCACTTGAATCGGATGCGTCGAGTCCTTTCCGGTCGTGAAGTGCCTGCCGATAGGATCCTGATTCGGCCAGTACCGCCTGGCCATTTCTTCGTTCACGACTGCCACGTACTGCGAAGTCCGGTCGTCGGAATCGAAAAAATCGCGCCCGCGAATCAGCGGTATCCGCATAGTTCGGAAATATTCCCGCGAAACTGCGTTGTAGCCGGCAAGCGGCCGCTGCTGTCCGGGCGAAGTTTCATAACCCTCGATCTTCAGTTCCTCTCCGTAGTTGTAGTGACCCATGGGAATGGTGGCCGCGAGACTGGCGGATTCAACGGCCGGCAACGCACGTGCCCGCTGAAGAACCTGTTTGAGAAATTGACTCGCCTGGGCTTCGTCGTAACCGGCGTCCGTGGGCGAAATGGTCAGATTCAAGACATGATCCGGATCGAATCCCAGATCGGAACGTTCAACAGATCGCAGGCTCCTCACGAACAATCCCGCGATGATCAATAACATCAGTGAGCCGCTCAACTCGGCGACAACCAGAACGCTGCGAGCGCGTTGGCGGTCGCCCGTCGAAGTTCGGGAGCTTTCGTGCAGCAGAGGGTTCAGGTCTCTGCGTGCTGCGCGAACCGCTGGAGTCATCCCCACTAACACTCCGGTCAGGAGGGCCGCACCTACAGCGTAGGCAAGCACTCGCCAGTCGAAGGTTACGTCGAAGACGAGAGGAATAGCCGACGCGAAATTTATCGAGTTGACTGAGCGGCTGGCCGCAACTCCGACAACAATACCGCCCACACATCCTAGGGCTGCGAGGAGAAGGCTCTCAGTGAGGAGCTGCCGCGCGAGCCGCCCACGGCCGGCTCCAAACGCCGCACGAACGGCCATCTCGGGTTGGCGCGCTGCGGCCCGAACCAAAAGCAAATTCGCAGCATTCATGCAGGCGAGCACCAGCACGAGCCCGACAAGCAAAAGGAAAAACGCAGCCATGGACTCAATGACAGCCGTGTCCTGCGGGTTGGCGTTAAGCGGACCACCGGGAAAGGCTTGGAGCCAATCCCACTTATGGATTTCTGGATATTGCTCGGAGAGTTGACGACCCACTACGGCAAGCACGGGCTGGGCCTGGCCGACATTCATGCCCGGTTTGAGTCGGCCGAGAATCTCGATGTTTTCCACGCTCCTGTTCGTCAGGAAATCCTTGGGGCTATCCAAAGTTGCCGTTGCCATTCCCACCGGCAAGTAGCCCTGCGTATCGAGAATCGAATAAATTCCTCTGAAGCCTTCCGGGGCTACGCCGATGATCGTCACTGGACACCCGTTTATCGAGGCGCTTCTGCCTACGATATTCGGATCGCCTCCCATATGGTTTTTCCAGAACGAGTAGCTCAGCACTAGCACCGGCTCGGAGCCATCGATCCCCCCATCGGAAGGCCCGAAGAAAGTCCCGAGCGCAGGCTGCAGGTCCATTACCTGAAAGAAATTGGTCGTGACATAGCTGGTCCAAATCGGCTGGCTTTGGCCGTTCATGCTGAACCCGTCCATATGGGACGGCTGCATGCCGGTCATGTCGCGGAATACGGTAGTGGCTTGGTCGCGAATATCTTCAAAATCGGGATAGGAAAACCCGTTACTCGAACCCAATCCGTGAGGTTGCGATGCCAGTGATGCGACTTCGTTCGGGGCATGAACGGGCAGCGGTCGGAGCACAAGGGCGTTCACCATGCTGAAAATGGCCGCGTTGGCGCCGATTCCGAGGGCGAGGGTGAGAATCGCGACGGTGGTGAATCCCGGCGATTTGCGCAGCATACGGACGGCGAAACGCAGGTCTTGCCACAGCGTTTCCACAAAAAACTCCCAGCCAGCAGAGCGGACGATTTCCTTCGAAACTTCGAGGCTTCCTCGCTCCAGGCGTACCGCCCGAAGCGCATCCTTGCGGCTCATGCCCTCCTTCATCTTTTCCTCAGCTGCCAGCTCGAAGAAGTCGTTTAGTTCTTCGCCCAGCTCCTGGCTGACCTGCTCCTTTCGGAACAGAGACCGGAGTCCGCCCGCTATACTTCGTAGCAATGACATGGCTTGCTTACGACGCCTCCAAGATTCTGGCGATCGCCGCCACTTGCCTTCCCCATTCTTGTGTTTCGCTGTTGAGCCTCTTTCGTCCCTGGTCTGTTAGGACGCAATACTTTGCCCGCCTGCTATTCTCGGTCGCTTTCCATTCGCTGCTGATCAGCCCCGCTCGTTGCAGCCGCTGAAAGGCGACAAACAGCGAGCCGGCGTTGAGGCGGAAAACGCCTTTGCTCATCTGTTCGAGACGGACGGCGATCCCATATCCGTGCATGGGTTCGAGCGCGAGCGTTTTCAGAATGAACATGTCCAGAGTGCCTTGGACGAGATCACTCGGCTTGTCCTCCATAGACGCATTCCTCCTGAGGATCAAGAGGAAGAATACACCTCTCCTACTGATTGTCAAGAGGAGGCCTGGAGAGCCCGGGGAGCTATAATATCAGATGGATGTCTGGCCCAACTGACTTTGCGAAGTGGCCGCGTCAGCTTCAAGGAAATCACATTCGTCAAAGCATCAAAAGCCGAGCAAGACTAAAAAATTACTCAAATCTCAGGGCAACCATGGGGTCAACGCGCATCGCGCGGCGCGCAGGGATGTAGCTAGCCAACAGGGCGACTATAACGAGCACGATTGTCACGCCGAGGAGCGTCAGCGGATCGGTTGGCTTCACGCCGAAGAGCAGGCTAGATAGGAAATGCGACAGACCAAGCGCCGCAGCGATACCGGTCGCTACACCAATTAAAGCGAGCTTCATTCCCTGCCCTAGGATTAATCGAAGAATGTATTCCCTCTGCGCGCCGAGGGCCATGCGAATCCCGATTTCGTGGGTGCGCTCTGACGTCGAATAGGCAACGATGACATACAATCCGATGGCTCCCAGCAGCAGAGCCATGAGGCCAGCGAGAGATAACATGACCAGAATGAATGAGGTACGGGCCATCGACTTCCTATAATAATGGTCGAGTGTATGGACGGCCGCGAGCGGAAGATCCGGGTCCACTGACCACACCGCTTCCCGGACCTCCTTCATCAAGCTCTCTGAGCCGGCGCGAGTGCTGCGTATCGCAAAGGCCATATCGCGGCGTACTCCCTCAGAAGTAAGACCGTAAATCTGGTCCACTAACATTGGCAAATAGAGGGTGGGAGGCGGCTGCTTATCCATGCCATCCTGGTGAACATCGCCTAAGACACCAAGAACCTCTCGCGGTCGCCCTTCCATCGTGATTTGCTTGCCCACAGCTGTTGCAGGATCGTGCCAAAGCTCGCGAGCGAGATTCTCTGAAACGATCGCCACCGGAAGCTCATTGTATGCATCGCTCCACGTGAAAGCGCGCCCGGCGAGCAGCGGGATGCCCAGAGTCTTTAGAAAGCCAGGTCCGAAAAACCCTAATCGACAGCGAAGCAAAGGTTGACTTGGGCTATAAGTACGGCCCTGTGCGCCGCAGCCCAGCCCCCAGCCAGAGCCATCCATCGGAAGATCTCTCGAGACTCCCACGGCGCTTATTCCCGGAATCGCCTGAATCTTGTCCGAAACCTCTTGCTCAATGTGAACGACACGTTCCGGATCAGGTACCCGAGCATCAGGAATGTAAACACGGAATGTCTGAACTTCCGAGGGCTTGGCGAATCCGGGATTGACGGCAGTCAGAGCGCGAAAGGTGCGGAGCATGAGTCCCGAACTGACTAGAAGAACAACTGTCAGCCCCACTTGAGCGACTACGAACAAACTGCGAGTACGCCGCCGCTCACGACTTTCGCTCATTGAACGTCCGCGCCCCTGTAGTCTAATTCCGAGGTCTGTCCGTCGTACGTATTTGAGGGCTGGGATAAAAACGAGAACTAAAGCCGTTCCTAGCGATATTATAAATGCGAACAGCACGACTCTTCCATCAAGGGCGACTTCACTAAGGCGAGGCAGGCCAGGCGGCGCCACGGCGACCAGCACCCGCATCGTTCCGTGCGCTAGTCCAAGGCCAAGCACCCCACCAAGCTCTGCTAAGGTTAGGCTCTCAACCAGTAATTCCGCACTGATCCTGCCCCAACTTGCGCCCAGCGCGGCACGGATTGCCAGTTCCTGGCGACGTCCTTCAAGTCGGAGCAATAACAGGTTCGCTACAGTTGCACATGCGATGAGTAGCACCAGGCCGATGCCCCCCATCAGAACCGATAAGACCTGATCTGTCTCACCTATCATTTCCTTTTTTAGCGGGGACAGATTGGGTCTCAGACGCCGCTCGACCTCGGCCGCCAACTTGGCTAGCTGTTCGGAGTTCAACCCAGGGGCGGGGGCCAGAAAGGTTCGTAATCTGATCGGAATCATGCGAGCCACGTCGGCGTTGGCTTCCGCAAGCGTCACTCCCGGCTTGAGTCGCGCAATGCCGCCATAGTCACTGTAGAACAGACTGATTCCGCCATGCTCGATCGTTATAGGCAGGAGCAGTACCACGGTTGGCTTGTCCAGGAAAACAAACTGCTTCGGCAATACACCGATTATAGTATGAGGACGATCATCTACTTCAATAGTTTTCCCGACTATCGAACGGTCTCCGCCGAACTTACTGCGCCAATAACCGTAGGTAAGTATCGCGGTGTCCGAGCTGGCCGGCTGTTCATCTGTGCGCATGAAGAGGCGTCCGAGCAGGGGGCTGACCCCAAGAGCTTGTAACACGCCATCGCTCACCAGAAGAACTTGCGCGCGCTCTGGCGGTCCGGAGTGCGTTATGTTCACAAAATCGCCGGCGGCGGTTGTTCCCGTATCGTAGATACCCATATCCTGAAAGGTCGCATTCTGCTCGCGAAAGACGAGATAGTCCGCGGGGCACAAAGGCTGGTTGAACGGACCTCCAGCGCCGGCGTAAGTGTAATTAACCGCTATTAATCTTCCTGGCTGCGGGTACGGCAGAGGCTTAAGTAAAACACCATTCACAACACCGAACATGGCGGTCGTCGCGCCGATTCCGAGGGCGAGAGTAAGGACAGCTACGGTCGTGAACCCGGGAGATTTGCGCAAACTGCGGAGGGTGTAGCGTAGGTCTTGGGCGAAGGTCTCGAGGAATATACCGGAACGAATGGCGCGCACCTCTTCCTTAACTTGCTCGACGCCGTCGAGTTCGATGAGCGCTTGCCTGCGGGCTTCTGGATGTGAAAGCCCCTCCTTCATCTTCTCCTGGGTCAGCAGTTCCATCGCAGATTGCAGCTCATCGTCCAGTGCTTGCTCGACCGCGCGTTTGCGCAGAAGGTTTCGGAAGAAACTGGCAATTCGGCCCGGCATGACGCCTCCCATCCGAACTCAGGCGGATTCGACCGCCGCCGTCATGATCTTGACCACCTGGCTCCAATCCCGTTCCTCGGCGCTGAGCTGTGCCCGCCCAGAGGAAGTCAGGCGGTAGTACTTGGCCCTACGATTGTTTTCCGAGGCGCGCCATTCGGCTTCGACCCAACCCTTCTCTTCCATGCGGTGCAAAGAGGGAAATAGCGAGCCACAACTCACTCGAAAGGCACCGCGAGTAATCTGCGTGATGCGTCGGGACACACCGACTCCATGCAATGGTTCCAGTGCCAGCGCTTTCAAGATCAGCAGGTCCAACGTGCCACGCAGAAGATCGGTTCGTTTCTCACCCATTTGGGGCCTCTTATCGGAATACGATACGAGCACGTCACCTGCCATACCGATCTAGTCGGAAATGCATCTCAGGCCGGAACTTACGGCGGCAGTCTTGCCGGTTCCAAAGTGTCTGTGAACGATTCCGAGACAATTCGTCCCGCAATCGACCACCTTCTATGGTTCGACTCCGGCGAGCAATCGGAATACGCCTCTCCTACTGATTGTCAAGAGGAGGACCGGAGAGCCCGGAGAGCAGGCAAATGGATGCCTGGCCCACCTGACTGCATATATAAGGATGGAGGACGTCTGGCGTCCCTTCCCGACTCCAGTGGCTGCCCATAAACCACCCACTGATCAAGTAAGGGTCCTGAAATGAGGCAATTCCGGTTATCGCGTTGGGCAAAGCTTGGAAGAGGAGGAACTAGAGATGAGATAGGGAAACCTCTTACTGCAGTCCAGCGGGTGAAACTCCCGCCTGATCAAAGTCGAGCAGACAGGTCAGTAGCGAGTCTTGCCATTCACCGGGCAACTGGTGGGTGCGAAGCGTAGACAGCGAGGAAGTAGGCCGCGAGGGTCAGCTCCGAAATCGTTGCTCGTTGCGATGCCGACGCCGTTAGCCGAGCGGAAGGCAGTATCCGGTAGCGACCGATATGCGAGGTCGTGCCGGGGTCGCCGGAGTCCCTAGCCCGGGGCATGCTTCCACAGGGATTGCCCAGGAACCCAAGAGAGCTCACCGTCTCCTTCCGCAACGGAGTGGCGGAAGGTACGCGGTCCCCAAGGGTCGACCGAAGGGGATCGCGAAGGGACGGTAGAGCAGTCTTATGACCCCATATTACCGTTGAAGGTGGAGAACCGCAGGGCTCCCGGAAGGGGCGGCCACGGGATCCACTGGAGGGAAGGGGGGAACAACCGTACGCATCTGTCGAAAGGAGACATAACCGGGACTCAGAACCTGGATTCTTATGTGTACAGACATCGACAGAATATCTGAACTCGCCAAGGAAGATCCGCAGCGACAATTCTTCTCGATCGCTCACTTAATTACACCCGGAGAACTGTACGTGGCATTTCTGTGTCTACGACGGGAAGCCAGTGCCGGGATAGACGGCGTAACGTACGAAGAGTACGAGAAGGACGCCGAGGAGAAGATCCGGAAGCTTCATCAGCGGCTCACGGATGGAAAATATCAGTGCCAACCCCTCCGCCGGGTCTATATCCCTAAGGAAAACGGGAAACAGAGACCGATCTCGATTCCCGCCCTGGAGGATAAGATCGTACAGAAAGCGGTGGTGGAACTGCTGAATGCCATCTATGAGCAGGATTTTCTCAATTGCTCCTATGGGTTTCGGCCCAAAAGAGGGCAACACCAAGCACTGGACGAAGTGGGACGAGTGCTTTGCACTCAACCCAC
>Ga0210394_10003503_pt1 | contig 19612 bp, 21 predicted proteins | sample IncBWC12MmetaG_FD_160121 | JGI IMG/M metagenome (GOLD analysis project Ga0210394, IMG submission 160121) | Forest soil microbial communities from Barre Woods Harvard Forest LTER site, Petersham, Massachusetts, United States - Inc-BW-C-12-M | ecosystem: Environmental > Terrestrial > Soil >...
CATAGCAGGAATGGCAAGGATATAGGGCGTGGGGACCTGTTTTGACAGGAGTTATCCCGTCCCGGCCGCGCCCGGCATAGCTGCGATCCCTGCTGCCATTTCGTTCCTCGCGTGAGCTGATTTTTCGTTTCCGCCCAGTGCCCAGTGCGCGGAACCTTTGTTCCAAAACGCGATTGATTCACCGAATGCGCCAGCGCACATCGCGCCGGCGCTGGAAAATCTGGTGAATCGGAGATTCGTCATGTTGAGCTGGGTCGTCACGTTTCTGATCATCGCGCTCATCGCCGGTGTTCTGGGCTTTGGCGGTGTTGCGGGCGCTTCCATCGAAATCGCCAAGGGAATCTTCTTCATCGCGGTCGTGCTGTTCATCGTGTCGGCCGTCGTCGGCGTGGCGCGCGGCAGAACGCGGGTATAAGCGCGCGTCGGGACACTGGCGTAGAGGCGCAAAGTTGATAGGTTGCCCCCGGTCTTCCGGGGGGACGCCATGAAAACAAGCGAATATCTGCAGCACGATGCGCTCGCGCTAGCTGCCTTGGTCAAGCGCGGCGAAACAAGCGCACAGGAATTGCTCGATCTGGCGCTTCGACAGAGTGCGGTGGCTCAGCCCAAGACAAACGCGATCTGTCGCCTGATGGAGCGCGAGGCTCGCGCCCAATTGAAGCAACAGCTCGAAGGCCCCTTTGCCGGCGTTCCCTTCCTGATCAAGGATTGTTCGCAGGACTATGCGGGTCTGCCGACGACCTTTGGAAGCAGGTCGATGGCAGGCGCGGTCGCGCCCCGGCATGCCCATGTCTTGCGGCGCTTTCTTGAAGCGGGCCTGGTGATTTTCGGCAAGACGAATTTGCCGGAATTCGCGCTCAAGGGCGTCACCGATTCAAAGCTGTTCGGCCGCGCGCAAAATCCCTGGGACTTCGAGCGCACGCCCGGCGGCTCCAGCGGCGGTGCGGCGGCAGCGGTCGCCTCGGGCGTGGTGCCGATGGCGGCGGGCAATGATGGCGGCGGCTCGATTCGGATCCCCGCCGCTTATTGCGGGCTGTTCGGCTTGCGGCCCTCGCGCGGACGCGTCTCGTCGGGCCCGGCGGAGGGCGAGGTCTGGTACGGCGCCAGCGCCGAAGGCGTAATTTCACGCAGCGTGCGTGACACGGCGGCCACACTCGACCTGTTGGCGGGCGGCGAGGCCGGCGACCCCTTTGCGGTCGCGCGGCCGGGCGAACCCTATGCGGAAGCGATGCAGCGCGATCCGCCGCGCTTGCGTATCGGCTTTTCTTCGGTGTCGCCGATCGGCACCGACGTTCACCCCGAGGCGGTCGCCGCGATCAACGATGCGGCGAAGCTTTTGCACGGCCTTGGTCACGAGGTTGAAGAGGCAACACCCGAGATCGATGGTGCAGCGCTCGCAAAATCGTTCCTGCACATCTATTTCGGGCAGGTCGCGGCCTTTGTGGCGCAAGCGAAGGCCGCCGGCGCGCGAGGTACCGACTTCGAGCTTCTGACGCGTTTGCTGGCCACGCTCGGAAGCGCGACCTCGGCCGGCGTATTGACGGCCGAGCTTCGCAAATGGAACGAATTCGCCCGCGCGCTGGCGCGTTTCCATGCGCGTTACGACCTGCTGCTGACGCCGACGGTTGCGTATCCTCCAATCGTGCACGGACAAGGCGATCCCTCGGCTGCGGAGCAGGTGATGCTAAATCTCCTGGAGCGGACCGGCCTGTTGGGTCTGTTGGCGCGCATGGGCGTGCTCGACGGCATGATCGGGAAAATCGCGCGCGACAGCCTGCAATACGTGCCGTTCACGCAAGTAGCCAATCTGACCGGCACGCCCGCCATGAGCGTCCCGCTGCACTGGACCGCCGACGGACTGCCGCTCGGCGTGCAATTCGTCGCACGCTTTGGCGAAGAAGACCGCCTGCTGCAGCTCGCGCGGCAACTCGAGGTGGCGCGGCCGTGGTTTTCCCGGCTGCCCGCGTGGGTGACGGCGGGCTAGCGCTTCGCCGGCATCGCGATCTGGCGGCCGATTCCTTCCGGCCGCGAGACCATCGCGTGGGCTTTGGCGACGGCGTCGATGGTGGCGCGGATATCGGGCGGGAAGGGCGCGGTCTTTCGCGAGTCCATGTCGACATGGACAGTCATGTTTTCCGAGGTCGCCGACAACCAGCCTTCGGTCGCGTGGCGCAGCTCCTCAAACGTGTGCAGGCGCTTGTCGTCGGCTCCCAGTAGAAAGACCGAAATCTGAATGGGATCGCCGAGGTGAATCTCGCGCAAGTAGCGCACATGGCACTCGGCCGTGAAGGTCGAGCCGTTGCGGGTTTTCTTGTAGGCAGGCCCGATGCCGAGCACGAGCCACAGCTCGTCGATCGCCCGGTCGAACATCACATTGTAATAGGCCATGTTGAGATGGCCGTTATAGTCGATCCATTGCGGTTCGATCTGCATCACCGAGGACAGGAATGGGGCGGGCGCATGCGTCTCGCCGGTGCTAGAATCTTTCGTCATAAGTGTCCAATCCATCCTGCAGATATCATCCCTTGACCCCCTATACATCCTTTGCCACGGTAATTCTGCCGGAGGATTCCATAGTGGGCACGACCATCGCCAATCATCCAAAACGCGCGGAGCCGAGGGCAGTTGCCGCGGCGGTTGAAAAGCTCGCCGCGCGGTTCGGCAACCGGTTGGTCACCTCGCAGGCCGTGCGCGACCAGCACGCCCATACCACGACCTGGCTGCCATCGCAGCCGCCGGATGCGGTGGTATTCCCGCAGGAAACCGCGGACGTTCAGGATGTGGTGCGGATCTGCGCTGCCCACGGCGTTCCGGTGATCGCCTTCGGTACCGGCACGTCGCTGGAAGGGCAGATCAATGCGCCCGCCGGCGGCGTCTCGATCGACTTCCGCGACATGAACAGAGTGCTGGAGGTCCATGCCGAGGACCTCGATTGCGTGATCGAACCCGGCGTCACCCGCAAGGCGCTGAACGAGCACTTGCGCGACCAGGGCGTGTTCTTTCCGATCGATCCCGGCGCCGATGCTTCGCTCGGCGGCATGGCCTCGACGCGGGCCTCCGGCACCAATGCGGTGCGTTACGGCACCATGCGTGAAAATGTCCTGGCGCTCAAAGTCGTGCGCGGCGATGGCGAGATCATCACGACCGGTACGCGGGCAAAGAAATCCAGCGCCGGTTACGACCTCACCCATCTGTTCGTGGGCGCGGAAGGCACGCTCGGGATCATCACCGAACTCACCATCAAGTTGCGCGGCATTCCCGAAACGATTGCCGCTGCCGCCTGTTCGTTCGACAGCGTGCGCGGCGCCTGTCAGGCGACGATCATGGCGATCCAGACCGGCATTCCGGTTGCGCGCATCGAACTCTTGAATGCCGAACAGGTGCGCGCCTGCAATTCCTATTCGAAACTGACATTGCCGGAGACGCCGCTTCTGCTTCTGGAATTTCACGGCAGTGAAGCCGAAGTCGCCGAACAGTCGAGGAGTTTCGGCGAGATCGCAAAGGAATGCGGCGGCGGCGATTTCACCTGGACCACCCGGCCCGAGGACCGCAGCAAATTGTGGCAGGCACGCCACGACGTCTATTGGGCGGTCAAGGCGCTTCGTCCTGGTGCCGGCGCGGTGGCCACCGACGTCTGCGTGCCGATTTCGCGGCTCGCCGACTGCGTCACCGAGACCGAAGCGGATTTGCAGCGCCTGCGGCTGCAATCTCCGATCGTCGGCCATGTCGGCGACGGCAATTTTCATTGCTCGCTGCTCTGCGACGTCGATGATGCCGATGAAATGGGGCGTGGCGAGGAATTCATGCATCGGCTGGTGGAGCGGGCGCAGTCGATGGGGGGCACCTGCACCGGCGAGCACGGCATCGGGCAGGGCAAACAGAAATACCTCACAGGCGAGCTTGGCGGCGAGGCCATCGAGGCGATGCGCGCGATCAAGCAGGCGCTTGACCCCCAGAACATTTTCAACCCGGGAAAAATCATCCCCGACGAGGTCCACTGATGCGCCAGCGTGGGCGAATTGTTGCCGCAGCCTTGATCTTCACCGCCGCCACGTCATGTGTCGCGCGGGCGGAAGACTTGGCGCCTGCGGCTGAGGATATTGCAGGCGAGCTGAAGCCGCCGGGGCCCGACACGGACCTGTTCGCCCTGATATCGGGAAATTGCAGCACGCTGAAGATCGCGGGCCGCGATTTTGCCTGCCGCACGGTCGCCTACGTCCATAGCGTGCACGGCCGGGCCTATTTCACCGTCGCGCTGGATGATCCTGCCGACTTAAGCCACATCATTTCGTTCTCGGGCGGGAACGGTCGGCGGACCAACGAAAACCTCTACCAATTGCCGGTCGACCAGATGCTGCTGAATTCCAAGAACCGGCCAAGGGTAGACGGCCTTCCGGTACCGCTCGTCGAGGCGTCGGTCGGCAGCTGCACGCAGCTTGGAAATCTTGCGGCCGGAAATGTTTCCAGCATCGCCTGTACCGCGACGGACAGGAACGGCAAAAGGTACGAAATGCGGTTTGAATCGGACGGCTCGCCGGTCACGGTGCGAAGGGTCAGGCCGTCGCCGCCGACCATCCGGCAGAACGGCTAGTGTGGCGACACTGACGTTCCTTTCGGTTTCGCGAGCCGTCTCTTCAAAGGAACATCGGAGTCAAAGCCACACTAGAATCATATGGTTGCTAGTGTCCCCATGGTTCTGACATTCGTAAAAGTGCCCGCCGCGATACAATACGAATGTCAGAACCGGGACACTAGTTGCCGGCGGCGGGGCAGATCGAATCCGCCGGGAGATTGCGCGGCAGATTCCAGGCCGAAAAAGCCCTTGCGGGAGATAGTCGGTTACGAAACAATCCTCGCACCACGGGGGTCGCCAGCCCGGCGGAGATAGCAACCGACGGTAAATTGCCTATCTCTGCTGTCGGACATCTTGGGGCGTGGCGATGCGATGGTTCAATAAACCCAAGCCGAAGGAAATTTGGGAAGAACCCATTGCCGGGCCGATCGGCGACCTCGAGGCTGCGCATCTTATTCGCGACATTTGCCGCTCGGCGGCCGATAGCGCCGCAAAGACCGGCGGTCTTGCCGGCAATCGCGACGCCAGGAAACAGCAATACGAGGTTCAGCGCTACGAAAGCGCGGCACGCGCGGCAATGGAAATCGCGATGAAGATCAGCGATGACCTGCTGCGGGATTCCGCCGTGCGCCAGATCATCGACCTGTGCTCCAGGGCCGATGACCTCAGAACGTCACGGATATTGTTTCGCGCGATCCAGTCCGCTTCGATCCGCCAGGAGGTGCTTCGGGATCATCCGCTGCTCGGGCCGTAGTATCCGCCGTTCCCGCGTCTACTTCTCCACCGCACCGCCGCTTTCGGCCCAATCCTTGAAGCCGCCGATATTGTAGACGTCGGCATACCCCATGTCCTTGAGCAGTTTGCCGGCCAGCGCCGCGCGGCCGCCGGACGCGCAATAGATCAGGATGGTCTTTTCCTTGGCGAAATTCTTGTCGTGGGTGGGGGCTTCCGGGTCGGCGCGGAATTCCAACAGGCCGCGCGAGACATGGACGGCGCCGGCCGCCTTGCCGCTTGCCTGCACCTCGGTGCCGTCACGGACGTCCAAAACAAGCGTGTTGCCCTTGGCGATCTTCTCGCGCGCTTCAACGGGCGTGATCTTCGGCACCGCGGCGTTAGCGGCTTCCATCATCTGCTTGACACTGAGTGCCATCCGTTACCTCCTTGATTGATTATCGAGCGTTGCTTTGACCCTACATCCTTTTTTTCGTCATTGCGAGGAGCGAAAGCGACGACCCGCCGTCGCCACGCTGCTGACACGACGCTGGCAACAGGCCTGCGCTAAGGCCAAGCGAAGCGGAGTCGACTTCGCTTGCAATGCCGCCTCATATAAGTGTCGGCGGGACAAAGAGGACTGAAGAGATCCCGATGCGGCTTCCGTTTTTCTACGGCTGGATCATCATCGCCGTCACCTTCGTCACGATGGGGATCGGCGTCAACGCGCGCACCGCCTTCTCGCTGTTCTTTCCGCCGATCATCGGTGAGTTCGGTTGGGATCGCGGCGTGACCGCAGGCGCATTCTCGTTCGGCTTCGTTGTGTCGGCGGCGGCGAGCCCGTTGATCGGCCGCCTGATGGACCGCCTCGGTCCGCGCAGCGTGATGGAGCTTGGCGTGGCGCTGATGGCGGGTGGGCTATTGCTCGCGCCGCTCACGACGCAGCCCTGGCATCTCTATCTGACCATCGGCATGCTGGTCGGCGCCGGCAGCATCTGTCTCGGTTATACCGGCCAGTCGCTTTATCTGCCGAACTGGTTCAATCGCCGCCGGGGTCTCGCGATTGGGCTGGCCTTCGCCGGCGTCGGCATCGGCTCGATGACGCTACTCCCCTGGGTGCAGGTGATGATCGATCAGACCGGCTGGCGAACCGCCTGCACCGCGATCGGGCTGCTGGTGCTGATCGTGCTCGCGCCGATCAACCTTCTCCTGCGCAAGCGGCCGGAGGATATCGGTCTTCGGCCCGACGGCGACGCCGCACCGGCGGCATCGGTGCAAAAAGCCATGTCGAATGTCGTGGATGCCGAATGGGCGAACACCGACTGGACCTTGGGCCGCGCGCTTGCGACCTCGCGGTTCTGGTGGCTGGCGATCGGATATTTCGGCGGTCTTTATATTTGGTACGCGGTGCAGGTGCATCAGACCAAATATCTGCTCGATATCGGCTTTGGTCCGTCCGTGGCGGTGTGGTCGCTCGGCGCGGTCAGCCTGCTCGGCATTCCCGGCCAGATTTTTCTCGGTCATCTGTCCGACCGGATCGGCCGCGAATGGGTCTGGAGCATCGGTTGTGCCGGTTTTGCCATCTGCTTCGCGGCGTTGATGGCGTTGCCGCAAGTTCATTCGCTGGCGCTCGTCTATCTCATGGTGTTCACGCAAGGCGCGCTCGGTTACGGCCTCACATCGGTCTTGGGTGCGATCGTGGTCGAAATCTTTCAGGGCAAGCATTACGGAAGCATTTTCGGCACTATCCAGGTCGCTGCGCTGTCCGGCGGCGCCGTGGGGCCATGGGTGACGGGCGTTCTGCATGACGTCACGGGAAATTACAGTTTGGCCTTCGCGATTGGCATTGCCATGAGCGGCCTTTCGGCGCTCGCGATCTGGCTCGCCGCGCCCCGCAAGGTTCGAGCCGTCGCGGGCCGGCTGCACCGGATACCAACCTGACAGCTTGAGCCCGGGTGGCGGAAAATCGCCTTATATTAGCGGCTTGCTAGGACCGGCCACGTGTGGGCTAATTGCCCGACGCCGAGCGCAGGAGACGCCCATGAACGAGCATGCTCAGGCCGCAGCGACCGCGCCGCTCTTCGATCCGCTGTCGCCCGAATTCATCCGCGACCCCTATCCGCATTACGAGCTGCTGCGCCGTACCGATCCCGTGCACCTCACGCCGCACGCCATGTATCTCGTCAGCCGCCATGCCGATGTGAGCAACGTGCTGCGCGACAAGCGCTTCGGCAAGGATTTCGTCGAACGATCGACGCGACGCTACGGGCCGAAGATCATGGAGGAGCCGATCTTTCGCTCGATGAGCCACTGGATGCTGCAACAGGACCCGCCCGACCACAGCCGGTTGCGCTCCCTCGTGGTGAAGGCGTTCACGGCGCGGCGGGTCGAGGATATGCGGCCGCGCATTCAGCAAGTCGTGGACCAGACGTTGGACCGTGTCGCCCCGCGCGGTCGCATGGATCTGATCGAGGATTTCGCCTTCCGCCTGCCGGTCACCATCATCTGCGACATGCTGGGCATTCCCGAAGAACATCGCGAGGTTTTTTATAGTGGTTCGCGCGACGGCGGCCGCATCCTCGATCCCGTGCCGATGACGCCGGCGGAGATCGCCCAGGGTAACGCCGCCAATGCGATGGCGCAGATGTATTTCCAGCAGCTGTTCGAGCTGCGGCGGAAACAGCCCGGCGACGATCTGACCACGCAACTGGTGCAAGCCGAGGAAGATGGCTCGAAACTCAGCAATGAAGAACTCACCGCCAATATCATCCTGCTGTTCGGCGCCGGGCATGAAACCACCGTCAACCTGATCGGCAACGGGCTGTTGGCGCTCCACCGCAATCCGGACCAGCTGGCGCTGCTTAAAGCGCGCCCGGAGCTGATCACAGGCGCGATCGAGGAGTTTTTGCGCTACGATTCCTCGGTGCAATCGACCGGCCGGGTGACGCTGGAAGACATCGACGACCTCGGGGACAAGAAAATCCCGAAGGGCGAAACCGTGATTTGCCTGCTCGGTTCGGCCAACCGCGATCCGGCCGTCTATCCCGACCGGCCCGACCGTCTCGACATTACCCGGCCGAACGTGCGCCCGCTGTCGTTCGGCGGCGGCATCCACTTCTGCCTCGGCGCGCAGTTGGCGCGTATCGAGGCCGAGATCGCGATCTCGACCCTGCTACGGCGTCTGCCGGACCTGCGGCTCGATGACGCGGACAACCCGGAATGGCGGCCGACCTTCGTCCTGCGCGGCCTCAAGCGGTTGCCGGCGAGCTGGTGAGCTGAAGCTTGGCAATCACGGCCGCTGTGACTTCGCCACAGTTGTCTTTATATATGCCTTGATATTGCCTCAGGCCTTCAAGGGGAGACACCGTGCAGACGACGCTGCTCGGACTGGCGATAGCCTTTATCGTTGCGCTGGTCGCAGCCCTGGTCGGGCCGTATTTCATCGACTGGAATCAATTCCGGCCGCAATTCGAGGCCGAAGCCACCCAGGTGATCGGCGCTCCGGTGCGGGTCGCTGGCGAGCTTGAGGCTCGCTTGTTGCCGTCGCCTTCGCTGCGGCTGCGCTCGGTGGTGGTCGGCGGCGCCAACGACCTCGGCAAGGTGCGCGCCGACAAGCTCGACGTCGAATTCAGCCTGGGTTCGCTGATGCGGGGCGAGTGGCGCGCCACCGAACTCACGATCAGCGGCATGGCGCTCGACCTTGGGCTTGATCCGCAAGGGCGGATCGACTGGCCGGGTGGAACCGGAAAATTCAATCTCGGTACGCTGTCGATCGACCGGCTCAATCTGACCGGCCGCGCTGCGCTGCACGACGCGCTTAGCCGCAACACCCTCGAACTCAACGATATCGCGTTTTCCGGTGACGTCCGCTCGCTTGCCGGCTCGTTGCGGGGCGACGGCCACGTCACAGTCTCGGGCCAGCGCTATCCGTTCCGCATCTCTTCCGGCCAGAGCGCCGACGGCGGTGGCACGCGGTTGCACCTGAGCGTCGATTCAGGCGCACGGCCGCTGTCCGCGGAGTTCGATGGCGTCCTTAGCTTCGAGGCGCGCAGCCCCCGTTTCGAAGGCTCTGTCACGCTCGCGGCCTTGGCGGGGCCGAAGGCGAAGGGCAGCGAGCCATCGCACGCTCCGTGGCGGATGTCGGCCAAGGTCAGGGCGGACCACGCCGCGGCGAAACTCGAACAGATCGAGGCGAGCTACGGCGCCGAGGAGAGCGCGCTCAAGCTTGCAGGGACGGGCGACATTCGTTTCGGCGCCGCGCCGCTGCTGCGTGCGACGCTGTCGGCGCGGCAACTGGACGCCGACCGGTTTGCGGCCAAGGAACTTGTAACCAAGGAACTCGTAACCAGGGAACTTGTGACCAAGGAAAGCGCCGCCAAACAAGGCGGCGGCAAGGACAATACCGCCGCCGGGCGCGTGCTGCCGACGCTACGCGCGCTGATCGCGCTCGTTCCACAGCCGCCGATTGCGGCGCAGCTTCGATTGACGGTCGATCAGATTGTGTTCGGCGGCCGCAGCCTGCAAAATCTCGGCGCCGAACTGCACACCGATACGAAGTCGTGGGCGATCGACCATCTCGATGTCCGCGCGCCCGGCACGACCCACGTCTCGCTCAGCGGCAATGCCCCGGACGGAACCTCCGGTCATTTCAAGGGCGCGCTCAATATCGAGTCGTCCGATCCCGATGCGCTGGTCATGTGGCTGCAGGGACGCAGCGAAGTGGCCTATCGCAGCCAGAATCCGTTTCGCCTGAGCGGCGAAGTCAATATCGCCGCGGATCGCCTCGCGATCGAAAACGTCAAATGCGAGATCGACGGTGACGCCATCGAAGGGCGGATCGCGCTGACGCATGACGCCGCAAATGGTGCGGCACTCGATGCGGCACTGAAGGCCGAGCATCTCGATCTTGATTCGGCTGCGGCCTTTGCGCGCGCGCTGTTCGGCCCGCAAGGCGAGTGGCCGGAGCGCGCCTCGCTCAGGCTCGAGATCGCCCATGCCATCTCGGCGGGACAGGACCTGCATCCGTTCGCGGCAAAGCTCGGCTACGACCCCAAGACAGTTACGCTTGAAACCCTGAAAATCGGCGAGGCGAACGGCGTTCTGCTGGAAGGCAAGGGCGCCTTCGACCGGGCGAATACGACCGGGAAGCTTGCGCTTGCCGCGAGCGCCGGGTCGCTGTCGCAGATCGCGGGATTGGTCGCTCCCGTGTCGCCACAGCTCGCCGCGCGCTTCAATGTCATCAAATCCGGTCCCGGCCCGGCGCGGCTGAAGCTCGCGCTTGCCATCGACAAGGATACGGCTCGCGCCGATCGCGCCAATGCGCTGGTCTCGCTTGACCTCGACGCGCCGCAGTTCAAGGGCTCCGCCACGATCGCGGCCAGGCCCGCCGCCGAAGGCCTGCGCGAAGGTGATCTCGACCAGCTTCTTCATAATGAAGTCACCGTCGAGACCAGACTTGCGTCGGAGCAAGGCACCTCGCTGCTGGCGCTGCTCGGGCTCGATGGCGTCATCGCCGCGCGCGACGGTCCGGCGCAATTCCAGGGATCGGCAACTGGCACATGGGGCGCGCCGCTTCGGCTCAAACTCAATCTCAGTGGCGCCGGCTTTGAGGCCGAGGCGCAAGGCACCGCCGATCTTTTCGGCCGAGAGAAAACCATCGATCCCAAGACGTCGGACCTTAAGACGTCGGACCTCAAGGCCGTCAAGGCCAGCGTCGCGTTGAAGGCGCGGGGCGTCAACCTCGCACCGCTGTTCGATCTCAAGCCGTCCGACAAGCTCGCACAGGATATCGGCGTGTCCTCGCGCGTTTCGTTGGGCAGCGGCAAGGTGACCTTCGACGACATCGACGCAACGATGGCGGGATCGCGGCTGCGCGGCCATGTGACGATGACGCTCGACAACGAGCGCAAGGTCGAGGGCGAGGTTGGCCTCGACGCGCTGGAGCTGGCGCCGGTCTTTGCGCTCGCCATCGGTGCTGCCGGACATGACGCAGCTGAGCCGATCGGCGCCGGATTGGCGAAGGGCTGGCGCGGGCAGGTGGTGTTTCAGGCGTTGCGGGCTCAGCTGCCCGGCGGCAGCGAGTTGCGGCCGCTCTCGGGCACCGTGAGGAGCGATGGTCAATCGTTGGTCGTCGATAGCATCAAGGGCGGGATCGGCGGCGGCGAGGCGACGGGCAATATTGAAGCGAGGCCAACCGCGAATGGACTTGCGCTCAATGCCCGCGTCACGCTCAACGGCGCCGAGGGCGCAGCCTTGCATTACCGCGCGCTGGCGATGCCCGCGGGGCGCACGTCGTTGCAGATGACGCTGTCGAGCCAGGGCCGCAGCGCTTCGGCGTTGCCGGGTGCGATCGCGGGAAGCGGTACTGTGACGATCGAATCGGCCCGCATCAGCGGTCTCGATCCGCGGGCGTTCGATGTGGCGATTCGCGCCAGCGACACCGGGCAAGCGACCGATGACATTCGCCTGCGCAAGATCGTGGAGCCGGCGCTGTCGGGCGGCGCGCTGCTGGTCGCCTCGGCGCAAATTCCCTTCACGATTCGGGACGGCCGGCTTCGCGTCGGCGCCACCGCGCTCGAGGCCGAAGGTATCCGCGCCATCGTGTCGGGCGGATACGATATTCCGGCCGACCAGGCCGATATTCGCGCAACGCTCACGGCGCCGGGGGCCGGGCAGGGGGCGCCGCCGGAAATTGCGATCTTCGCCGCCGGTTCGCCCGATGCGCTCGACCGCACGGTCGATGTCGCGGCTCTGTCGTCATGGCTGGCGGTGAGGGCGATCGATCGCGAAACCAAGAGGCTTGATTCCATCGAGCGCGGCGACGTGGCACCGGCATCGATCCCCCGGCCTGCCCAACCACCGACGGTCGCGCCGGACAGCCCTTCATCCGGTCAGCCTTCAACTGATGTGCCGCGCCCGTTGCCGCCGAGGCCGAAAGTCGGCACGGTGCGCCCACCGGCCGTTCCGCCGGCGGCCAATGCGCCGGCTGCGAATGCGCCTGCGGCCAGCAATCCCGCCAATGCGCCTGTCGTGAGCCAGCAGGTGCCGCCGCTGCCGCCGCCGATCGACGTGCGTCCCGCGCCTGCGGTGGCGCGCCCGGCAAAGCCCCGGGCGCCGCTTGCGCTGACGCCGCCAGCCGTGACGCCGCCGTCTGCCTTCTAGGGGGTCGTCAGGGCAGATGGTTGCGCTTTCCGAGTGAGAATGACGTTGCCATCGAGTGAGTGGTAATTCAGGGAATCGCGATGATGAGTCCCGTGGTCATCCCGATCGATTGTTCATGGCCCTTGCTGAACGAGTAGCTATAGGTGGGCTCGACGAACCAACCAAACTTGCGGTCTTTCGAAGGCCAAATCATCCACTCGATGGCGATCTCGCTCGCAATTTGCGTCCCGCCGCCCAAGGTTGTGTAGCTCAACTGCGGACCCGCGCCGATCATGAACTCGACATGCTCGTTGATCGTGAACGGCTTCTTGAAGAGAAGATCAGCTTGCCATTCGGTCTGAGCTGAGCGGAACAATGGTGAAACACCCGCCTCGATCTCAAGCCAGTCCTTGATGACCGGAAACTCGACCGAGGCCGAAGGTCCAGCGCTGTAGGTACCCTCCTGGATGCTTCGTTCGGTGGCGGCTCCTAATTCGATCAGTGCGAATGGCTCTTTTTCCTCTGCCCGAAGTTGTGCCATAGGACAGAAAACCAAGGCGGTGATGACGACAAATCGCGTGCCAAAGATCACGGGAAATCCAAAGCGAAATTAAACAACGCCGCCCGCGACCGCCGGTTCGACGTGTCTGACTTCAATAGTCAGGTGCGAAAGCGATCGGAAGCGCGCTAATTTGGCCCGGTAGTATTGCTCTTCCTGTTGCTTTGCTGTTGCGACTGAGACGATAGCGCCGAGATGGCCGGGCCCCAATCGCCACAGGTGAAGATCAACGAGCCGATCGCCATCGTCCTCGATTGAGCGTTTGAGATTGTCGGCCATGCGGCGGTCGGGATTCATGTCGAGAAGAATCGCGCCCGTGTCGCGAATAAGGCCAAACGACCAACTGGCAATGACGCAGGCGCCGATGATTCCCGCCAGCGGGTCCATCCAGAGCCAACCAAGGGCGCGTGCAAGCAGAAGGCCGACGATGACCAGCACCGATACCGCGGCATCCGCCATAACATGGACGAGAGCAGCCCGCATATTGTGATCGCGCGCCGTCGATCCATGCGCGTGCTCATGCTCCTCAAACGATAAAGGATACGTCTGCGCACCAATCCTGACGTTGGCTTTAAAAGCATGCGGCTCAGGAATTTCCTCGATGGATTGCAGATAGCCGCCGCGATCCTCAAGGGTGAAAACCTGCCGGGTGCTATCAGGTCGCACCGTTTCCACAGAGGCCGCCGCCGCCGAAAGCTTGACACTGCTTTTTTCCGAGCGGAGCCGGAATCGCGGGGGCACTCCGTCCTCGAAGACTTCCAAGATCACGTCACCATCATCGGTTGCGACCCGATGCGTTTCGTCATCGCCGTCGTGAGCATGACCGTGGTTATGTCCATGTCCGTGACCATGATCGTGGCTACCGCTGAGAAGCCACGCGCTGGCGACGTTGACCGCAAGTCCAAGAACAGCAATGGGTATCGCTTCGGTGAAATGGATCGGGACCGGTTCGAAAAGGCGACTGACGGCTTCATAGCCGATCAGCAGCGCGATCATCGCCAGGATGATGGCGCTGGTGAATCCAGCCAGGTCGCCCAGCTTGCCAGTCCCGAACGTGAATCGTGGATCATCCGCGTATTTCCGAGCGTAGGTATATGCGAGTGCCGCGAGCAACAGAGCGCCTGCATGCGTGCTCATATGAAGTCCGTCGGCAATGAGCGCAATCGATCCAAACAACCAGCCGCCGATGATTTCCACGACCATCATTGCGCTACACAGCCAGATCACGGCCCAAGTCTTCCGCTCGCTTTTTTGATGGTCCTCAGAAAGGAACATATGGCCATGAATGGCCGGAAAGGCCGCGCCACTGCTCTCGCTCATAGCAATCCTCTTTCGCTTACTTCAGGTACGACCGCACGACCTCGATCAGATCCTCGGCCCCTTTAGCCTTGTCCGGGTTCTGCTCGCGCGCGGGATCGACCACGTGATGACGGATGTGATCTTCGAGAAGCTCGACCGTCAGTCCGTTCACAGCACCACGAACCGAGGCGACCAGCATCAGTACGTCGGCGCAGCCGAGTTCGGCTTCCAGCGCGCGCTCAATCGCCTCGATTTGTCCCTTGATGCGACGGACACGGCCGGTGAGCTTCGATTTGTTCTTGATCGTATGCATGGGAGTAATATAAGGGGGTACCCTATATTGATCAAGAGCCGTTTAGCGCCCCGAGCGTGAGAATTGTGCGGAACGAGCCAATGAAGCCGAGATTGATTCACCAAGGGCTTCTTCTGTTCGCGGTGCTCCTGTGGGCAGAATCTGCCAAGGCACACGGCATTGCCGGCAACCGCTATTTTGACGGCACCATGACGTTCGACGATCCCGCAGTTGCCGATGAGGCGATCGTGCCGAACTTTTCATACCTCGGCTTTCCGACCCAGGGCAGCAACGTGCTCGAAAACCGCATCAACTGGTCTTTTGCGCGACTCCTGACACCGACGCTTGCGGCAACTCTCGATAGCGGCTGGATTCATCAGAACTGGCCAATCGGTCATACGTCCGGATTCGACAAGACCAACCTCGGCCTCAAATACGAAGCCTATCGCGACAACAAACACGAGGCATTGATATCGATCAGTCTTGCCTGGGGCGTCGCTCACTCCGGCTCGATCGGTGTCGGAACAGACGCGCCAAACACGATCCAATCTGGCCTAACCTTCGGCAAGGGGTTTGGCGATCTTCCCGACTCGCTCTCATGGCTTCGCCCGTTCGCTGTTACCGGCTCGCTGGTTGATGAAGAACCTGTCGGCCCGGGCGGTCGAGCCCTTGTGCCTAACCTCGCGACCGGCAGCTTCCAGAACCTTTCTTCGCCTGCCGTTGAAACGCTGCATTGGGGCTTCTCCATCCAATACAGCACGCTCTATCTGACCAGCCGCTACACGGGCGCTTCGCCAAAAGAGGAGCCGCTAAACCAGTGGGTACCGCTGGTCGAGTTCAGATTCGACAGTCCGAGCGGCCAAAAGACGGTCGCGACCGCCAATCCCGGCTTCGCCTATGTAGCCGTGAAGTGGCAGGTCGCGGCGGAGGGTATTCTGCCGATGAATCACGCAGGGGGAAATGGTCCGGGCTTTAGAGCCCAGTTGCTGCTCTTTCTTGACGATCTGATGCCGTCGTTGTTTGGCAAGCCGCTCCTGACTGGTTCGGCTCCCGATCGCCGACAGATCGCGTGGTGAGCAGGCCCGCCGCCGCGCACATGCGTCCATGTGAAAAACAGGCCTTTTCCGGGCTCGATCCTGCAGATACGGTGCCACCCCGTCCGCGCTTTCGCGGACGCTTCCCTGGTGCCGGCCTGCCGACATGACACTCAACCAGATTTGTCATTGGATCGACCAGACGGCGTTGAGCCAGTCTATCCAGATTGCCGGTTGGGTCGTGCCGAGCGTGCAGACGATCCACATCCTCGCCATTGCCGTGGTCGCAAGTTCGGCGCTGATGATCGACCTGCGCCTGATCGGCGTGTTCTGGGCCAACCGGCCGCTGGAGGCCGTAAAGGCGCGGTTCCTGCCGCTGGTGTGGTGGCCGCTGCTCGTCCTGCTCGCCACCGGCACGATCATGATCATCGCGGAGCCGGCGCGCTCCCTGAAGAACCCCGCTTTCCAGATCAAGATGCTGCTTCTGATCGGCGCGCTGAGCGTCACCTGGCTGTTGCAATTTCTCCACCGGCGCAACGCCGCCTTCGGCGATGTCTCGGGGCCCCGCGCGGCCGCCGCGACGCTTGCCGTCGTCTCGATCCTTTTGTGGTCCTCGATCATTTTCGCGGGGCGCTGGATCGCCTATTTCGCGTGATGAAGACGAATTCGTTACCTCACATGTCAGATCACAGGGATTTCTTCGGTGGAGATTGATCGCGCCCTGGAGTGGCTACAGTCGACCCGCATCGCCACCGCGGTTGCCGAGAACGACATCCTGTTTCCGTGGATCGAGTCCGTTCACGTTTTGGCGATTGTGCTTGTGGTCGGAACGATCTTGATCGTCGACCTGCGGCTGCTCGGCGTCGCATCCCTCGACATCAGCGCGCGCCGCCTGATGCGCGATATCATCCCCTACACCTGGAGCGCATTCGCGGTGGCCGCGATCACCGGCTCGCTGATGTTTTCATCCGACGCCGTCCATTACGCCCATAACCGCCTGTTCCAGATCAAGCTTGTCATGCTCGTGCTGGCGGGTCTGAACATGGCGGTGTTTCACCTGTTCGGCGAGCGCGATATCGAACGCTGGGATGCGCCGGGCGAAACCACGCCGATGGCCGCGAAGGCTGCTGCCACCATTTCGCTTCTGGCTTGGATTGCGGTCGTCTCGCTCGGCCGCGGCACGGGCTTCACAATGCACTGACTTCACATTGAAACGAGTTCTGGCTACCTTTGACTCAGGTCGCCTCTGCTTTCGGAGAAATGCGCGTGAAATCACTTCCGATCCCCTCTGCCGCTCTCCTGGTGCCGGCGGTACTGGCCTTGCTGCTGGCGCCGTCGATCGCCTGCGCTCAGGCGCCAAAAAAAGCGCCAACGGTCATCAACCCGGCGCCGACGGCCCAGGACTGGGCCGATATCGGCAAAATGCCCGACTGGAGCGGTGTCTGGAATCCGAAGATCACCGACCAGGATGCCCAGGTCAAAACCAATCCGCCGCCATGGAACGATGTCGCGGCCAAGAAGATCGAGAAGATGTTTGCCGAGGAGAAAGCCGGCCGGCCTTTCCTGGTCTTCTCCAACTGCCTTCCCGAAGCGCACCCGACCTGGATGCTGGTGACGCACAACGCCATGGAGATCCTGTTCACGCCCGGGCGCATCACCATGCTCGGGGAGTCCGACGGCAATCGCATCCGCCGAATCTATACCGACGGCCGAGGTCATCCGGAGGTGTCCGATCCCACTTTCCACGGTCATTCGATCGGGCACTGGGAGGGCGACACGCTGGTCGTCGACACCACCGATATCATGCCGGAGGCTCCGCTCGCCGTCAGCGAGGCCGCAGGGCTACCCAACAACGGTGACATGCACGTGATCGAGCGCATTCATCTGGCCGACAAGGATATCCTGCACGATGACCTCGAGATCATCGCGCCGCATATCCTGACCAAGCCGTGGAAGACCACGCGTATCTTCTTCCGCCAGCGGGCGCGCAAGTTCGACATTGTCGAGGGCGTCTGCGCCGCCGGCGATCTGGTCGCGCGCGTCAATGCGGAAGGCGACCACGTTTTCGTTCCGGTGCAGAAATCCGAATGGGGCCACACCACGGCCGTTCCGGCGAAATAGCCGGCAAGAACAACTTAAGGAGATGACTATGCGATATGTCTTGAAGTCGATCGGCGCGTTTGCGGCCTTTGCGACGCTGGCGTTGGGGATTTCGCAGGTGGCCGCGCACCATTCGGCCTCGATGTTTGATTTCTCGAAGAGCCAGACACTCAAGGGCAAGGTGGTGGAACTGCGCTGGGTCAACCCGCACGTCACCTTGACCCTCACCGGCTCGCTCACGGCGGACGAGGCGCCCGCCGAATGGCTGATGGAGACGACGAGCCCCGGCAATCTCGTCCGCGTCGGCGGATGGCGCCGCGATATTGTGAAGCCGGGCGACGAGGTCGAGGTCGTGTTCAATCCGTTGCGTGAACCCGACAAGAAGATGGGCTTGATGCGGCAGCTGACGACGCTCGCCAATGGGGAAGTGTTCGCCGCCAATATCCGCGATCAGGAAAAGCCGGGTCTTGAATAAGGATTGTCTCGAATAGAGCAAGTTGTTGCGCCCATCCTCCCGGTCGATTCCGGCCAGGTAGCGGCAAGCAAGACGTCAGGGGGGTGACCATGAAATCAATCGGCGTGGTTGCCGTGTTGGCGGTCGTAGCCGCGGGAATTTCGCAAGTGGCTGCCCACCATTCCGCATCGATGTTCAATGTCATGCGGACCGAGGTGCTCAAGGGCAAGGTGGTGGAGCTGCGTTGGGTCAATCCGCACGTCACGCTGACCGTCAAAGGCACGCTCAAGTCCGGCGAAGCGGCGGCCGATTGGCTGATGGAAACGACGAGCCCCGGGAACCTGACGCGCGTCGGCGGCTGGCAGCGTGACACCGTGAAGTCCGGCGATGCGGTCGAGGTAGTGTTTCATCCGCTGCGGCAGCCCGGCAAGAGGCATGGTCTCTTGCGTCAGCTGACGACGCTTTCCAATGGCGAGGTATTCGCTACCAATATCCGTGACCGTGAAACAGCCGATCTCGAATAGAGTGTAGCCGCATGCGTGGTTTCCCCAGACAAAGCCGCATCGTGGTCGGCGTCCTCGCGGCAGCGCTTGGCATTGCAGCCGTGCCGGCGTGCGCGGAAGATCAGCCGGCGCCCCAAAATCAGCCGGCGCCAAAAGACACGATCTTCGCCCGCAAGATATTGATGGGCGCGATCGACATGAACATGGACGAGATCGAGACCATGCTCGCGCCGGAAGGCAAGCTCGTGCTCCCGGACGCGCAGGAGCATGCCGAGGTGATCTCGACCATGCTGATGGCGTTTCCGCATCTGTTTCCGCCCTCGACCAATCAATGGAAAGAGGGGGCGACGCGCGATCCCGCCACGGACACCTTCGCCAATCCCGGCCTGTGGTCGAATTTTGCCGATTTCTACCGGCGCGCCAGCGAGGCTTCGAAGATTGCCTGGGACGCCAGCCGCGCCAAACGGCCCGACGAATTCAGGACACAGATCAAGGAATTGCGTCAGCGCTGCAACGCCTGCCACGCGCTGAATCTCAAGACGGAGTGAGGCGAGGCAAAGAATGCCTCGCCTCGAAGCATTACCAACGTCAGGACAGCAATGGCTGGGTTGGCGGCTTGGTGTCCGTCGGCGTCGCGGCTTGCGCGCGCGAGCGGAAGTAGTCCAGCACGAAGAGCCGAATCGCCGACGACAGATTGCCTTGCTGGCGGTTGCTGTCGATCTCGCCCACGAGTTCGGACAGCGTGATGTTCCGAAGCGCGGAAATCTCCTTCATGCCGTTCCAGAATGCTTCCTCGAGGCTGACGCTGGTCTTGTGACCCGCGACCACGATCGATCGCTTGACGACTGGCGACTTCATGATGCGTCCTCGCCGTCGACGTGATGCTGATCGAGCAAATCATCGGCGCGGCTTGCGCGCAGCTCGTCAAGCGCACGCTCCGACTTGGT
>Ga0210394_10003505_pt1 | contig 19586 bp, 17 predicted proteins | sample IncBWC12MmetaG_FD_160121 | JGI IMG/M metagenome (GOLD analysis project Ga0210394, IMG submission 160121) | Forest soil microbial communities from Barre Woods Harvard Forest LTER site, Petersham, Massachusetts, United States - Inc-BW-C-12-M | ecosystem: Environmental > Terrestrial > Soil >...
GCTTAACTCCCCCCCCGAGCGCGCAAGCCTGCGGACTCCGGGTGGCTTTCCCCATCGAATTTGCATGGCGACACTCTACTCCGAGCGTCACCAATCATTCTGAACGAGAACAGTCCACGGCCTCCTCGCAACAGGGGGCGCCAGCCGCAGCGGCCTCTGTTGGCGGGAAAGGTCGTCTCGTCGAGATATCCCGAACGCGCCCTGTCCAATCCGATACAATGGGTCCGTAGAAGAGCCCTCTCTGCTGAGATCAATCACGGTGCCGCGGTCCAATCTCAACGCGCGAATCGTCTGGCTGGTGCTGGCAGCGCTGTTATGCGCGCTGCGGCCCGGTGCCAACGATGCGGCGCCGGTTCCACAGGACGCGAACCCGCCCCCGGCTTCGGCCTCGATTCGCGTCATTTCGATCGCTCCAGCGATTGCTCCCGCGGCTCCGGCGGGCGGCATTTCCACCCCGATGGCGGTTACGCTCACCGGCGAGAATTTTCAGCCCGGCGCCACGCTGAAGGTGGGTGACCGGTTCTCGGGAGTTGTCTCCGTTTCGCCAACCCAAATCCAGGCCACGGTTTCGGGCCAGCCGGCCGGAATCGTGGACGTGACCGTCAGCAATCCGGATGGCACATCGGCGACCCTCCCCAAAGCATTCACGTTTACGACCGGGCCGATCCTCTACGCGATTTCGCCGCCTTCGGGCACCGCCGCCGGTGCAACGGTCGTAACGATATCCGGCGGAAACTTCGAGCGCGACTCGAAGATCGTCGTCGGCGGCCAACCAGCTTCCATCGAAGACTATTTCAGCCCGTTGAGCCTAACTGCCACAGTGCCGGCGAACGCCGCCGCCGCGAACGACCCAGTTTCGGCCGACGTTACGATCACGAACTCGGACGGCCAATCGTTCACGCTGCCCAAGGCTTTTACCTGGACCGGCCGTCCAGCCGCTCCCGGGGCTACTCGCGGGGCTTCTCCTGGAGCCGTTCCGCGGGCCAATTCCCCATCGCCATCGCCGCGGTCTTAGTCCTGAGTCTTTAATTTCAGCCGGCTCTTATTTTCCTCCAGGAAGGCACGGAGCCCGGCGGCTGCGTCGAGCAGGCGAATCCACTGCTCGTAGTAAAGGGTGACCGGGAAGCGCCCGAGCCCGTAAACGCTGACGCCTCCCTTTTCGCCCACCCGGAATTCGAGTTCGCCCTTCCTCCTCGAACCGGCCTGCTTTTCGAGTTCAGCAATGCGCTGTAGGAGCTCTTCCTTGCTTGGTTCGGCCATGGGCTATCGCTCCCTCGTCAATCACTTGTCCAGTGTTGCGTTTCCAAAAATCGGGATAGATGGATTTCGGCGCCACTACCATACCTCAACCGGCCCACTTTTTTTACCGCGAAAGCTCCCGACCTTCCGCCTTCGCCAAGGCTTCGGCGGATGTTTCGCTCGAAGTTCGTCATTTGGGTACCCCCACCCCCGGTGTTTTTTGCAAAGAGTGCGCAAGCGATTGAAAACGATGCAGTTGACGATTTTCTGGATGAGGCAAGAGTGCGCAAGGGATTGAAAACAAAGAGGCGGTCTTTTGGCAGCTTTGTAAAGAGTGCGGAACTCATTGAAGACAAAGGATTCCGGTTCAGCCCCGCGGGAAAGACGTGGCCAGGGCCGGGCGGACATTCCGTGGAAGTGGGGGCGACGCAGATCGTTCGGAACTTTGCCCGAATCATAGGATATTATACCATGCCGGTCAACTGTTATTACTTATAAGTATACACGTTGGCGGGGACGGGGAACAAGATTCGAATGACCGAGGAACCCAGGTTTCGCGAGCGAGATATGGGGCACCCGGCCGATGCGGATTCTCCGCAGCCTCGGCCCGGTGAGCCTCGACGCGCTTCTGTATCTCCGAGCGGGAAACGGAAGGCACTCGGTCTACGAGGTCCGTAAAGGTATCGTACTCCGTAGTTTTCATAACACGACTTCATCATTTATTCCGGCTTAGCGGCGAGAACTAGGTTAAGCGCGCTAATGAATTCGTGGGTGTCCGCATAATAGTTCGGATACGCGCTCCGTAACTTCTTAACGGAATTTACCCAGACCAGCACTGCATCCAAATCGCCACGTTTAGATTTTTCTATAGAAGCGACAACCTTTCCCGCCTGTCGTCGATCTGCATATCCGGTTACTTTTATGGTGTTCTTGTCTGTGTTCAGCACAAGCAACAACCATTTGAAACCGTTCATATGACGACGCGGCAAAACCTGAATCGCTTCAGCGAAGCCATGCAACCGCTGGCGCACTCTTAGTTCTGCTGTGGCGTCCTGTAGCTCTGAAATTAGTGCTAACCTGCTAGTCGGAGTCCCCGGAACTTGTGGCGTACTCTCCATATCAGCCAATGCAGAACCCATGAGCGAAAAAAAACGCCGCCATTCAGAGGGGCCTGCTCCAAACTTTAGGGGTTGTCTGGTAAAAGTCGTTACCGTCTCTACCGCTGTAGCAAATGCGTGCTGCAATTGCGTGCGTAATTGAATTTCAATCCTTTGGTCCCGCCAAGGCTCACGAGATTGCACGCGTGGATGGTAACGCCCCGCTATATGTATTCCCCTATAACCATCGTCCTTCGGCTCTTTGATGTAGTTATAGCATTTTAGCTTTCCCTCTTCCGGAAGGAGCGGTTCATCCCCCCGATACATATAATAGAGGTCGCAGACCGCCTTAACTGATGAGAGGATCGCACGGCATCCACCCAAATCGTGCATTTGCGATAACTTCATTGTTCGTTCACGAACGAGCTTATTCATTACGGAGGAAAATCTCTTTAAACGTTGGGCCACAATTACCTTTGGCTCGATTCTCTGCGCTCGCCCGCGAAGCGCCGCTTGAAATGCGTTTAAGGGAAGGCCGTGAGAAGTACGCCAGTTTTCAACGACTCCGAAGGCGAGATTTCGAGCCGCATTTTCGTCAGGAGTCTCCGGCGCCATCGGCGGCGGTGTAGTCCACCATGGAATCAGAAGCTTTCCTGCTCGGTCTATCTCACCCTTACCAAATTCGCGCTTTACCCATTCGGCCATATCGTCTGGCTCCCGGTGGGGCGCATTTAGGACAATGCTTTGGTGCACCGCGCTCGCAAAGGCCATAATCGCACTCCTGGCTCTGATGAGTCGACTATATTAGTGCCCTGTCAAGAGACACGTAGAGTTTGCGAGCCGCAGAAGGCTCGTTTTCTTCCCTTTTTTTTAAACCGAACTCTTTTCGCACTTTCGACCAAGGCTCGCACCATGATCTCCGGCAAAAGTCTCAGCGTCGAGGAAAGGCATCTTGTTGTAATCGAGTGTAAACTTCCATACCAATGCGAGAATAGCACGACAGAAAAACGGATTTGTATCCTCTCAGAAGCCAAATCCCGATAAGTCGTGCCGGCTCAACCGGTCGAAGCAAGACCATCTGCTATAAATCTTTGCACTAAAGGTGGTGTTTATGGTGCAAGCGAGACGGGTGAAGCTCTCCGCGATGCAGAGGACCGAGATGTGGAGCCGTTGGAAAGGTCAACAGGGCTGGCACGCAGGCGATCCTTTTCCGCGATCTTCAAAGGGGAAGTTTTGAATCGGCGGTGCGCTTGAAAACGAGCATCTTCGCGGTGAGCACTTGTACCTGGTCCCCGTTTTGGTTGAGCGTAACGCTGCGCACGGTCACAACTCCACGGTCCGGTTTCGTTCGCGAAGGCGATATTTCAACGATCTCGCTTTCTACGCGTAGCGTATCGCCGGGCCGCACGGGCTTTGTCCACGCAAGCTCAGCACCCAGGCCGATGGATCCGTCAGCGAACCGCAGGTCCCCAGTTACAAGAAGACGCATCGTTGCCGCCGCGGTATGCCAGCCGCTGGCGGCAAGCCCGCGGAAAACGCCAAGCTGGGCAGCGGTTTCGTCAAGATGGAAGGGCTGCGGATCGAACTCCGCGGCGAACGCTTTGATCTGAGCTTTGTCCAAGTGATACAGGCCTGATGTGAATCGTTGGCCTACGTGCAAGTCTTCCAAGTATAACGGCTCGGGGTTGTCGTTCTTTTGGTTCACCGCGTCTTTGGCTCCCGGCAAAATGCGAGGCGCACGCCCGGTTCGTCGCCGACTACCATCGGCCAGGCTCCGGGATGGTGATACGCGCATTGGCCATTGTCAATATCCGAAGGGAATCAATATAACTCAGCCCTGATTGACGGTTGATTCACGGGCACCAGCAGATGGGAGTCATATTTCCCGCCTGCGTGGATAACATGGCGTCCTCGATTCACGGTATCCTGATGCAGGTCCTGAACCGTTCCCTTCGGATGGGTATAGATGTCGGCGCCCTGAATGACAAGCCTCAGGGACTCGCCAGCTTCAAAACGAGTTCCAGAAGGCCAAATCTCGATTTCGAGCGGAACTGCTTCGCCGTCGGCAAGCTTCAGTTCCCGACGGTGCTGCAGGACCGGTTGGTATTCGGTGGACCGTTCGGAGTCGAGTTCGCGATGGGAAGCGCGAAGCCAGCCGAGGGCCACGGGACCATCGTCGAACAGGTTGAAGAAAATGAAGGGCACCACTTTGCCGGCGGCGTCCAGTTTCTGGATGGCCACGAAGATGTCCATGTCGTCGGCTCCCTGGGGAGACATCCATAGCTTGAGCTTCATGTTTCCGATCAGGTCGCAGCGTCGATCGAACTTGAAGTCGAACTCGGCACGAGCGGGTTCGCCCTGAGCGTCCAGCGCAGCGTAGCTGCAGGACGACTCCATCGACAGCAGATCGCGCTGCAGCGAACCGTTGCGACAGTTGAGGTCCAATTTGCAGTACTGCGTGCTCGGAATCGGCCACTCCTCCTCCGCTCGCATCTCTCCGACGTAGTATTTCTCTCTGACCTCGACCCGCACCTTCGGCCATTTGGCGACTTCGGTGGGGATGTCTTTCAGGAAACGATCAAAGAAGGCCTGCTGCCGGCGTACGCTGTCTTCCTGATAATAATAGGCCCATTTCTTGCGGCCATGAACCTCGAGCCACTTCTGCCTGGAGGAAATCTTCTTAAAGGCTTCCAGGGTTCCGCGCGTGTGCAGGCCCTGGTCCGTCCAGCTTGCCACCACATAGGCGGGAACCGTAATCCTGGAAAGATCGGGGTTCTTGGATGCCCAGAACGAATCGAAGAGCGGGTGCTCCTGGGTTTCTCTGCGGATGTCCTCGATCCGAGTCGTGCTGAAGCCCCAGCGGCTCGGCAGATATCCCCAGAACTCGGTTTCCGGAATGCCGCCGTGGCGAGCGACCTCGCGATAGAAGTCGCTCCAGCCCTCCCACGGATTGATCGCAGCCAAGTGAGGCGGGTTCAGCGACGCCGCGCCGTACTGAGAGAAACACAGATAAGAGACGCCGCTGAGTCCGACCTTCCCATTGCTCCAGGGCTGAGTTCCCGCCCACTCGATCAGGTCATATTCATCTTGCCTCTCCTCGGGCGACACAAAGGTGGCGTCCCCCTCGGAGTACCACGTGCCTCGAGGATCCACGGTAATAACGGCATACCCCTGCGGCACCCAGCGCATCGGATCGGGCGCCTCGAAACACGTATAGGGAGAGATTTTCGAGGTGTCCACCAGACAGTTGGGGAACTGTCTCGCATAGCTCGTAGGGTTATGCTTACCGTAGGGCCCCCAGGCAATCAGCGGCGGAGCCGGCTTCTCGTCTACGGGACGGAACAGGTCAATATATATCCTGATCCCATCGCGCATTCGCACGGGAACGTCGCGCTCGATAATTACGCCATTCTCTACCGAACGCCGATATAGCGGCGGCTTCCCACCCAGATCCTCCGGCGCTTTCATCGGGTCACGGAAGCGGTATTCAAAATCGTGCTTCATCCTTGTTCCCCCTGTTCTCCTCATGAACATACCGAGTTCGGCGTCCAAGAAATCGGGCGCCGTCCAGGTTACTCGCGTAGACGTCCAGGGCCAAATCCAGAGAGACGGTCATCATTGGAATGTGACTTTTCTGGCGCTGGAAAGCCACATTCAGGAAGGGGATTTTGGGACATAATCGCGTTGACATAGCGAATGTAGACGTATAGAACTGTCCGTCTATCTCGCTTGGATGGGAGCCGCGAATGGAGCCTGGTAAGAATGCCCCTGAGGAAACCATAGCGGAACTTTGCGCGCGAGCCGAGGCGGAGCAAGACCTTGAAAAACTTCTGGAACTGGTCAGCAAGATACAGCTGTTGCTAGTGGCCCGAAGGTCCCGAAACGCCCCCGGCGGAAAGAACGTAACGTCGCCCGCCAAGTCTGAACCGCGGGACTCTTGACGAACGCGCTTCTCAGCAACTGAGACCCACACGAACAAGCAGATTCCTCGCTACGCTCGGAACGACGCCTAGAGCGGCGGCGGTCAGGAGAGATCGGACATTGCAAAGCCCGCGACGCGCTTGTATCGATCGGACAAATCGCGCAGCTCTTCCTGGCTGATGAATTTGTCGAGGTTGTCGAACGGGCGGTCGCCGGTCAATTCTTCCACGCGGATGTTGATGTAATCCGGCGGGTGCGCGCGGTTGGTCCGCACCACTTTCGCGGTCGCGGGCAAGCGCTCCTGCTCGTAAGCGGCCAGGGCCGCGAGGGGATCGGGAGTTTTCCGCAGGAGGTCCGCCAGCGTTCGCGAATCGATTAACGCCTGAGCGGCGCCGTTCGCGCCCCGCGGGTACATGGGATGCGCGGCATCGCCGGCGAGCGTCACACGCCCGAACGTCCAACGGGCAACGGGATCCTTGTCCACCATCGGATATTCCAGAATCAGTTCGGAGTTCCCCAGCATTTCGGGGACGTCCAGCCAGTCGAATCTCCAGTCCCGATAGACGGGAAGGAAATCCCCGAGCGATCCCGGTTTGTTCCAATCATTTTTCTTCGCCGAGGGCTTTTCGATTTCCGCCACCCAGTTGATCAGCTGCCGGCCATCTCGATCGTCGCCGATCGGGTAAATCACGAGTTTCCCCGTGCGGATGGAGCCGACGCGCAGGTAGCTGCGGCCGCCGAGGATCGGCGCGTGCCGCGAAACTCCGCGCCACGTGTTGATGCCCGCAAACGCCATCCGTTCGTCGGGATAGAAGCGCTTGCGCACAGTTGAGTTGACGCCGTCGCAACCGACGACAACGTCAGCCCTGACGTCGTCGGCAGCCGCGCCCGTGGAAGTTTCGCGAAATTGCAGCGTGACGCCAGCCGCGTCCTGATCGAGGCCCGCGCACGCGCGGTTGGTGACGATGCGATCACGGCCGAGTTGGGCGACCGCAGATTCGTACATCACCACGTGCAATCGGCCGCGGTGAATGCCTAATTCCGGATAGCGGTAGCCCGCGTACCGACCAAGTGGTTCCTTATAAATCAGCTGGCCGAAGCGGTTGAAGAAGAGGCTTTCACGGTTTTCAATACCGAGGGGCAGGAGGTCATTCTGCAGGCCCAGTTCCGTCAATTCCCGCATGGCATGCGGCAGCAGCGTGATTCCCACGCCCAGTTCCCTGATCTCGGGAGCGCTTTCGAAAACGCGCGATGGGATTCCGCGCTTGTGCAGATTCAGCGCAAGTCCAAGGCCCGCGATTCCGCCGCCGACAATCACGATTTCCATACAAGTGCACCCCTTTCGGCAAGCCGTCGGGCGCGTCCGGGTTCTCGTCGCACTGTACATCAACGACGCGACCTGAAGGGGGCTGAAATTCCTTCGGACGAGGCGCTACGCCTGACAGCACGGCGCGACGGAAGCTTCCGGAGATGCCAGGCGAGCGCGGCCGGCCGCTCGGAGGGCGCGGCGGGTGGCGGCGGGGGGCTCGTTCAGGAGGAGGCTGACAAGTCAAGCGGTGGGGTCGCTGGGGATTGGCCGTAAGATTGAGACCGAAGCGGGTCGGACGTACTCTAATAGCCTTGAGTCCTCGTTATCCTTAGCGGGTTAGCCTCAGGGCAAGACTTAGGGGGAACCATGGCTTTTGGACCGATACCCAGCGCGCTCGATGCGAGCACGCAAGCTTTTCCGGTGCTGACGCCGGCTCAGATCAATCGCGTTCGCGCCGGCGGCAAGATACGGCAGGTGAAGACGGGCGACATTCTGTTCGAGCCGGGCGACACACAGGTGCCGTTTTTCGTGCTGCTGACCGGGCGCATGGAGATCGTGCAGCCCGACCTTACGGGCGAGCGGCCCATCGCCGCGCATGGGCCGGGCGAGTTCACCGGCGAGATGCCCATGATCTCGGGGCGGCGCTGCCTGGTGCGCGGGCGCGTGACCGAGCCGGGCGACTTTCTGGAGCTGAGCGGAGACGGTTTGCGGTCGCTCGTCGCGAGGGACGCCGAACTGAGCGAGATTTTCATGCGGGCGTTCATCCTGCGGCGGCTGGAGCTGGTTCGCCAGGGACAGGGCAACATTATTCTGATGGGTTCGCGGCACTCGGCCCAAACGCTGCGGCTGCGCGAATTTCTGACCGGGAACGAGCATCCCTACACCTACGTCGATCTGGACACGGACAAGACTTCGCAGGAGCTGCTCGACCGCTTTGCCGTGAAGGTCGAGGAGATCCCGGTGGTCGTCTGCCACAGCGGGGTCGTGCTGCGGAATCCCACTACGCAGAAATTGGCCGACGGCCTGGGACTGAACATAGCGATCGACGAGACGCGAGTGCGCGATTTGATCATCGTCGGCGCGGGACCCGCCGGCCTGGCGGCGGCGGTTTACGCGGCGTCGGAAGGGCTGGACGTGCTGGTGATCGAGACGGGCTCGCCGGGAGGGCAGGCGGGATCAAGCTCGAAGATCGAGAATTACCTGGGCTTCCCCACCGGGCTTTCCGGCCAGGAGCTGGCGGCGCGGGCGCTGGCGCAGACGGAGAAATTCGGCGCGAAAATGATGGTGGCGCACAGCGTGGAGCGACTGGATTGCGCGAAGCGTCCGTACAAGGTGGTGCTGGACAACGGCAACCGGCTGGCGGCGCGCACGGTGGTGATCGCCACGGGCGCGCAATACAACAAGCCGCGCATCGCGGGCCTGGAGAAATTCGAGGGCCAGGGGATTTACTACGGCGCGACGCACATGGAATCGCAACTATGCGAAGACGAGGAGCTGGTCGTGGTGGGCGGCGGGAACTCCGCGGGGCAGGCGGCGGTTTTCCTTTCGCAGACGGCGCGCAAGGTGCACATGCTGGTGCGCTCGGGCGCATTGTCGGACACGATGTCGCGCTACCTGATCCAGCGCATCGAGGAGAATCCGGGAATCGAGTTGCATCTGCGAACGGAAATCACGGGCCTCGAAGGCGACACGCACCTGGAGCGGGTCACCTGGCAGGACAAGACGAGCGGCGAAACTTCCACGCACGAGATTCGACACGTGTTCATCATGGCGGGAGCGTCGCCGCGAACCGAATGGCTGCAGGGGTGCATCGCACTCGACGACAAAGGGTTCATTCCGACCGGCCGAGATTTGGATGGCGCGACAGGAGCAGCGGCGTGGGCGCTGACGCGTTCACCACAAATGCTGGAGACGAGCTTGCCCGGCGTCTTTGCCGTGGGCGACGTGCGCGCAGGAAACGTGAAGCGCGTGGCCTCGGCGGTAGGCGAGGGAGCGATCGCCGTGCACCTGGTTCACCGGGCCCTGGCGGAGAGCTAGCCGGCCGGCATTCGATAAGGCGGATCCAGCGGGATCTACTTATTGCGGGGCCGGCCCTCGGATGATTTGGACGAAATCCTCGGGCCGAATCCATTTCGCGAAGGCCGCCTTGACCTGATCTCCGGTGATCGAGAAATAGTGCTTGGCCCCTTGTATGGGCTCGTCGAGCGGCAATCCGATCTGAGCACGGGCTAGCAGTCCGCCACCGACGCTTTCTTCGCTCGATTCACCGAGCGGGATTTGCCGCAGGAGCATGACCTTGGCCTGGAGAAGCTCCGCGGAGGTGACGTTCTCTTTCTGCATGGAGCTGAGGTCGCGCTGGATCAGCTCTCTGGCCTTGGAGACGTTCTGCGGGTCGCAGGCGTAGGTAACGGTATAGGTGGTCCGGGTCTTCTGCGCGTTCAAACGAACGTCCACGTTGTAGACGTAGCCGGTCACCTGCCTTAGATCGTGATACAGGCGCGTGGCGTAGAAGCCGCCTCCCAACACGTGATTGGCAAGCTGCAGCGGGTAGTAGTCGGGATCGAAGCGCGTGATGGGAATCATTTCAGAGAGATTGACTTCGTCCTGCAGCTGGCTCGGATCGGGCACGTTGGCCGCGGCAGCCTTATTCGGCGGCACGGGAGAAGGATCAACCTCGGGTTTGGAGCCGGCAGCCTTCCACGAGCCGAACCACTTCTCGACTACAGTTTTGGCTTCTTCGGGCGTGACGTCGCCGATAACCACAATCGTCGTGAGGTCCGGCCGGATGGTCTTCGCGTAATACTGTTTCACGTCGTCGAGCGTGAGCGACGAAACGGTCTGCGGAGTGGTCTCCCGCAGGGCGGGGTCGTTCGCAGGGAGCAGGGCTTCGTTCAGGGCGCGACCCTCGCGATACCCGGGGCTCTTCATCCTGCCCGCGACGAACTGCGCGGTCTGCGGCTTGATCACGCCGAAGGCCTCCGCGGGAAGAGCCGGGTTCAGTTCGTTGTCGGCCAACAGTTGGGCGCCACGCGAGAAATCCTGCTTCAGCACTCGAATCGAGAAACTGAAGCCGGCAGATTCGTCCGCCGCGATATCATCGAGCGCCTTCTGGAAGGCGAGGCGGTCCAGAGTCTTGGTGCCGTACGAGAACATATCGTCCAGCACATCGCTTACCCCGTCCTTGCCGGCGGCCGTTTCGAGTTGCGGCTCGTTACGAACGCGTCCCATCACCGTAATCGTGGGGGTGATCTTCAGCGTTCTGACGATGAGGCGCAGACCATTCGGCAGGGTCACGTCGTTAGATGACGGCGGCGCCGGCGGCATTTCCAGCGCGCTTAGGCGGGACGAGGCCCAGGTGGGAAGTTCTACCGCTTTGGTAGGGGCCGAAGTCAACTCTTCGGAGCCGCCGAAGCCGCTCGAAGACACGGCTGCGCCGGACGGCACGGGTTTCAGTTGCGCCGAGATCGAATTCTGGTCGACGAGGTACTGCTTGGCGGCGCGATTTACGTCCTCAGTTGTGACGCGCCGCATGGCGGCGACGTCGTCGTCGGGCGAGTTGCGCCCTTCCGCGGCCAGGGCATCGGACCAAACCGAGGCCAAGCCCGGAATCGAGTTGCGGCGGAACTCCGCGGCGGCAATTTCACGGCGCTTGGCGGCCTCCACCAATTCGGGCGGGAGGCCATTCGCGGCATAACCCGCCATGATCTTGCGCATCTCGTCGATCACGGGCGCCGCATCCGCGCTCGCGGGCAACACGGCGGCGCTATAGGCCGCGCTGGCCTTCGGAAACGTCTCGGCGATGCCAAACTCGGTCTCGAGGGCCTTGCCCTGGGGAACCAGCGCATACAAATTTCCCCGTTGGCTGGACAGAACGTCGCTCAAGATTTGCGTGGCCGCGAAATCAGGGCTGGCGGTTCCGGGCATGCGGTAAGAGATGAAGGCCAGCAAGTAAGGAAGGTTGCTGTCCAGCGTAAACGATTCCGGCTTGACCGGCTGGAGGTTGATTTCAGGATGCGCGGGCAGCGATTTCTTCTCGATCGATCCATACAGTTCCTTGACACGGGCGAGAACCGCGGCCGGCTGCACATCACCCGCAATCACCAGGATGGCATTGTTCGGCGCGTACCAGCGCTTATAGAAGTCCTTGAGCATGTCGCCGGTGGTGGCGTCGAAGGACTCCTTGGTTCCCAGAGCGTCATGGCTGTAGGGCGTGCCGGAAAACATGTCTTCGTTCATGCGCGTAATAAACTTGTACGTCGGATTGGATAGGTCCCGGGCCACTTCCTGTTCGATGGCGCCTTTCTCCTGGGCCCATTCGGCCTGCGAATCCTGAATATCCCGCATACAGTCCGCGTCCACTCGCAGGGCGATGTCCAGATCGGCCGCCGGAACGGTGACGAAGTATTGCGTAATATTCTGCTCGGTATCGGCGTTTCCCAGGCCGCCGAGCTGGGCGAAGATGGCGGATATTTGATCGCCGGACAACTCCGAGCAACCGCGGAACGCCATGTGCTCCTGAGCGTGGGCCATTCCCGGAAAGCCGGGCGGCGTTTCATTGCCGCCGGCGAGGTAGTTGTCCTCGACGGTCACGACGGGCGCCAGCGGATCGCGAACGATCACCACGCGCAGGCCATTGTCCAACGTGGCGCGTGTGACGTCGACATCCGCGGCGGGTTTCTCCTGAGCGAAGACCAGCGACGTTAGAATGGCGATGAGGACGAGTGCGGGAATCCTGCGCATAAGGAAGGCATCCTTTCTCGAGTAAGGGCTTAATTCTAACATCCCCCCAGTCACAACTCTACGACTACCCGAGCCCGGCGAACACGGACTGACGCGTCCAGTTACGACTCACTCGCTTGAGATTTCGCGCGACTATCGGTCCGCTCCCGTGTTTGTTCCGGTAAGGGCGAGCCCAGACGTCAAGATCACAACACGGAGGAGAAGAACCATGAACATCCACACTGCTATTCGACGTAGCCTGCCCATATTGGTCTTGGCAGGCCTCGGCGGGCTCGGGGTTTCGGTGCAGAGCGCGGCGGCACAAGATTCGACCGGCAGCACGACTCCACCGACACAACAAACCGATATTCAGAAGGACAGACAGGATATCCGGCAAGATACGACGGATATTCGAAACGATCGGGCCGACGCTAAAGCCGATCAGACGACGATCCAGAACGACAAGACCGCCGTGCAAAACGACCGCGCGCAGAGCCAGGCGGTCGAGTCCCAACTTGACGCCGACAGGCAGACTTACGGCGCCAACAGCCCGCAGGTGAAGCAGGACCAAGCCAACTTGAAAGCCGCGCGGAAGACACAGAAACAAGACGAAGCGAAGCTGGACAAACAACAGAAAGACCTGCGTCAAGATCGAAAGGACGTGGTGCACGATCGGGCGGACATTCGCAGCGACCGCGCCGATTTGCGACGCGACCGCCGCTAGTCCGCTTCGAACACAACCACCGATGGTTTTTCATCCAGGGGCCGGCGCTGTTCGAGCCCGGCCCCGTTTCCTCCTGCTTCAGCGGAGGAGAGGCGGGAGAACGAGCGCGCAGGCCGCTACTCGGCTACGCCCTTCAGAACCTGGCGCACAACCATGTTGAGTAGGCTCAGAATTACGCCTCCCCAGAACGCCGGCCAGAGGCCATGCACGTCGAACCCGGGCACAAACAGCGCGGCAAATTTCAGCATCAGCGCATTGATCAACAGCCAGAACAGGCCGAAGGTAAGCAAGGTCAGAGGAAAGGTCACGATCTTCAAGAGCAGGCCCAGCGTGCCGTTGACCAAGCCGATCACCACCGCGGCAATGAGCGCGGTGCCAAAGCCCCGCACGAAGAATCCCGGAACGAATCGAGCGACGAGGAGCAGGCACAGCGCGCTCAAGACCCAGTGCACCAAAAGTTTTACCATTGGACCCTCCCCGGTCGACCGACGAGATCTTAGCTCGCGCCGCCGATCCCTAACGCTTCCCCTGGGTGCTTAACCGGCTCCCACGCGGCGAAGCCGACACCGATCCCCCTGCCGGCCGGAGCAACCTGGCATTCATCGCGACCGTGACCATATGGCAGCGACCCGCTGGTGTCAAACCCGAATGATTCCGGACAGGGCTTCGTGCGCGCCCAGACAGAGCTTGCAGCGGAGCCGGACAGGGCGCCGATGGGAACGCTCGACGGCCAAAGGAAGGCGCTCGCTCATCCCCGCCATTGTTAAGAGCGGGCAGGCGAGATAAACTCTTGTTCAGTCGGCTGAACACTGACGAGTTGTCGGCTTGGCTCAACCCGTGCAAGAAATTGACGAAAATGGCGCGGGTTTGGGACCAACCCGTGGAGCACCCCACCGATGGAACCGACCCCCGGGCGGTACCTGAAAGAAGTGCGCGAGCGCTTGCGCATGGGACTACGAGAAGTCCAGGAGGCCAGCTCGGCGATCGCGGCCGAGGAGAAGAACGACAACTTCTATCTCTCGGCGGCCCGGCTCACGCAGATCGAAAACGAGCAGTCGCATCCGAGCGTTTTCAAGTTGTTCAGCTTATGCGCTATCTACGGCATCGATCTTCACGACCTGCTTCGGAAGTACGGAGTGGACGCGAACCGCACGCAGTCTTACCGCACGCGTTTCCTGCCCGAGACCACGCGCCAAGTCTCCTCGGAGATTCATGGTTTGGAAAGCAAAGTCACGATTCCGGTCCGCCTGGATCCAAGTTTCCGGTGGGAGACCACGCAACTCGTGAATCGGGTGGTCGCGCTTTGGGGGGAGATTCCGGCCGCTTTCCTGCTGAGTTGCAATCCGCGCCGGCACACCTACGGCTATGTGGGACTGGCGGACAGAACGATGTTCCCGCTGCTGCGCCCCGGCGCCATCGTGATGGTCGATCCACAGCGCCGGCAAGTGCTGCGGCAGGGCTGGAAGAGCGAATACGACCGCCCTATCTACTTTATTGAGCTGCGCAACGGTTATCGCTGTGCTTGGTGCCAGATCGAAGGAAACCGCCTGATGGTGATACCGCACCCCATCTCGAACGCGCACGTCGAGTCGTTCAGTTTGGCCAGCGAGGCTGAAGTGGTTGGTCAGGTCGTAGGATTGGCGATGCGATTGGTTCCTCCAGAAACCTCCAATGGGGAGCACGAACTAGAACTTCCAGCGCGGCTCGAATCTGCGTGATAAAGAACTTTCGAGGCAGCTGCGGACATCCCTCGGGAACCATTTCGTAATACGGCTCGGTCTCCAGCCAAAGCTTCGCGACTCTCTTTTCTTCTTCGCCGAGCAGGCGAAAGTGTTTCCGCAAGTCGCTCGATAGACCTGCCAGGCCCAGATCAATCACCGATTCAAAGACAGAGCGATGGCGGTCGCGAAGAGCGTTGTGAATCGACTCCGGCGGAAGAACAGAGGACCACCCTTCGTGGAGATAGCGGCCGGTATAGGGGTCCCGCAACGAGGCCAAGAATGTGAGCTGCGCCAGGGCCCCGTCAAGCGAGTCAAGGGCACGCGTCAAATATCGATCAAGCCGGTCCCCGGTTAACATAGGCATAGTTTAGCTCTTCATATACTGAAGTTGCAACCCCCAGGCGTTCAGCGCACTGAACAAATTCATGTTGGTGTCTCCGTCGATTACCGTCCGTTATAGCCTGCCGACGCTTTGCACGGCAATGATTTTAACAGGAGGTGAACAAAATGGGCGGTCCAATGCCTCCCCCTTGGCCATGGCCAGTCGAGTAACGGTTTCGGACGGGAGGGGGTAGCCCCTCCCAGCTCCGTCTGACTTGAGGTATACTCCAAGTCAGGGTGTGGGCTTTATCTTACGTGATTATTTATTTTGGCGCGGCCCTTGAGGCGCTTCTCGTCTGGCGGCTCCTCAAAGGCGGCATGTGGCGGGTGTATCCCAGCTTCTTCTTCTTTGTACTGTACATCGTCGCGCAGAACGCCGCGCTGTTTGCCATTTTCCGGCTTGCGCCGAGTAGTTACGCCACGTGGTATTGGCGGACGGGCATCGTGCACGTCTGCCTTCGCTTCCTGGTGATCTGGGAAGTGTTTCGCCAGACATTTCCCGAGCCCTCCCCGCTGCGCCGCCTTGTGTCCCGACAGTTCACGCTGGCGACCCTCGCTGTGGTCACCGTCTTGACCGGAATGCTGTGGGCCGTTCAGACCTACGGAAAATTCCACTCCGTCTATTTGGCCATGGAGCGGAGCTTTGGTTTCGTGCAAGCGGTCTTGATCCTGGCGATCCTGATTGTGGCTCGCTATTATCATTTGCGAATTGGAAGGAACATCTGGGGAATCGCCGTGGCGTTCGGCATGTATAGTTCACTTTCCACGGCCGTGTCCGCGTTCATCGATCTGATGCATTCTTATTTCCCGTACTGGCAATTGCTGGCCCCGTTGAGTTTTGTCGCGATGCTGGGCATGTGGACGTGGGCCGTGTGGGTGTACGCGCCGAATGAAACGGCGGCGGCGGACGAGATGCTTGATCCCGCGAACGACCTCCGGCGCTGGACGGAGGACTGGGGACGGACGGTTTCAACGGTTCGAAAGGTCATGCACCCATGATCCAGATCTTGCTCCTGGTTTTTATCGGCATCGCGCTGTTCTTCGTCTTCCTGAAGATAGCGGTGCAAGGTCCACCGGCAAGCGCGCCGGATTCCTCCGCGGTGCTGGCAGTGCGGCAAATGGTCCAACTGGAAGGGTTATCCTTTGCGGGGGGGCAGCGCCTGCTTGATCCTGCAGAGTTTCGGATGCTGAACTCGACGGCGGAACTGCGCGAAGTTGCAGCTCTCTACCGCAAGGAGCGGCAGGTGCTCGCGCTACTTTGGATCTCCCTGCTGCAGGAAGACGTGAATGGTCTGTGGCGCTTCCGGCGATTCCTGGTGCGCAACGGGGTGCCCGCAACTCTGCGTGAGGAAGTGCAGATCCTCTCCGCAGCTATCCGGGCGGTGCTCTTTCTGACTTTCCTGCGAGCGATCGTGCGCACGATGGGCCCGTTTGCGTTTTCAGGCGGGGCCCAGGACGCGCGATTGCTGGTCGAAAAAATGTCCTACGCTTCCGCAAGCGTCCTTGGGCGACTCCCGCGGAATGGATGGCCGGAAATCGAACGCAATTGGCAGAAGAGCCTTGCGTAGTCAGCAACCTGCATGGTCAGATCAGGCGATTTTCCGTTCTTGCCTGAATAAACCTCATCGAGCATTTGAATTATGATATATAGATGAACCAGTCTGCCGGTCCTGGCGAACCCCAGCTTGCGCGCCGGCTGTACGCTGGCGCTGATGCAACCCACGGAGAATAAAAGCTTTCGAAGTTCGATGGGCAACCTCATCGGTGTGTCCCTGCGGATGCAGCGCCTGTATCCTTTGATCCTGCGAGCGGCCTCGCATCGCTATTCCGTCCTTATCGTGGGAGAACGCGGCACCGGCAAGAAGTTGGTCGCCCGTTCGATCCATTCCCTGGGTTCGCGCGCGGACAAACCATTTGTGTTGGTGGATTGCCTGGCAATCGCGCCGACCTTCGTTGAGGCGGAACTATTCGGCTACGCGCGAGATGCGTTCATCAATGCCGCCGAAGGGAGAGAGGGGCTTTTGAGCGCCGCCGGCGGTGGAACCGTCTTTCTGGACGAGATCGCCGAGATGCCGTTGAAACTGCAAGGCAAGATGTTCCGGCTGCTACAGGAGGGGAAGTTCAGCCCCATCGGTTCGACGGAGCAACGAACCTTTCAAGCGCGCGTGCTCGCCGCCACCCGCCGAAACCTCGGCGAGTTCGTGGAGAGGGGGACGTTTCGCGAAGATTTATATTTCCGGCTGAACGTCGTGCAAATCGCGTTGCCGCCCCTGCGAGAGCGCCGGCCCGATATTCCTCTGCTGGCCAACTACTTTCTCGAGAAATATTCCGATCCGAGGGGGCCAGCCCGCAGCATCTCGGACGCCACGATGGAGCGCTTGCTGGCGTACGCCTGGCCGGGCAACGTGCGCGAGATGGAAGACGCCGTGCGATGGGCTCTCTCCTTAGCTGCCAGTGCGGTTGTCGAGATGGATGATCTGCCTCCGGTCATCCGCAATGCGGCGAGCCGCAAGTCGCAGGAACAGGCGGAGCCAATATCGGCAATGCCGTCCGAATACGTTGCGATTATCAAGGTGCTCGAGGCAACCGGCGGCAACAGGGCAGCCGCCGCGCACCTGCTGCGCATGGGCGAGGCAACTCTCGCCAACAAGCTGAAAGGCTACGATCTGTAACTTCAGGGGGGTCGGGGCCAGAACGTACATTCCACGCGATTCCTCACCGTACAAGCCGGTTGGGCTATTTGGACGCTGCCGGAGCGCTATCTCCGAGGCCGTTTGAGGCCATGAGCCGTGCGGTTTCGCGGGTCCGAGGAATTTTCGCGGCGGACAGGGGTCAGATCTTGATCGAGGGCAATCAAGCGACGAGAGCAAGGCCGGCAAGCTGGAAACCGCTTTTGTTCGGCGGGGTCGGCCTGTTGGTTCTCAGCCTACCTCTCCTGGCGGCTTTGACCGGAGACATTCGAGGCGTGGTCCTGGATCCTCAGGGCTTGCCGGTTGAAGGCGCCTCCGTGACCGTGCGAAGCCTCGACACTGGAGCCAGCCGCGCCGTGACGACGGGTTCGACCGGCAGATTCGCTGTACTACAACTGGCGGTGGGAGGTTACGAGGTTCGCGTTGAGAAGCAAGGTTTTCTGGCCCTCTCAATGAATGTCTCGGTCCGGAGCGGCGAAGTCTCCGAGGCTGACGCCGCTTTGCAGATTGGTTCGGTGAGTCAGACGGTAAACGTCACGGCGGATGCCCGAGCGTACCTCGATGTGGCCAGCCCCCAGGTAGCGACTTCCCTCGACGCAAAAACGATACAGGAAATTCCATCTCTCGACCGCGATCCCATCGCTCTCACGTCGCTTTCCCCCGGCATCGTGCCGGTGAGCGCGGACAATCCCTTTCTGCTATCCGGAAATTTCAACGCCGATGGGCAGCGGGGCCGGGCGAACAACATCACGATCGACAATGCCGTCGCGACGGACATCGCGATCGCCGGCTCCTCGGGGACGAACACCATCAGCCTCGACGCCATCCAGGAGCTCAAGCTGATCACGGGGGGCGCCTCCGCTGAATTCGGACGCAATTCCGGCTCTCAGGTACAAATCATCACCCAGGGCGGGACCAACAATTATCACGGCTCGGTCTACGAGTTTCTTCAGAACTCGGCCCTCAACGCGAGGGATTTTTTTGACACGACTGGTAAAGCGACGCCCTTCAAACAGAATCAATGGGGGGCCGTGGTGGGCGGACCGGTCGTGAAGAATCGCCTGTTTCTGACCGGCCATTACGAAGGCATTAAGAACCGCGGAGCGAGCGGCACGGCGGTGGCCAGCGTGTTGAAGCCCGCCCAAGCGGCGGGGATTACCGACCCCACCTCCCTGGCCCTATTCAACGCGGTCGGCGCGCCGCAGTCGTCGAGCGGCAATTTGACCAGCGCCGCGCCCAATCAGGGCAATCAGTATTCGTGGTCGCTGCGCGCGGACGCATCCCTTCGGGGAGGAGCGGACCAAATCACGGGGCGTTCCGGGAACGAGGTTGGCTCCGGGGTCAATCCCGCACTCACCTTTCTCAACAGCACGAACTTGACGAACTACGGCGCGGAGAATACGTTTGCGGAGCGAACCGTCACGCTCGGTTATACCCACACGTTTACGCCGACTGTGGTCAACCAGTTCCGTTTTCAGTATCAGCGCAGCAACCTCGGCTCGGTGCCCTTTACGACGCTGCAAGCGCCGTTCGCGCCGGTCATTTCGATTTCCGGCTTTGACGCCATGGGAGTGAACGTCATCCTGCCGCAAACCCGGGTGCAAAATGTGTCCCAGTACAGCGACTCGCTCTCCTGGGCGGTAGGACGCCATGCGCTCAAGTTTGGCGCCGACGTGTTTCGCTACCAGGAAAATGCCGTGAACGATACCGGCGCGCGGGGCGAGTTTTTCTTCAACAGCCTGGCGGGTTTTCAGAGCGGAAGTCCGGTCGGATACCTGCAATTCA
>Ga0210394_10003506_pt1 | contig 19585 bp, 20 predicted proteins | sample IncBWC12MmetaG_FD_160121 | JGI IMG/M metagenome (GOLD analysis project Ga0210394, IMG submission 160121) | Forest soil microbial communities from Barre Woods Harvard Forest LTER site, Petersham, Massachusetts, United States - Inc-BW-C-12-M | ecosystem: Environmental > Terrestrial > Soil >...
TGAGCATGAACTGTTCTGAATGTCATCACACCGGAAGCGCCGCAACCTATGCCGACGACACGCCGATGAAACAGACGGCCCGCAAGATGATCCTGATGGTAAACGGGTTGAACAAGGCAAATTTCGGCGGAAAACGGATGGTGACCTGTTACTCCTGCCATCGTAGCGACGCGCGGCCCAAGGTCACGCCGAGTCTGGCCGAGCAATACGGCACTCCGCCGCCCGACGATCCGGATGAACTGGAGATTCCCGACACGCCTTCTACGACGGCGCCGAAACCGGATCAAATTCTAGATAAATATATTCAAGCGCTTGGTGGGGCGCAGCGGCTGGCGGGCATAACCAGCATCGTCGGCAAGGGAAATTACGAAGGTTTTGATACCGAGGGAGACAAATTCCCGGTGGAAGTCTACGCCAAGGCTCCGAACGAGCGCACGACTGTCGTTCACCTACGAGCTGGGGATAACGTCAGGACGTACGACGGTCGTAATGCCTGGAACACTTCTGCAGGCACCCTTTTACCCGTCCCCGTATTTTCGTTGACGGGAGGCGATCTGGAAGGCGCCAAGATTGATGCGACCATGTCATTCCCAGGGCAGATCAAACAGGTGCTCAAGGACTGGCGTACCGGTTTTCCCAGTGCGTCCGTTGACGATAAGGATGTTGATGTGATTCAAGGCGCCAGTGCCGACGGTACGCCCGTGAAGTTGTACTTCGACAAGAAAACGAGTCTTTTACTTCGGCAGGTACGCTACACGGATACGGCGCTCGGCCTGAATCCCACGCAAATCGACTACGCTGATTATCGAGATGTTTCCGGGGTTAAGATGCCTTTCAACGTGACCACCACTTGGACCGACGGGCGCTCAACCATAACTTTCAGCGAGCTGCGTGCGAACGTCTCCATCGATGCAACCAAATTCTCAAAGCCAACAGGCAACACGCCTCAAAAGCCTTAGCGTACGGTTTATTCTTCGATACAGCACAGCGCGAGCGGCGCCGCGATCACTTATGTTTTGAGTCTGGGAAGTAGTTGCAACGCGTTGTCGCGATTGATCGCTTGCATTTCAGCTTCAGTAAAACCGCCGTTATCAGCCAAGCCCTTCGCCACTTGAGCTGCCGATCCGCCGCCCAGCGGGTAATCGGTGCCGAACACAATGTGCGACACAGGAACCAGTTTTTTGAACGAAGGCATCGTGTAGGGACTGAACGCTTGCGCGGTGTCGTAATAAAACTTCTGCAGTTCGGGGATAAGGCCATTCGGCAATTTCTGCGCCGCGCCAGCCAGACGGGTGGTTATATACGGCACCGTCCCTCCGCCGTGCGACCAGATAAAGCGAATATCAGGGAAGCGCGTGACGGTTCCTGTGCTCAGCAAGCTCAGGATCGTTCTCGTCGTGTCGAAAACAAACTCCACACCTCGACTCTGCCCGTCTGTAAGATTTGCGTCCGCGTCGCAGGCGGCACAGAACGGATGGCAGAAGACAACCGCCTTGCGGCGGTTTAGTTCCTCCATGAGCGGAGCGTAATACGGATTGCCAAGGTACTTGCCCCGATAGCTGGAGAGGATTCCGATTCCGTCCATTTTGAGCGTGTCCATAGCATATTCGACTTCCTTCAGCGATCCATCGACATCCGGCAACGGTAGCACCGCAAATTGCCCGAAGCGCCCCGGATAATCCTTGACGACCTTGGCGCCGTACTCATTGCATTCGCGCGCCAGAGCGCGGGCGGGCGCATCGTCACCGAACCACACGCCGGGATCGCTGATGGATAAAACGGAGATGGCGACTCCGCCCTGATCCATCTCCTCGATGGATCTTTCCGGGGTCCAGCCTTTCAGAGTGGGCTGATTGACGCCCTTCGCCGTGCTCAGTTCAAATAGTTTGGGAGTCGTGAAGTGATGATGCGTGTCAATTCGGAAAGCTTTCGCCGAGGTCGAACCCGCCGGCCCGGCCTGCAAGGCGGCTGTGCGTTGTGAAAAGGCGGCAACTGCCCCCGTTGCTGCGAGTCCAACCAGAAAAGAACGCCTCGATGAGCCGGATTTCGAGCGCTGTGATTCCGTTGCCAATGCGGAATGGCTCTGTTCCGCCGGGTGCTTGCTGTCCGACATCGCAGCCTCCTTGAAGTCGCCTCGGTCTGAAACTTGTGCCCAGGATCATAACGGCAGCCTCGTCCGCTTTCAAGCTCGGCGAAAGACCATCAGGAAGGATGCGCCTGCGTGAATAGTTTTGATATCGTGTTAATTCAGATGAAAGGGACATGAGGCAAATCGAAATGCTATTGAACCGAACTCGGAATATCGTGCAATGAGCCAGAATCTTCAACCGCTCCGCAATTACGCCGGCTCTTGGCGCTCCTCTGACGTTCAGGATTGCGCCGACGTGATCAACCCCGCGACCAGCGAGAAACTGGCGCGCGTTCCCCTCGGAACGAAGAAAGACGTGGACGCCGCGGTGCAGGCCGCAGCTTCGGCATTTCCGGAATGGCGTCGCACGCCGGCCGAAGAGCGCATTCAATATCTCTTCAAGCTCAAGCAGCTCCTCGAAACGCATCTCGAAGAACTGGCGCAAATCTGCACCAAAGAAAACGGAAAAACCGTCGCCGAGTCGCGTGCGGAGCTGCGTCGCGCCATCGAGAATGTCGAAGTCGCCTGCGGCGTTCCCACCCTCATGCAGGGCTATAACCTCGAAGATGTCGCGGCCGGCATCGACGAGATGATGATCCGGCAGCCGCTCGGCGTCGTCGCGGCCATTACGCCATTCAATTTTCCGGCAATGATCCCATTCTGGTTTTTGCCTTACGCCATTGCTTGCGGCAATACCTTCATCCTGAAGCCATCCGAAAAAGTTCCGCTGACTTCACAGCGCGCATTCGAATTGATCGAGGAGCTCGGCCTGCCTCCAGGTGTCGCAAACCTGTTACACGGTGGCAAGACCGTCGTGGATGCGCTGCTTGAGCATCCTCAAGTCCAGGCCATCAGTTTTGTTGGATCAACGCCCGTCGCCAAATACATCTACGCCAAAGCCGCCGCACAAGGTAAGCGGGCGCAGTGCCAGGGTGGCGCCAAAAATCACGTTCTGATTCTTCCGGATGCGGATCTGGATACGGCCACCCGCATTGTGACGGACAGCGCCTTCGGATGCGCGGGCCAGCGCTGCCTCGCTATCTCCGTCGCCGTCGTGGTCGGTGGCGCGCAAAATGAATTCAGGAAAGGCATGTTGGGTGCCGCGGGATCGATTCGTGTCGGCAACGGGCTTGATCCTGCTGTCCAGATGGGACCGGTGATTACGCATGAGAGCAAAGCCCGCGTCGAAAATCTCATTGGCCAAGGCGTCAAGGATGGAGCCAAGCTGCTGCTCGACGGCCGGAACGGCGGCAGCGCTCAATCCGTCGGCAACTTTCTGAACCCGACATTGCTCGATGGCCTCCCGTCTTCGAGCGCGTTATCCAGCACGGAGATTTTTGGTCCGGTTCTGAGTCTCGTCCACGCGGAAACGCTGGAAGAGGGGATCGACATAATCTCGCGTAATTCCTACGGCAATATGGCCTCGATTTTTACCGCCAGCGGAGCCGCCGCGCGCAAATTCCGTTACGAAGTGCCCGCGGGGAATATCGGAGTCAACATCGGGGTTGCCGCGCCAATGGCCTATTTCCCATTTAGCGGCTGGCGCGACAGCTTCTTCGGAACCGTACACGGGCAGGGCCGCGATGCGATCGAGTTCTACACGCACAAGAAAGTTGTGGTCGAACGCTGGCCAAAGGAATGGTCTCGCAAATTCTGAAATGAAGGCGCAAGCCTGGTGCGCCAGGCGTGCGGGTGACCGTTAAATTCTGGTTACTTCTTAGGGGCTTGCGTCAGCTCCCGCAGAGACTTCAACGCCTCTTCTTCCCGGTTATTCGTGCAGTAATACTCCTGCAGCGCCTCGTGTCCCAGGCTCCAAGAGCGGGGAGCTGACGTCCAGGGCTTGGTCAGAACTTTGGGGTCCTCAATCGTCACTTGGTAGGTCAGATAGTTCATGCTGGATCGCGTGATCCGTTCGACCACGTGTTCCTGGTCGCTGTGAAACCAGCCTACAAAGTTGTTCCAGGTCCTTTCATCGATAGCGATTGTATCGATCACCAGCGTATCTCCGTCCCAGCGGGCAACCCCCTCGCCATTAAATGTAGGATCAGGGTCATTCGTGTGCCGGCGGCCGTCGGTGGGTATAACGCGGAAATTGTTGTTGAGCTCGTCGAGTTGGATCAACTCTGTTTTGGTGAGAACGAGCTCGATCGGATAGGGATTCGTTATAAACATCCCCGGAACGCCGCGGGGCATGCAGTTCACCGAGGGCCGGAGTATCTCCGCATCCAGAGTCGATAGCTTCTTGACTCTCTCCGCCGCCCAAGGTTGGTAAGGAGGCTTTTCCTCCGGCGTCGCTTTAGGATCGAACTGAAGCCGCGCGGAATCTCCCTCTGCCGTCAGATCTTCTCGTCCCATCTTGCCCGGAAACCAGACGCCGGAAAGGTCCGGATGGCCATCGCCGGTGCGAGGAGCGGCTCCTCCCGGGGGCAACGGCTTGGCATTCGCTTTCCCGAACCCTGGCACAGAAACCTGGCCAGCTCCATTCTGGGCTCTGCCGGAAACGCCAACGATATAGAAACCGGCAAAAAAGGTGACGGCAATAAAGACGTAAGCGCGCGCGCGGCGTTTCATATGCGTTTCTCCTCGGCGTCGTTCAATCTTCAGTTCTCTCCGCCTCCCTTGCCTTCACCGATGAATCTCTTTCCGCCCACCACGACTTCACGCCCATCGGGCAGTTTGATCGTCTCGGCGGCGCCTTTAGCTGTTCCGTCCTTCCCAGGAACGGCTCTCACTGTGACGGTCTTCCCTATATTGGAAGTAAAGTCGGCCCGAACTGTGCCTGTGCGCTTCACGGCGATAGGGGAAGCGCCCTCGAACGCCCAAGTCGTCACTTTGCCGTTGTCGTCCTTGGCTTCCACCCAAAAATACGCGTGGGGATTTTCCCACTCGAGCTTGGTAAGAGTGCCCGTGATGTAAATCACCTTGCTTCCGTCGAACTCAGCTTGAAATCCGTGGTGCGCAAACGCCGGCAACGCATTGAGGGCGAAAGCAAAAAGCAGTAGGCATGGAATCGGAAAAACCACGTTCAGCACGCGCTTCATAGCTCGGCTCCTTAGGGTGCAGGTAGGCTCGTTTCTGCTGGCGAACGATACCATGGTTCGCAGGGGGCTTTCAATTTCCGTGGCGGCTCACGCTGAATTCTGACCGCAACGGCATCGTCCCGCAGGCAGTTGAAGGCGCTGGTTTTAATGTGCTATCTTACGGCCAACGCTGAAGTAATACTCGCAGCTGAAGCAATTAGGGATGCTCGTGGAACGCGGATGAGATCTCGAACGTCCAAAAAGTATATTCGTTTTGGGAGAGCCAAGGAGGCAGCATGAGGCGTTTTAGTTCCGCCGTGAGCTTTGCTCTGTTGACGGCTTTGATGTTCGCCGGAGTTGCGTCAGCGCACCACTCCGTGCAGTCGCAGTTCGATATTCACAAGACGGTTACTGTCTCCGGAACCGTATCTAAGGTCGAGTGGATCAATCCGCATTCATATCTCACCCTCAACGTAAAAGACGCCAACGGCAACAGCCAGAAGTGGGCATTCGAGCTCGGTGGTGCGGGTGCTCTCCGCAGGGCCGGGATGAGCAGAGCAGATCGCGGGGGGCTGAAGCCTGGCGACGAAGTAACTGCTACCGCACTTGCCGCTCGGGATGGCTCGAATAGCGGCTTTCTGCAGGAATTGAAAGTCGCGGATGGCCGCACATTCAAATTCGCCACAGACGCCAACGGCAACTAACTGACGTAAGCGAAGGAGGGGTTGCATATGCGTTTTTATAGGCAGACCTTGATTGCTGCTGCGGCTCTTCTTTGTTTGCTTCCCGCAGCGGCGCGTGCGCAGGAATTCTCCGCGCTCAAGCGCAACGTCAACGCGCCGCCGAAGCCTTCAGGAGCCACTCCGCGGACACCCGATGGGCACCCCGACCTCACAGGCGTGTGGAATGGTTTGGGAGACAATCTGCTCGGAGTCCCGAACCAGATGGCGAACGATGGTATTTCGGTGGATAGCGAAACCTCCTCGCACGACATTGCCACCGGCACGCAGATCGCAACCTTTCCGCGGAATACAACCCACGGCCTCAATAACGAACAGGCCGAACGCGCAGCCTCGCTATTGCGGCGAGTGGGTTCCAACAGGCCGGTCTATAAGCCGCAATATTGGGATATGGTCAAGGAATTCGACCAGAATGCCAACGAAGAAGATCCCTCCAATAACTGTATGCCCGCGGGAATTCCCCGGGCCGGCATTCCTTCTTACATAGCGCAGTACCCGAGCTACTTCATCTTCATCTATCCGGGCCAGGGCGGTCTGATCGCCACGCAGACGATGTATCGCATGATCCCGGCGGACGGGCGTAAGCACACACCTTTGGAGGATTTGGACGGCACCTACACCGGAGAAGCCATCGCCCACTGGGAGGGAGATACTCTGGTTGTAGACACTTGGGGATTCAATAGCAGCACTTGGTTTGACCAGATCGGCGGCTACTTCCACAGCGAAAATATGCATGTAACCGAGCGCTTTCACCGCGACGGCAACACGCTTACCTGGACCGCGACGGTAGAAGATCCGGACGTGCTGCTGGAGCCCTGGACCACGACTCCCCGCGTGGCGCTGCTCAACCCCAAGCCGGATGCCATGCTGCCGGAATCGCTGCCCTGCAGTGAACGAGATTTGACGCATACTGTCACCAAGGAACATCACTAATCCGCGTCTTGCCGATGCCGGTATCTTCTGAGGAGAGGGCATGCCGAAGAAAATAATTTTGCAGATTTCGATGATCGCTGCTGCGGCGCTTGTTTGCCATTCCGCTGTCGCGCAGACCCAAGGAAAAACAGGCTCGGGCGCGGAGGTAAAGACAGCCGCTAGCGGTGCCCTGAGATCTGCGGCAGACGCTTTGGGAATGCTGCGATGGTCAGACATCGGTGCCGGAGCCAGCCATTTGCCGGCAATTGACGTCGTCACTACGATGGAGATTTTCGCCAGCGGCACGGTTTATAATGCCGGTCAACCTTCGACTGCTGAATACCACGCCTCACTGGCTTACATTCCACAGGCAATGCGCGTAGAGATCACGCGTAAGGGAGCGGCCGATGCGCACACCATTCAAACCGTGCGCGAAAACTATGCCTGGAATGAATCTGAAATTGGCGGCGGTCTGATTCCGGGAAAGGGAACGGCCACACCGGCGATGCCGGCGGTCAAAGCACGGCTTCTACAACTCTGGATTCTTCCGTACGGCGTCGTGAAAGCTGCCATAGCCGCAGGCGATAAGACGAAGATCTCGATGGAGAACGGCGCCACGGTCCTTACTTTTCCGCTGAGTGGCAATCTGGCTGGCGTTACGGTCACGGCCACGCTGGATTCCAAGAACCTGGTGAGCAAGGTGGAAACTCGGCCGGACAATTCGGCGCTCACGAATCTGGCGACAGAAACGGAATATTCCGATTACGCCGATCACGGGGAAGTCCTCACGGACATAAAGTCGCCTGGGCATATCGTTGAAAAGCAGGGAGGCAAGCCCTTGCTCGACCTCCAAGTGAAAATGGTGAATGCGAACGATCCTTATTTGGTGTTCCCAGTTCCGCCGAACGTGAAATCGGCGACAACCCAGGCGCCAGTTAACAGTTCGGGCAGGAAATGAAATAAAGCCAACAATATAGATAAGGACCTCAGAAGACTCCTGAAAATGACAGGCAGGAAAACCACACTTCTTTACTAGTGTCTGCCGCAAAAGTTACTTACCGTAAGGGAATCGTATCGGCGTAGGACTGGATGTATCGTCCCAGAGTTATCACTGCAAACCACAAGAATAGAGCGGAGCCGGCGATAAGCTTGGCAAACCGCGGTGCATCCTCTCCGGATCCGAGCTGTTCCACGCTGTGAAAGGCGTCCGTCAAGTAGAAGACCGCCGCATTCAATCCCAGCAGCAATACAGCCAGAATTTTCAGCCAGAAAGCGACGTCAAATGCGTAGTACGAAGGCATACCGATAAAAGCCAGGGTGCCGGTTAGTACATTGATTCCGAATCCCGCCAACGCCCAGGGCATCAGCCGGTGCAGAGAAGCTCCCGTCAATCGTTTTTCAAATCCAAGAACCCGTAAATTAAGGATGCCGACCGTCCCGATCAGCAGCGCGAGCCCAAGGAAATGCAAATCCATCATGAACGCCCACCAATATTTGCTGACCAGCATCAGGTCGGTGAATTTGCTGGGAGTCGGCTCAAACATATGCACAAAAGCCGAGATTCCTGTTTCCTGGGTGACATCCTTCACGTCCCAGATCTCGGGATGGCGAATGTCACCACCGGTGGTGCCGACTCTCGCCATTACGCCCGTTGTAAGAAGGGAAAAAACCAGGATCGCCAATAAGTTTCCGGACCACGATTTTCCCGTGACGATACGGCGGCGCCAGAGTTCGATCAAGGCAAGCGCGCCGGTGATCAACATTAAAAACATAGCCAGGATCGCCGCGCCTTCGTGACGATCAATTACCGCTGTTGAGACACCCGGATCTTTCCTGACGGCTCTCTGCGCCCCGATGCCGCTGAAAAACGCCGGAAGAGTGATCAAGGCGATGGCTGCGAAAATGATTAGCGCTGATCGTTTTAGATCGTCGTTTTTTCCGATGAAGGAAGTGATGAACAGACCGAGGGCAACGATTGTGCCGATGATTGGAAAATGATTCAGCAAAAGGTGAAGGTGCGCCAAATTCATAACGGGCTCCTCGATCTAGACACCGTGGCTCTCAGCGAATTCGCTAGCATGGATATGTCAGATATCTGTAAGTGTATGCCAGGAGACGCCCTGCACTAATGGCTCCGACCCATAAAAAAAGCGACCATTTGGCCAGGGTCGCGCCACGCGCCATCATCGCCGTCTCATCCAGGGTCGCGTCACCGAAAACGCGATCCCTCAGCAGTGTGATGATCCAAATAGCCAAGGCTATGAGCGTCAATTTCGTGTAAAACACCGGGTTGGTAAGCGCTTTTGTGGGATACGCGAGGATAAGTAAAACGCCCGTAAAGGCGTTGATTCCAAATCCAATCCACATGATGCGAAACAAGCGCTTGAGTGGCGCCAGAGGTATCTCTCGCGCGACGCCCAGAATACGAAGGTCCATCACTGCATTCGCACCCACCAGCAACGCTAAGCCGAACGTGTGAAACAGGAGAACAAAATAAAATGCGAACGGCGACTCAGATTCGCGCAGCCAAGTACTGAAGCCGCTATCTTCTAAGCTTCGCAAAAATGTCGGTGGGACCAAGTCGTCTCCTTGCCGAAACAAGGCTTTCTTTTTTTTCAGCGCCGCGAAGGATATACACTAATTCGCCCATAGGCAACCCGCAAGATGAGGCCGTTCAGCGCCCGAAATCGAGAACAGCTAGCCAAAACTGACAGGTCGAAGGTATTGCCATATCTACACGGATGGCCGGCCGCTCCCTTCGGATCCGGATGCGAGTTGGATCGGATATTCCGTGGGGCATTGGGACGGCAACACCACATTTGTTGTAGACACGGTGGGTTTCAACGAAAAGACATGGCTCGATCGCCTGGGACATGCGCACAGCGAGCAACTTCATGTGACCGAGCGCTTCCGCCGTGTGGATCGCGACTACCTGCAGCTGGATATCACTATGGCTGATCCGAAGGCGCTGGCGAAGCCCTGGACCTCAACCTTCTATTACGCAGGCCTGATTGGGAACTTGGGGAAATCTCCTGCTCGGGAGACTACCTCGACTTCAACAACTTCGAGAGCTTCAGCTTTAAGAAGAAAGACGACGCCGCGAAATAGACTTCGTTCGTTTGAGCTCTCATCGTTCTCCACCCAAAAGGGATTAGCATTACTCGGCAGCCTATAGCCCCATCCCTAACCGCCGCTGAACTTCTCCGTTGAACCTTCTAGTTGCGGTCGTCGTTGACCAGGTGATTGTAGTCGTGCTCGACGCAAGGAGCTTCTTCCAGAGCGTGCACAGATCGTCAAAATCGAAGAAGTGCGGAAATCAGTGGGCCGCCAAGGACAGTGGGCCCAGCGTGGTTACAAACTGCACAGCGAGCGTATTCTGCTGAGTGCCGTTAATGTTTGATCCTTGTTGCACTTCGTATTCCACTTTCACGAGTTCGTGACGCCCGGGCCGATAGCCTACCGCGGCTTCATACCATTGCCAGCCTGCATAGGCGCCGGGACGCACGTAACCGAGACGAGTCGCGATGTACCAGCGTGGATGTAGCGCGAGGCGGACTTCGCCGTAACCGGTGCTTTCCGTGAATGTCGGGATTACGGTGTAGTCCATTTGAAACCGCTGCCATTCTCCATTGATATTCCAATGACCGTGGCCCCATTGCGCGTCTACGCCGATGCCAGTTGCGGGCAGACTCTTGGGCTCGGCCTCGCCTGGAAAGTAGAAGAGATATTGGCGGTCCAAATAGGGCCCGCGATAAGCAGACAACCCCACGCGGAAACCTTGGCGGATTGTGTAACCTGCTCCCGCGGTCCAATTCAGATATTGATCTGTGTCCAAGACACTGCGGGGATTTGCAGGCGATGAATTTGTCAACTGAGCCCGCAAGTCCAATTTATGGACGGTCGCATCCAATCCGACGCCTGCTAGACTACTGGTACTCACGCCCCTCAAATAATAGCCATACGACATGGGCGTATCAATGAGCGGATTCACGGCATCGTCATATCGCAACAGGAATGACCCGAAGGCAGAGGACAGTTGCCCTGCCCGAAGAACTATAGAGCTATTCTCCCAGAATCGAGAGTAGCTCACGTCGGCGTGAAGGATTTGTACGCTCGTACCAGTTGTCGTGTTGGAAAAATCCTCGAAGAAATAAGGATGTGAGTACGCTTCGACGGCGCCAGAAAACGTCCAATGCTGGCTTACCTTCCAGGTTGGATAGAGGACGGCCCGAAACGCTCCCGTGACATCGTCGCCGTTGCGAGGCTGACTGGCTAACTGGCGCGAGTAAAGGGCCTCTCCACTCAGGGTCGCTCCCAACTCGAAGCCAGAGTTCGCCTCTTGAGCCAGGGCTGTGGACGCCGTGCCCAGTAACAAACAGAGAAGAAGGATTCGAGAGTTCATACAATCTTCCTCAGGAGGCTTCGCCTGTTGCTCTTGGAACGGAAACCAATCGGAGGCTTGGCCCGGCATCTCGGGTATTCCGTAAAAGTTTTCCGCTTTGGTCGGCGTTTACTAGCGCCCGCACAACCTCGGGATCGAATTGAATTCCTGCGAAGCGTTTCAATTCACGCATAGCTGTGTCGTGGCCCAATGCCAATCGATAAGGACGCGCCGAGGTCATCGCATCATAGGCGTCGGCAACGTGGACGATCCGAGCGCAAAGAGGAACTTTCGTATCCGATAAGCGGAGGGGATAGCCCGTGCCATCCCAGTTTTCATGGTGCAATTCCACGATAGGGAGATATGCCTGGAATCCGCGAACCCCTTCCAAAATCCTACGACCAATCGAGGGGTGCTGTTGCACCAGCGCCATTTCGTCACTCGTTAGCTTAGAGGGTTTCCGTAACACGCTGTCCAGAACGCCGATCTTGCCGATGTCATGGAGAAGTGCTCCAACGCGAATTACTTCCAGATCAGTTCCGGCGATGTTCAGCGTTTCGGCGATGACACACGAATACTCGCTGACGCGGCGGCTGTGACCTGCGGTGTAGTCGTCCCGTGCGTCCAAAGCACCTGCCAGGGAACCGACGAACTCCACATAGGCTTGCTGCAAATTCTCGCGGCTCTCCCGAACGGCTGCTGCTGCGCGAGCAAAACTCTCGATTAGCTCGCGGATTTCGTGAATGCTCGACGGATTGCCTTGGAAGCTGGGCAATGTTCCGGTTTCCTCGCTTTGCCGGAGGCTCGACACCACAGCCGCGATAGGCTGCACAATCGAACGTGAAGAGAAGAAGCTCAGAGCAGCCGCCGCAAAGAGAGCGCCAAGGCTGGCGATGAGGAAAGCCTGTCGAAGAACGCTTTGAACGGGACCGTTGACTGAGTCCAAGCTTTGCAGCGAGCGCAACGTATAGCCGTTGCCGAAATTGATCGTGTCCGCAGCCAGAGTTAAGTAAGTTTCGCCAGCGACCCGCGTTTCGCATTCGGCCTCGTCACCGCAGTTGCGAAGCGCAGATTCCAGTTCTGCCCGCGATGCAGTCGGAACACTGGATCGGAGAATCTCGCCGTTTTTGGCGAGAATGGCGGGCGTGCTGAATTCCGATAGGTCAAAGTGCTCGCCTATGGAGAGATCGCCGATGTTCTCGTCATTGATGTCGATGGGGAAAGAATTCACTTGGTAGGTGCTTTCACCCAGCGTAAAGAAGCCTTGCTGCGGCGGCTTCATACGCTTGATATCCATAGCGACGAGTTGGTTGTCGATGCGCACGACCCCGGCCAGTGGTGCGCCATCGGAATTGGACACCAGCATGAAATCGAAGCGGAGTGTCTCAGCAATTTCCCTCAACTGGTCTTCCAGAGTCAGCCGGGCTGCTCCACTCTTGGGATTGATGAGCAACAACTGCAATCCGGCCTTTAGGGAAGGGTTCTCGGCAACGATTCGCAGAAACCGGTTGTTCTGAAGCTCACTCTCCTGTCGGAGGTGAGCCATGGACATGTGGGCCTCGCGGAGCGAGGAACGTAAGCCGCTGCGCACCGTGTTCTGCACGCGCTGCTGGATAGCCCAGAAACTTCCCGCCAGAAGAAGCGCAAACGGGATGAAGGACCAGAGAAAGGCGCGTGTTGCGAAACGCATTTTCATTTTCTTGCTTGTTGAACAGCGCCGTCTTCGCTGAGCGGGATGGTGAACTCCACCGGGTCAGTGCCGGTATTCGTCACCCGCACAGTCTTGCGGAAAAAGCCTGCGCTCTTATGCCAAGCGACGACTGTGTAAGTGCCCGGACGCACATCGGGCAGCATAAAGTGGCCTGACTCATCCGCTTTCGTACTCCACCGGTTTGGCGTAACCACGATAACGGCAGACATGTTCGGGTGTAGATGGCAATCCACGAAGACGATCCCTGCTTTGGAAAACTTTACTATCCGGGTGTGGTCCTTTGGATAATTGCCCAGATCGAACGATTTCGCTTTCGAGAGGGAGAAAACGTTATGAAAGATCGGGTCGAGATTGGGGAAGGAGACCGTCGAACCAGCGGGGACCACCACCAGATCTGGCGAAAATCGCCGATTTTGCTGATTCAATTCTGCCGTAGTCATTCCATCGGACGGGAAATTCCCTTCCAGATAGATCACGACGTGGCTGCGTTCAAACGCCAGAGGATCTTGTTCCTGGTCGGAGCCTAGCTCCACAGCCGGGCCTCTTTGGTAAGGGTCCGTGGATGAAGTCACTTTTCGTTTTGTAAGTTTGCGTTGAATGACAATTGTGCCTTCGATATCGCCTGCCCGCAGAAAAGGCCCCAGTGTGAGGATCAGCAGCACGCTACTCAGTGCGCGGCCAAACATACTCGGTGAGCCTCCTTTGTGGAGTGTTCCGATGCCTCGATCACGCCATCATCTCTATTGGGGCCGAAATGTAGTAATAGCCCGTCGGTTCCTTTGTCGTAGTACTTAATGACCCACACGTCGAAAATGTTGACAAGCCGCTATCGACACAGGACTTACAGAAGGTATTGTCGAGAGCAACGAGCCGACAGTAATCTGCTAAGTTATGGATCCAGAGCGCGCAAAATACCTCAGCAGAATTGCTTCTCAGCCTGAGGCTAAACAAAAGACGCGGCGTTATTTTGAAAAACCAACACCCTGGGGTCGTGAACTGAGTGTGTCCGAGGTGATCATGAACCAAGGCGAGACACCTATGAAGCGACTTTTGGTATTTGCCACTGTTGTCGTTGTGGCTGTGACGGCCTCGGGCCTGCTTCTGGCCCAAAGCAATCCTTTCGTCGGAAGGTGGAAATTAAACCTCGCAAAATCGAAAGACACCGGCGCGTTCCCGAAAGAGGAAACGCTTACGGTCCAACTAGTAGGTGAGCAGCGCCAGGTGACCATAAACGGCACTGGGGCGGACGGCTCGCCCATTTCGTTTAAGTACGAAGTCCCAGACAAGGGCGGAGCAGGAAAGGTTCTAGCCGGCGGCCCGTACGATGCTGTTTCTGGGAAGCGGATAGATGACAACACCCGCGAGGTCAGCTATATGAAGGGCGGCAAAGAAGTGCTACAGCTCCGCACGGCGGTCTCCAAAGACGGCAACACCATGAGGCTTACAGTCGAAGGAACAGACGCTCAAGGTAAGCCTTTTTCTGGTGTGGCGGTCTTCGAAAAGCAATAGTTTCGGATTCAGGTCAACCCTAAGGCGGCATCACATTAATTTTCCAAGACTTGTGCTAAACGGGACTGTCTTGCTCCATGCCAAGCCCCAGCATAGGAGTGTGAAAGATGCCGTTTGAGCAGATCGGCCCGAATGAATCGATAAGAATGAGGGGAAATGACAATTCGTAAGTCAAAGGTTCTGTTTCTCTCGACAGGCGACGCTACGCGCAGCCTGATCGCTGAAGGCTTTCTACGTTCCCTCACGGGTGACCGATTTGACGTCATGAGTGTGGGTGTCGAACCCGGCGTCTTGAATCCCCTGGCAAGCCAAGTGATGAAGGAAGCAGGCATCGACATTACGGACGAGAAGCCGAAGAGCATCGCACAGTCATTTAAAGAGCGTTTCCTTCACGTGATCGCCATCTGTGATACGGCTAAGGAAAGAAGTCCGATATTCCCCTTCGCCCTCGGCATTCTGCACTGGAGTATCGTCGATCCAAATTCCGACGATGGATTGCCCGGCCAAAAAACAGAAGTTTTCCGGCGCGTCCGAGACCAGATCAGTGACAAGGTTAAGCAATTCGTGACCGAGACGGAAAAGATACATGCAAGTGAGCTTTCCATCGCGTAACGAACACAGGACCTGATAAGTCATAAGCGGAAGGTGTTAAGCTGACGCCCTGAGTGCGCTCAGGTTGCAAGTCACTGCAGTCTTGTGGTGGCTCGTTCATGAGAGAAGTTCGCGTTTTCGATGGCGATTTCCCCAGCTATGAGCGGATTTTTGCCGGAGACCCAACTCCGGTCTTTCCGAAGGAGATATGGCTGCAGCGGCGAGCTGCTATCCATTGACAGCACCAGCATCCCTGCATGAATGGCTCAAGGCCGGTGATTGATTGCAGTATAGATGCCGCGAAACACGATCCCGACTATTCCGGAACGTGTCGACACTCCCAACTTGCCCATAACCATCCTGATGAATGCCCTGACGGTATTGGGGCTAATGCTCATCCGCCCAGCAATCTCCTTGTTCGTGAGCCCCTGAATCAAGAGCTCGACGACTTCCCGTTCGCGTTCTGTGAGGTGAAAAGACTCACTCAACTGAGCAGCACCCTGTGAAGCTGCGCCGCTTCGTTCCAGTACTACCGCCATCGCCGCCGCGGCGGGTAGTCTTCGCCAATTAGCCAGGGGAATGGCCAGGCCGACGTACTTTCTCCTGCCGGACAGGAACTCCACGTGAGAAGTTGGTGCAGAAGAGAGATTCTGCCTGCCGTTCAAAGTAAAGATCCTTTTTGCCACGAGGGCCCATGCCGATTGGAATGTGCGGGGTGCGTCCGGGTAACTCACTATCTTCTTGGCTTCCGCATTGGCGTAGAGTGGCTTCCACTCCGGATCCGCCAAGATAAACCCCGCAGCTGCAGGCCGGGAGGCACGGTGCACTTTCTCCATTAATTCGCCTTTCGGTATTGCATCGCCGCAAGCATGCCTGCTGAAGGAAGTCTTTGACCTGGAGCAAAGATGCACTCTAAGCCATCTTGTTGTCAACTGACTCCTAACATGGGCCGCCGAGCCCGCAGTTCTACACCCGGTTGTTCCGTTGTTCGTATCGAGGCAGCTAAAGCACAGTGTCGATGTGACTTATTGCACCGTCACCATAATCGCGCCGTCGAATGCAAGCGTATTTCACCGTGGACCAGCGCGAAGTAATCACCGGCCGGTGTCGGTGGGTTGGTCATCGTATCGCCGCCACTGAGCCTCTGTCCCGTAAGGTTGGTATACAGATTGGGTGGAACAGATCCATCAAATATTCGGCAACGGTGTACGTTTTGCCGCTGCCTTTAGGACCCATTACGCCGATGATGCGGTTCTGTTTCATTACTTCCCATTGAAACTAGTTATATATGACCTGGAACCCACTGCCAGCCTGCATGTAATAGTAGTAAGTGTTGTACCCGCAATAGCGGCACTTGACTGGCGTGAATATAAAGTTCCCACTCCCTTTGTACGTCCCATTGTCGCCGTCTGTAGTGGTTCCGTGGAAGGTAAAAGCTAGGCCGATCAAATGTCTAGAACTGTCGAAAGTAGGAGTCGTGGAATCTACTGTTAGATTGCCCAGATCCCAATTGGGATCGGTTCGGCCCAGCGACGCGACGAAACCGTGTTGGCCGAAGAAATCCGACCAGAAGGTTCCTTGCATCTGTGCCCCGCCATTGGACGTATAGGGAACGCCGTAGCAATAGTACGGGTCAGTACCACAGCTAAACCCGCCAGTAGGGACTGTCGCCGCGATGGTGATAATCTGACCCGGAGTTTCGTCTTGAGCCTTGGTCGATATTGCTACGAGCGACAGCAAGACTGCTACAAATAGAACTGAAATTAGCTTTCTCACTGAACAATCTCCTTTGGATCGATGATCAATTTCCCTGGCGTAGCGGCCCGCATCATCGTTGCTGCGACTGCGATCAATGATACTGCGAGTAGCTCGTTTCATCTGCTCTCCTTTGATTCGACTATTCCCAGTTGCTCTCCCAATTGCCAGAATGTCTGAATATCAATATCTTGTGCCGGTACACGATATGGTGTCGTCGCGCCGAAATTTGCTTCCAGGAACGCGCGCGACTTAAATGCGCTTCGTGTTTAAGCTTCGGAGGGAAGGGCGTCAATTACCCTTAACACCTAGCAAAAGAAGCTAACCGACTTGCCTAGCTGATTTGATTAGAGACTCGCCTGTGTCTGATTCAACGCTGATCGGTGCAGGAGGCTAGATCAGAAAACGTAGGCCCACGTTCGTGCCGGGCCCATCTGGATTCGGTAGCATCCAACGGACTTCCATAACCGTAGGAATTCCAACGTGCTGTCCGCTGGGGAATATCTCGCACTGTAGGACTGCAGATTTCTCGATCGGCTGCTCGGTCAACAAGCAAAGCCCACCGCGATTAATATTTAGGACTCGTCCGTTAAGGGCCTCTTCATCGCCCTGCCGAAATCCCATGAATGAAATGCCCCTACCCTGGAGCTTCCAGCGGACTTGGTAGCGGCGCTCGGCGCGCTTTTCACGGTGTCTCTTCACGGTTTCGATGAACACTACAAGCCATCAAGATCTCCAGCAATACTACAAATAGACTAAACGATTATGAGCAAAGCGCGATTTCTGAAAGAGTAACCCGTGCAGAGGACGAAAGGCATCCTGAGCAGTGACGACACTCCGGCTGAGTTTACGAAAAAAGCTTTCAGATCGCCAGTGCGCCTAATACGGCTCTCAAAAACAACGCAGCCGGGAAACATCAATCCGAAATTCTATTGCTCACGGGAAAAGATACGTGACTCTAGCTTCCAGTCACGACGCGTAACCTGGATTCATGACTGCTGATTGTAAGCGGATCGATAATTTTGGCTTATGCGTGAGCGTAGGTGCCCCGGCGACGAGCGTACTCCGGCTCCCAGTTTAGAGTTCAGAAACTAGCGGGGAGTCGTTTGCTGGCCGGTGACGAGGACGAATTTCTGAATGCGTTTGCCATCTTCGACTTCGCCCGTGTAGACATTCCCCTTCGAATCCATGGCGATGGAGTCGATCCAGTGAAGCTGGCCGGCATAATGGCCGTTGCCGCCGAACGACCCCACGAGCTTTCCGTCGTCGCGATTGATGATCCACACCATGTTGTTGGTGCCGTCCGCGACCAAAATATATTTCTGCTGGGGATCGGTGGAAAGCGTGAGGTTATACACCGTGCCGCAAGGCGGATCAGTCATGCTCCAGATTCCGCCGCAGTGAGGGCCGCGAGATTGCGTCGAAGGGTGAATCCAGAACTGCTTCACGAATTTCCCTTGCTTGGTGAAGACCTGAATCCGGTCGCTGCCGCGTTCGCAGACGTAGACAAAACCGTCGCGAGACGGATGTGCACAATGGAGCGCCGGGGCGAACTGCTTTTGATCTGGGGGCGGACCGGAGACGTCGTAGGGTGGCGTCGGATCGTTGTCGACCTCGCTTAGCGGAATGCCATGGCCTCCCCATCCGCGCTTAAACGCTCCTGTATCCATGTCGTAGACGAGCACGCGCTTATTCAGAAAACCGTCGGGAATATAGATTTCGCGGGCGTCTTCATCGAACTCGAAGGCTGCGATGCCGGGCGGAAAAATCGCGGTCTGCTGGTTATCCTGTTTCACCTGCGACGCGGGAACTTTGGGGCCGCGATGGCCGAAGTCCGAGACAAACTTGCCATCTTGGGTGAACTTGATGATGCTGTCGCCGGGCATGGTTCCGGAGAGATACACGTTCAGGTCGCGATCCACGCCGATGGTCTGCAAGCGGCCGGGCCAGCCCGCGACATACGTTTGAGAGCCCCAGGACCTGAGAACGTTACCGTCAGTATCGAACTCAATCACTTCCGGCCCGAGGACGCAACATTCCGTGCGGGGCGGGGTCGTCATGGCACCCAATTCGTCGGGTCTGGCATCGTCAGCGCGATTGATGGCCCAGATGTGATCGTCCTTATCCACGTAGACGTCGACAACCTGCTGCATGCTCCATTTGTTGGGCAAGCGCTTAGGCCAAAACGGATCGACGCGGTACACGGGACCTTGCTGCGCGCGCGCCGCGGGAAGGACAAGAGTGGCGAAGCACGCGAGTATGAATACGGCAGCAAAAAGTCTGGCCGATTGATTCTGCTCAAGCATGGCCGCTTCTCCTGCTCTCCGTTTCCGGCGAGATTCTTAACCTACGTGCGCTATCGCTGAGGACCGGCGCGCTTCAGTTCGTTTTCCGTAAGGAACCAGTTGCTCTGGGCGCGGATTCTCGCACCGCAGTCGGGGGGGTGTCAATGTGCGCAGCCCGGAAACCATAGTACACCTGCAGAAGCGCCTCATGATTTTGTCTCGCCGATCAATTATCGAAATCAATTGCGTCAATCCAATTTGTGCGGGCGGAGCGCGGCGGGCTTTCGGCTATAATCGCGCGCCATGCGTCGCACTCCGGAAAGCCGCGTTGCGAAGGCTCCCATATTCGAGCCGCCGCGCTACATTGCCATCGAAGGGCCCATTCGCGTGGGTAAATCAACGCTGGCGCGTTTTTTGGCCGACCGTATGCACGCACGGCGAATTATGGATTGCGAAGACAATCCTTTTCTGGCCGATTTTTACCGCGAAAAGCGAGGCTCGGCATTTCGCGCGCAGATGTATTTCCTGATCGAACGGCACCGGCGGGTGCAGG
>Ga0210394_10003507_pt1 | contig 19578 bp, 14 predicted proteins | sample IncBWC12MmetaG_FD_160121 | JGI IMG/M metagenome (GOLD analysis project Ga0210394, IMG submission 160121) | Forest soil microbial communities from Barre Woods Harvard Forest LTER site, Petersham, Massachusetts, United States - Inc-BW-C-12-M | ecosystem: Environmental > Terrestrial > Soil >...
GCACTGACCGCAACGGTAGGAAAGTCGACTTGCGGCAGGGGCGCTACCGGCAATTTCCAAAACGCGAGAACGCCGGCCAATGCGATGCCGAGCGTGAGCAGCGTCGTCGCCACCGGCCGGCTGATGGATGGCGCGGAGATGTTCATTCGGCCGGCGCTTCGGGAACGATCGGATTCGCCGGCCGGCGGCCGGTCACGCGGGCGGCCAAGCGATCGAAGTAAAGATAGATGACCGGCGTCGTGAACAGCGTAAGCATCTGGCTGACGATCAGGCCGCCGATGATGGCGATGCCGAGCGGCTGGCGCAGTTCGGAGCCGGTGCCGGTGCCCAGCATCAGCGGCATTGCGCCGAGGATAGCGGCCATCGTGGTCATCATGATCGGCCGGAAGCGCAGCAGGCAGGCCTGGTAAATCGCCTCGCGCGGCGGCAGGCCCTCGACACGCTCGGCATCCAGCGCAAAGTCGATCATCATGATTGCGTTTTTCTTGACGATGCCGATCAACAAGATGATGCCGATGATGGCGATGACGTCGAGGTCGTAGCGCAGCGCCATCAACGACAACAGCGCGCCGACGCCCGCCGACGGCAAGGTCGACAGGATGGTGATCGGGTGGATGAAGCTTTCGTAGAGGACGCCGAGCACGATATACATCGCGACCACCGCTGCAATAATCAGGAACACCTCGTTGTTCAGTGACGACTGAAATGCCGCCGCGGTGCCCTGAAACGCGGTGATGAAGCTGAAGGGAAGTCCTACCCCAGACTCCGCCTGTTGGATTGCCGTCATAGCGGCATCGAGCGAATAGCCCGGCGCGGTATTGAACGAGATCGTCGTTGCCGGAAATTGACCGAAATGCGTGATCAACAACGGTGCTGCGCGCTGCTCGATATGCGCGATTGCCGAAAGCGGCACTTGCCCGTTGGTCGACGACGACGACGACGGCAAATAGAGCGAGGACAGTCCGGTCAACGATTGTTGCAATGTCGGATCGACTTCCAGGATGACGCGGTACTGGTTCGACTGGGTATAGATCGTCGAAACGATGCGCTGACCGAACGCATCGTAAAGCACGTTATCGATGGTCGCCGGCGTGATGCCGAAACGGCTGGCGGTGGCGCGGTCGATGACGATGTCGACCGCCAACCCCTGTTGCTGCAAATCGCTCGCAACATCGGTGATCTGCGGCAATTGACTGAGCCTTTGCACCAGTTTCGGCACCCAGGTGTTGAATTCAGCGGAATTGGCGTCTTCCAGCACAAAATGATATTGCGCGCGGTTGATGGTCGAATCGATGGTCAGGTCCTGCACCGGCTGCATGTAGAGTGTGACGCCGACAACGCCCGCGACCTCGTTCTGCAACCGGCTGATAATTTCGCTGGCGGTAAGGTTACGTTCGTCGTGCGGCTTGAGCGAGATCAGGAAGCGGCCGGTATTGAGCGTCTGGTTGGTGCCGTCCACGCCGACGAATGAGCTGAGATTTACAACGTCCGGATCTTTCAGGACCGCTTCGGCGAGCTTGTTCTGCAGGTCCGCCATTTCGTCATAGGACACGCTCTGCGAAGCTTCGGAGATTGCCTGGATCATCCCGGTGTCCTGCACGGGAAAGAATCCCTTCGGGATCAGCACATAGAGCAGAACGGTCAAGGCGAGCGTCAGGATGGCGACCAGTAACGTCGCCGGCTGCCGGTCCAACACCCAATTCAGCGCCCGGCCGTAACGCGCGATGATGGCGTTGAACGCCTGTTCGGCCTTGAGATCGAAATTGGTCCGTTCGCCCTCCGGGCGGTGACGGATGAGCTTGGCGCACATCATCGGCACCAGCGTCAGCGACACGACGGCTGATATGATGATGGTGACCGCAAGCGTGATCGAAAATTCATGAAACAGCCGGCCGACCACGTCGCCCATGAACAACAGCGGTATCAACACCGCGATCAGCGAGATGGTCAGCGAAATGATGGTAAAGCCGATCTGCTCCGAGCCGCGCAGCGCCGCTTCGAGCGGATCCATGCCGCCTTCGACGAAGCGAGCAATATTCTCGATCATGACGATGGCGTCGTCGACGACGAAACCGGTGGCGATGGTGAGCGCCATCAGCGACAGATTGTCGAGGCTGAAGCCGAGGAGATACATCGCCCCGAATGTGCCGACCAGCGACAGCGGCACCGACAGGCTGGGGATAATCGTGCCCGGCAGCGTGCGCAGGAACACGAAGATCACCAGCACGACCAGGACGACCGCAAGACCGAGCTCGAATTCCACGTCCGCGACCGAAGCGCGGATCGTCACGGTGCGGTCGCTCAGCACGCGGACGTCCATGGCCGACGGCAGCGTGCTCATGATCTGCGGCAGCAGTGCCTGGATTCGATCGACGACCTGAATGATGTTGGCGCCGGGCTGACGTTGCACGTTGACGATGATCGCCGGCGTCGTATTGGCCCAGGCGCCGAGCTTGGTGTTCTCCGGGCCGCTGACGATCGTGGCTACGTCCGAGAGCTTGACCGGCCCGCCGTTGCGATAGGCGACGATCAGATCACGATATTGATCGGCGCTGGTGAGCTGATCGTTGGCATTGATAGTCAAAGCCTGGGTCGGGCCGTCGAAATTGCCTTTCGGCGTATTGACGTTCAGATTGCCGATCGTGGTGCGGACATCGTCGACGTTAAGACCGTAGGCGGCAAGCGAATCCGGATTGAGTTGGATGCGCACCGCCGGCCGCTGCCCGCCGCTGACGCTGACGAGTCCGACGCCGGTCAGTTGCGAAATTTTTTGCGCGAGCCGGGTCTCGCTGTAATCCTCGAGGTCGGTCAGCGCCAGCGTCTTTGAGGTTACCGCCAGCGTCAGGATCGGTGCATCGGCGGGATTGACTTTGGAGTAAATCGGCGGCGCCGGCAGATCGGCGGGAAGAAGATTGCCCGCAGCATTGATCGAGGCCTGGACTTCCTGCTCGGCGATGTCGAGAGAAAGATCGAGGCTGAATTGGAGCGTGATCACCGACGCGCCGGCGGAGCTCGCCGAGGTCATCTGGTTGAGCCCCGGCATCTGCCCGAATTGCCGCTCCAGCGGCGCGGTGACGGAAGACGTCATCACTTCCGGACTGGCGCCGGGATAAAGCGTCTGCACTTGAATCGTCGGATAATCGACCTCGGGCAAGGTCGACAGCGGCAAGAACGTATAGGCGACCATGCCCGACAACATGATCGCCGCCATCAAGAGCGTGGTGCCGACGGGGCGCAGAATGAAGGGTTCGGAGACGTTCATCGCACCGCTTTATCGCCGCGCTTGACCGTGACCATTGCGCACGGCGACAGTTTTACTGCCCGCCACTGGCGGGCTGATTCTGCGAGCGGCCGGAATTATGGCCTTGCCCGCCGCCCCGCGCCGGCGCCGCACCAGGCGTGACCGGCTGGCCGTTGTCGGCGACAACCGAAACGCGCAACCCGTCGCGCAGCCGGTCAGTGCCGTCGATGACGACACGGTCACCGGCGGAAAGCCCGGAATCTACCGCGGTCAAGTTGCCATCGACCGGGCCGGTTTTGATCTGCCGCACTGAAACCGTGCTGTCGGAATTGATGACATAGACGTAGGCGCCGGGCGAGCCGCGCTGGATGGCCGACGTTGACACGGTGACGACGTTTTGCAGAGTTTTCACGAGAAGCCGCGCATTCACGAACTGGCTTGGAAACAGCGCGTTATCGGTGTTGTCGAATTGCGCGCGCACTTTCACGGTTCCCGTCGTAACATCGATCTGATTGTCGACCGCGGATACTTGGCCGGTGGCCAATTCGTGGATGTTGGCGCGGTCATAGGCGGTGGCGGTGAGAGGGGTACCGGCATTCAATTGCGGCATGATCTCCGGCAGATCGTCTTCGGGAATCGAGAAAATCACCGTGATCGGCTGTAGCTGAGTGATGACGGCAATGCCGGTCGAGCTCGTGGTCTGCACGTAGTTCCCAGGATCGACCAAGCGCAGGCCGACGCGGCCGGTGACGGGCGAAACGATGTGGCAATACGAGATGTTCAGCGCTTCGGCATCGACCAGGCCCTGATCTTGCTGGACCGAGCCCTTGTATTGCTGAACGATGAAGACCTGATCCTCGGCCTGTTGTTTTGCGATCGAGTTCTGCTGGGCGAGCGTCTGATAGCGCGTGAGATCCATCTGCGCCTGGGCAAGCAAACCTTCGTCATGCGCGAGCTGGCCTTCGTATTGCTCCTTCAAGATTTGATACGGCCGCGCATCGATCTGCGCCAGGAAGTCGCCCTTCTTGACCAACTGACCTTCGGTGAATCCCACATCGGTGAGTTGGCCGTTGATCTGGGTTTGCACGGTCACCGTCGCGATCGGCGTCACGGTGCCGAGCGCGTTGACGATTTCGCGGATATCGCCGGTTGCGACAGTCGCGGCGCCGACCGATTGCAGCGCGCCTTGCGGGAAACGTCCGCTTGATGGAGCCGATTTTATCCAGCGTACGGTCTCATAGGCGGCGAACGCGAGTAAGATCGCAATCAATCCGACGCCAATCCGGAATCGCGAACGCGATAGCGTTCTTACCTCCGGTGTCGACACCGGCGGGCGCGTATCCGGCGCCAGAGCCTCATCAGTTCTGCGCGTTCGCTCGTCCATGATGGGCGTTTATCGATCCCGACATTTCAACTTGTTCCGACTTATAAAGTGCGCCGGCATCGCCTGCCTAATGAATATTCGCTAATGACCACGCTAAGAGGCTGCCGCATTGCGGCAGTGCGGCGGGCAGGCGTAAGCGCTCATGCTCCGGCACCTAGTGTCCTCGGAATCGGACATTGAATCAAGAGCTTGGACATTACACTTGCAGAACCGCGCTTGCCATCGGCATGCCGCAACATGACCCCGACTTGGGCGGAACCGGGCTGCGCCCAAACGATGTCGGCCGAAGGTAACGTCGATTCGCAGACATCGTTCGCAATTTCCGCCGCTATTGTCCCGGTTGCGACGCGACCGGCGGGGCCGGCGTCGCCGAGTCGGCCGGCGCCGATTCGAGAACCGGCGGGGTCGGTTCGAGCTTCTGGAAAAACGAGAAGCCCTTCTGCAACTGTACCTGGGTCGGCAGCTGGATCGTGTCCCAGCCGCCGCCGAGCGCCTCGATCAGGCTGACGCTGGCGAGGAAAAGGTTTTGGCGAGCCGTCAATTCGGCTTCCTCGTCCGCCAGCAAGGCGACTTCCGCGACCACAACGGTCGTGAAGGCTATCGTGCCGGCTTGGAATTGATTCAAGAATACGTCCACCGCCTTGCGTTCATCCGCGACCGCGCGGCGCTCCGCAGCCAACTGCTGTGATAGGAAATGGATCGCCGCGAGCTCATCCTCGACCTGCTGAAACGCCGTAAGAACGGTCTGCCGATAGGTGGCTACACTTTGCCAATAGACTGCGCGCGCCGCATCGACCTGCGCCGCGGTCAAGCCGCCATTGAACAAAGTTTGCGTGCCGCTTGCAGCGATCGATCCAATCGAACGCGCGGCCGAAAACGGCAGCGGGATGGGACCAAGGTATTCGATCATGCTCGAGAGTGAAATGTCGGGGAAATAGGCCGCCTCGGCGACGCCGATCAGCGCATTCTCCTCCTGCATGGTTCGCTCCGACGCGGCAATGTCGGGCCGTCTTTCGAGCAAACTCGAAGGAATCATAATCGGAGTCTTCGGAATGCCGCCGCCGAGATCGCGCGGCGCGATGCCGAGTTCGGCGGGAGGTCTGCCGATCAACACGGCGATTGCGTGCTCGTATTGCGCGCGCTGAGACCGCGCCGTGGCGAGCTGCGCCTGCGTCGTCCGAACGCTGGCGTCGGCTAACGCCACATCGCCTGCCGTGACGGAGTAACCCGCTTTGAATTGGTTGTTCACGATGTCGTAGGTCTTCTTGTATTCAACGATCGTGTGTTGCAGCAGATCAATCAGCGAATCCGACGCGCGAAGATTGAAATAGGCGGTGGCAAGCATTGCCTGCGCCGACAGCTTGGCATTGTCGAGATCGGCGGCGCTCGTTTGCGCGGCGGCGGTATTGCTTTCGACTTGGCGGCGCAGCTTGCCCCAAACGTCGATGTCCCAAGCGCCGCTGATGGGCGCGGTGTAGAGCGTCATATATCTGGTCGTGAGACCCACTCCCACTGCGCTGCCGCCGGTGGTGCCGGCGAGCGCTCCAGTTCGCGTCCGGGTGACGTCGTAAGCGGCGGTCGCTGTCGGGAACAGCGCCGCTTGCGCCTCTCTGAGGAGGGCGCGCGCCTGCTCGTAGGCTGCGGCACTAGCGGCGACGGTCTGATTGGAAATTTCGACTTGTGGAAGGAGTGCGTCGAGGCCGCGATCCCGGTATACCGTCCACCAATCGCCGCGATCGAGATTGTCGCTCGGGTTGGCGAGCTTCCAGCCTTTGAGCTCTTTGAATTGCGTCGGTACCGGCGCCGGTTCGCGGGAATAATCGGGCCCTATGGTGCAGCCGGCGAGCGCGATTCCAAGGCTCAATGATCCGATGGCGAAGGCCAACGCTCGGCCGCAGGCTCGCGGCGGTAAGTAAGCTCTGCGTCGCACCCAACTACCCCGATGCACAACAGCATGGGCCAACGCCAGCACTGCCAGAAACCCGTTGCTGTAAGCCCCAAAGACGCAACCCGATGTTTAGCCGCGTTCAATGCAACGCAATCACCGCAGCGGCGACGAAGCCAAGCGGTGGACGGAACGCATTGTGCTCGCCTCCGCTTCGACCCCCAGCGACGGCATTCGCCGTAACCATGCCCAAATTACAGTTGAATATCAACCACGCCCGGCTCGCGTCTGGCCGGTGCACGTCGTTCGCTTCGGCATTGTGATATTCAGGCGACAGTGCGTTGCAGCATCACAGTCGCGGAGGCGCCGGAACGGAGCGGGCGGTATGGCGTTGGCGTTACGCTAAGGAGGGAATTGCGATGCAATACTTATTCAAAAAGATTGGACCGGCGAAAATTGCGACGCGCCTTGGCGCAATCGGTCTGGTGTTATGCGCGGCGAGTGGGGTAGCGCTTGCGAAGTTCGGTGGCGGACATCCCGGCGGCGGGCATCCGGGCGGCGGCGCACATTTCAGCGCGCCGCATTTCAGTGCCGCTCCGCATTTCGGCGCCGCTCCGCATTTCCGTGCCGCGCCGCATTTCTCCGGATATCACGGAAGACATTTTGCCAGTCCCTCGTTTCACTCTCACACCGGCTCGCGCTTCACGCACCGCGGCACGCCGTCAGTCCATCCATTGGCGACAACGGTTCATCCGCTGACCGGCAGCCACTTCACGTCCTTCGCACACCACGCGGTCGGCGGCGCTGATCCGGCGTCGTTTATGGCGCATCGCCATTTCGCCGGCAGTCCCGCGTTCCGGCCGTTCTTCGGCCACGGCTGGCACCCCTACTATCACCTCGGGTGGATCGGGCCGCTGTTCTGGCCGTATGCCTACGGCGACTTTTTCTACTACGCGCTGTGGCCCTACGATTACGCCTACATTGATCCGTTCTGGGCTTACGGCTACGGCGACATCTACGAGTCCATCTTCTCGCCCTATGACTACGGCGAATACGTCCAGGGACCGGGCGCGCCGGAGCGGATGACGAGCCTGACGCGAGGCATGGGGCAAAGCTGCACCGACGAAGCCGCCGAGGTCACCGGCTGGCCGATCAATCAAATCCAGGACGCCGTCCAGCCCAAACAGCAGCAAAGCGCCTTGCTCGACGATCTCGGCAACGCCATCGTCAAAGCGAGCGACGAGATCAAATCGCATTGTCCGACCACCGTCGCGTTCACGCCGCCGGATCGCCTCGCCCAGATGCAGCAACGCCTGCAAGCTCTCGTCGACGCGGTGAACCTCATCAGCCCGCCGCTGACGAACTTCTACGATTCGCTTTCCGACGAGCAGAAGGCGCGCTTCAACGCCATCGCGCCGCCCGCGCGGCCGCCGCAAAACGCGCAAAGCTCGCAAGGCCCGTCCCAAGCTCAGCAGGGCGAGCCGAGCGTGCAGGCGCAATGCAACGCCAACGTCATGGCCTGGCCGACCGATCAGATCAATAACGCCGTCCATCCAAGCGATGCGCAGCGCGCCAAGCTCGACGCGTTGCAAGCGGCGCTGTCGCGGGCGGCGGACACCATCAAGGCTGCGTGCCCGAGCGAAGTGCCGGCAACGCCGCCAAGCCGACTCGACGCGATCGGCAACCGGCTGCATGCCATGTTGAAAGCCGTGGAAACAGTACAGCCGGCGCTCGCCGATTTCTACAATTCGCTCAGCGACGACCAGAAAGCGCGCTTCAACACCATGGGCAAGCAACTGTTCGCGCAGAACCAGGAATAAGGCCGCTATAGGGTGGGTTAGACGCGAAGCGGCGTAACCCACCGGCGGCCGATCGGTGGGTTTCGCTTCGCTCAACCCACGCTACGTTTTAATGAAATAATTTCGGGAACTTGGCCCGAAGCTTTGCCCGCAGGTCGGCGCTGACGTCGACGGTTTGCGGAAAAGTACCCTTGAGCTTCATGTCGTAGGGGATGCAGGCGTCGATCAGAATCCGGTTGTTGAAATTGCCGGGCAGATAAAGCGGATCGCGTTTCGACGCCCACGCCTTTTGCACGAGGTCGATATCCACTTTGGGATCGAACCGCGTGCACATCGCCCACAGCACGGAATCGAGATCGCCGGCATCGATGTCGTCGTCGACAACGACCGTCCATTTGCCGGCATAGGCGCCACCCTGGCAGGCGCAGGCAACGTGCAGCGCCTGGCGCGCATGGCCGGGATAGCGCTGGCGCAGTTGGATCGCGGTGAAGCGCGTTGCCGGACCGGCCTCGTGGTTCCACACGCCAAGCACGTCGGGAATGCCGCAGGCCTCGAGCGCGCGCCAGATTTGCGCCGCGCCGGCGATGCCTTTGAGGAGCCCGGTCTCGTCGACCGGTTTGTGTTGCGGCGCGCAGGTGAGGATCGGATCGTTGCGGTGCAGGATGGTCTTGACGCTGACGTAGGGCCGCTCCTGCGTGTCGTCGGAGTAATAGCCCATCCATTCGCCGAACGGGCCTTCGGGCTTGGTCTTGCCGGGCACGGTTTCGCCCTCGATGGCGATCTCGCAATCGACCGGGATCGGGAAACCGGTAAAGGGCCCGCGCACCACATCGATCGGCTCGTCGCGCAAGCCGCCGGCGATATCGTATTCGCTGACTTCCGGCAGCGGGCTCGACGACAGCATGAACAACAGCGGGTCCTGGCCGCACAGGATCACCACTTTCATCGGCTCGCCGCGGGCGAAATATTTGTCGCGGTGGATGCGGCCGTGCTTGCCCTCGGTGATCTGGCAGCCGACGGTCTTGCCGTCGTAGACCTGACTGCGATAGGCGCCGAGATTGTACCAGCCGTCGTCGGGGTCCTGGGTCACCACGCAGCAGGCGGTGCCGATGAAGCGCGCCTTGTCTTCTTCGTGATGGCGCGGCACCGGGAATTTCAAAACGTCGACGGCGTCGCCTTCGATCACGTTCTCGAAAATCGGTCCGTCATTGACGAAGCGCGGCGGCAGCGGTTTCAAATCCCGCATGCGCGCGTGGTAGCGCTGCACGATACCGACCTTGCGTTCGTAGTCGAGCGGCAGGCCGAGCGTGAGCGCGATGCGTTTGATCGAGGACAGTTGCCCGTAGAGCGTGCGGTAGCCTTTTGCGTAGCCGGGCACGTCGTCGAACAGGATCGCCGGCGCCGTGCCGCGGCTTTTTTCGGTGAGCATGTGGGTGACCGCGCCCATCTCGACGTCCCAATGGGCGCCGCTGACGCGTTCAAGCTCGCCGAGGCGATCGACGGTCTCCAGCCAGCCGCGCAATCCGCGATAGCGTTGTGCCGCCGCAGCGTCCGCCATGCCGGTCTCCATGCTGCTGAAACTTAAGCAAATTGGGTATGAATTGGGGTCTTAGACGTGTCAAGCTGACGCCTTCATTCCCCGCGCGGGTAAGCGCGCTCGCACTGTCCGGAGTCCTCCGTGAGCATCCCCAAGCCAAACTATAATCCGCCGTTTAACGTCACGCGCGCCAGCCACGCCGTGTTGAACGTGAAAGATCTGGCGAAAAGCCGCGCCTTCTATGTCGATCTGATCGGCTTCATCGTCAGCGATGAGGACAAGGATACGATCTATCTGCGCGGCGTCGCCGAGGCGTGCCATCACTCGCTCGTGCTCAAGCGCGCGGGCGCGGCGGAAGCCGAGCGCGTCGGCATGCGCTGCTTCACCGAGGAGGATCTGGAAAAAGCGAAAGCCTATTTCGAGAAAGCCGGACTGCCGGCGCAATGGGTCGAGCGGCCGTATCAGGGCCGGACGCTCCATGTCAGCGATCCGCTCGGCGCGCCACTCGAATTCTGCGCCACCATGACGACCAAGCCGCGGCTGGTCGTCTCCTTCGAGCATCATCACGGCGCCGTGCCGCAGCGCATCGATCATTTCCAATTGCTGGTGCCTGACGTCCAGCGCGAACTCGAATTCTATATGGGTCTGGGCTTCCGTCTGTCCGAATACATCGCGCCGGACGGCAGCGACGATCCGATGTTCGTGTTCCTGCAGCGCAAGGGCAATCCGCACGATATCGTGTTCGCCAGCGGCGCCGGGCCGCGGCTGCATCACGCCGCCTTCAGCATTCCGGAATCCTATTTGTTCTTTTACGTCTGCGATCTCGCCTTTAACCTGGGCTTTGCCGAAAACATCGAGTTCGGCCCCGGCCGGCACGGGCCGGGCCACGCGCTGTTCGTCTATATGCGCGACCCCGACGGCCATCGCATCGAACTGTTCAACACCCACTATCAATGCATCGACATCGAGGACGAGCCGGTGCGCTGGGATGCTTCCTTCGCCGGTCAGCGGCGCTGGCAATTACCCGCGCGCGGGCGATGGTTCACCGAAGCGAGCCGCTTCGCCGGCGTCGAGCCGCGCGAGCCGGCGAAGAAGGGCAATCCAATGACGCTCGAAAGATATGTTGGAGCGAAGTAACCGCTCACACCCGTCGATGCAGCCGGTGCTCGATCCATAACAAGATCGCATTGGCGATCGCAGCGAAGGCGAACAGCACGATCGCGACCGCCACCATCTCCTGACTTTGCGCGAGCGACATCGCGTTCATGATCATCGAACCGAGACCCGCCTTGGAGGCGAACATCTCGCCCAACAAGACGCCAAGCAGCGTCACGGTGAAACCGATGCGCAATCCGGTAAACACTTCCGGCAGCGCCGCGGGCAGCAGCACCGTCGCAATCGTCTGCCACGGCGACAGCTGCAATGTGCGCGCCGCGCGCAGGTAAACCGGCGGGATGGCGCGGATCGCACCCATGGTGAGCAGTGCCACCGGCAAAATGCCGTGCATGGCGCCGAATGCCACCTTGCCCGAAATACCGAGGCCGAAAATGAGCAGGACGACCGGATAGAGCGTGATCTTCGGCAGTGAATAGATCGCGACCAGGATCGGCTCGCCGACGGCGCCCGATAGCCGATGCGCGCCCATCCATATGCCGGTGGCGAGCCCGATACCGTAGGCAAGAATGAGCGCGAAGCCGAAGGCCTCGGCCGTCGCCGCGGCGTTTTCGGCAAAGCGCGCGCTCGCCATCATGTGCGCCAGATAGAACACCGTCTCGATTGGCGCGGGGAGCGCAGTCTCGCCGGCGATGCGGTGCAAGAGCTCCCAGATCGCGACGATGACGAGCACGATCGCCAAAGTATCGACGGTGCGTCGCGCTGCGGTAACGGTTGCTGTCGCGGCCTCTGTCATCAGCTCTGTCGTAGTTTCTGTCACGGCCGGCCTCCGCTGCGGCGTTCCGCGAAGCGCAGGTCGAGCGCGTGCAGGCCTGCATTGACGATGGTGGCGATGATGAGCAGGAACAGGATCAGCGCGTACATGCGGCGATTGTCGAAGTCCGCATAGGCGTCGGAAATGTCACGGCCGAGCCCGGCGGGCGAGAGAATGAATTCGGCGGCGATGACCGCGATGAAACCGTACGAGACCGAAAGCTTTATGCCGGTGAAAAGATACGGCGCGGCGGCCGGTAGCTGCAATGTCAGCGCGGTGGCGAGCCGTCCGAGCCGGTGCACGCGCGCCACTTTGATGAGCACACGCGGCACGCGATCGAGCCCGTTGAGCGTGGCGATGATCATGGCGACGATGGCGGTCGCCACGCCGATCAGCACGATCGGCATGGGAGACAGGCCGAAGATCGCGATCAGCACCGGATAGAAGATGAAAATCGGCACGGCATAGTAGGTGGCGAAGAACGGATCCAGCGCTTCGCGCACGCGCGGTAGCGCGTGGATGAGAACCCCGGCGGCGAAACCCAGCACGATGGAGAGCGCGATCACCAGCGTGATGACGCCAAGCGTGCGCTCGATGTCGGCGTTGATCGATCCGGAAGCAAGGAGCGTCGCCAGCGCGCTCGCCATCTCGGACGGCGGAATGACGACGCGATGGTCGATGAGGCCGGTCCGGCAGGCGAGCTCCAGCGCCCCGATCAGCGCTACGATTACCGCAAGCCTGATCAGGCCGACGCGCGTCATTCGGCGGCCAGTGCGGCGCGCGGCGCCGTTTGCGCCGATTGCGCCGACTGCGCCATGTCCGCGTGACCGAGCGCTTTGAGGGATTCGCCGCGCAAGCGCTCCCAGAGCCGTCCGGTAATTTCGCCGAATGCCGGACCGGCGACGATGGTCGAGTCGCGCTCGCGCGGCCAGCCGGTTTCGATGATTTCGATGAAGCGCCCCGGCCGCGCCGACATGGCGCCGATGCGGTCGGCCAGCATCGCGGCTTCGTCAAGCGCGTGGGTAATCAACAGCACCGTGGCGCCGGTCTGCCGCCACAGCCGCAAGACTTCGTCGCCCATCAGGAGGCGCGTCTGCGCATCGAGCGCGCCGAACGGCTCGTCGAGCAGAATGAGGCGCGGCTGCAACACCAGCGTGCGCGCGATACAGACCCGTTGCCGCATCCCGCCCGACAATTGCGACGGATAGGCACGGGCAAAATCCTTCAGGCCCATGAAGGCGATCGCGTCGTCGACGCGCCGGCGCAGCTCGGCCTCGGCGACGCCGCTCCTGCGCAGGCCGAAAGCGGCATTGTCCCAAACCGTCAGCCAGGGAAAACTGGCGTCCTCCTGAAAGACGACGCCGATCCCCTCGGCGACCGCCCCGCTCACGGCCTTGCCTTCGAACGTCACGGTGCCGGCGGTCGGGCGTTGCAGTCCGGCGAGCACTTCGAGCAAAGTCGACTTGCCGCAGCCGGACGGGCCGACGACCGCGAAGAACTCGCCCTTGCGCAGGTCGAGATCGATCGGGCCGAGCGCGTGCACCGCCGGGTGTTCGCCGGCGCCGGGATAGACCCGCGTCACGCCGTTAAGTTGCGCATGGATGTCGCGGTGCACGGCCGCTCCCTTTACTTCTGCAGATCGCTCGGCAGGAATGAGGTGTCGATCATTTTCGCAAGGTCGGGATCCTTATCGATCATGCCGACATATTTCATCGCCTTCACGGTATTCTGTAAGAGCACCATGTCGACTTTGCCCTCACTGTAAAACTTGGCGTCGACGAGCTGCTGCATTAGTGCATCGACGTTGTTTGACGGCAGCGGAGCGTAGATCGGTTCGAGAATTTTGCTGGCCTCCGCGGTGTTCTCATAAATGAATTTCACCGCTTCACGGCGGCCCGCGAGGATGGCGCGCAGCTTATCGGGGTGATTTTTGATGAGATCGCCAGTCGCGATGCCGACCGCGGGCGGCAGCAGCGGCAAATCCTTTGGCCCGACGATGACGCGATATTTGCTGGCGCCGCCGCGCATCATGAACAGGATGCCGGGAATGGTGGTGGCGTCGACGACATTGTTTTCGAGCGCGGTGAGCGCGCCGGAGAGGTTGCCGAGCGCGACGCGCTGGATATCGTTGGGATCGATGCCGGCATCCTCGGCCGCCAGCACAGCGGTCATTTCGCCGAGCGATTTCGGATTGGAAATGCCGAATTTCTTTCCCTTCAAGTCCTTCATCGACTTGATCGGCGAGTTTGGCATGACAATGATGACATTGCTGGCCATTGAACGCGATCCGATATCGACGATCTTGATGTCCTGCCCTTCAGTGATGGCGGCGATGATGCCGGCCGGCGAGGTTTCGCCATAGCCGAGCTCGCTTGCAATCGTGGCGCGCACCGAGCTGCCGCCGCCTTCGCCGGAAATGACGCCGGTAATGTCAACGCCGGCCTTTTTGAAGAAGCCCTTTTCGATCGCCACGCCGTATGGCGCGCCCGACGGATCGGCCTTGTACTGGGTGACGAGGACATCTTCGGCCAGCGCCGGCAGCGGCGCGGCAATGCACAAGGCGAAGACAATGACCGATAGCCTGGATTGGAACATAGCAGCCTCCCTAAGGCCTTCCGGCGACGATTGCGTCGTATTCGGCGCGGAAAGCGCAGCGATATTATCGCCTGTTCAGCACGCAATGGGAATGCGATCTCTCTTTTGCCGCATGCGTTCGATGATAGAATCACCGATGATGGCGTGAAACGGCCCTGCCGACGGCCTCGGGCCATGCCGAGGATCGTGATCCATGACACTGACGCAAAGCGAGGCGACCCCTGCGAAGGGCGAAACGGCTGCGGCGCCGGTGCCCAACTGGTTCGCTTCCTATCCGGCCGGCGTGCCCAAGAGCATCGATCCGGACGCCTATCCGTCGTTGTCGGCGATGTTGATCGCGGCCTGCCGGCAACATGCCGAGCGCCCGGCTTTCGAATGCTTAAGCGCCCGGATGAGCTATGCCGAGTGGGAGCGCGACAGCCGCGACTTTGCGGCGTTCCTGGTCGAGGAGGCGAACTGCCGCCCGGGCGTCCGCGTCGCGATCATGCTGCCGAACATGCTGGCCTATCCGGTGACGTTTCTCGGCACGCTGCGCGCCGGCATGGTGGTCGTCAATGTCAATCCGCTCTACACGCCGCGCGAATTGCAACAACAACTCGCCGATTCCGGTGCCGAAATCATCGTGATCATGGAGAACTTCGCCCGCAAGCTCCAGGACGTCATCGCCGCTACGAAAATCCGCCATGTCGTGGTGGCGCGGCTCGGCGATTTCGTTCCCATGCTCAAGCGCTGGGCGTTTAATTTCGCCAACTCCTATCTCGGGCGCGGCGTACCGGCCTGGCAGTTTGAAAAATTCACGATGCTGCAGGATGCGTGCAATCGGCCGCCGAGCGAGCGCTATCAGGACGCGCCGCTCAAGGGCAGCGACGTCGCGCTCTTGCAGTATACCGGAGGAACGACCGGCGTGGCGAAAGGCGCGATGCTGACGCACCGCAATCTGATCGCCAATACGTTGCAGTGCCTCGCCTGGACCGGACCCGACGTCAATGTTGAGAACGAGCGGGTGCTCACCCCGCTGCCGCTCTATCACATCTTTTCGCTGACCGCGAACCTTTTGGGTTTCGCGGTGCTCGGTGGACTGAACTTTCTCATTACCGATCCGCGCGATCTGCACCGGCTCATTCGCACCATGCGCGGTGCAAAAATTACCTGGATGTCCGGCGTCAATACGCTGTTCAATGCACTAATCAACACGCCCGAATTCGCCGAACTGGACTTCAGCGCCTTGCGCGTCGCGGTCGGCGGAGGCGCGGCCGTGCAAACCGAGGTGGCGAGCCGCTGGCGCGAGATCACGGGAAGCCCGTTGGTCGAAGGCTACGGTTTGACCGAAGCGTCGCCCGTCGTATGCATCAATCCGTTTCACGATCCGAAGATCGGCACGGTCGGTCTACCGCTGCCGTCGACCGAAGTGACCGTCCGCGATGATGCCGGCAAAGTGCTTGCTGTTGGCGAGGCTGGCGAGGTGTGGGTGCGCGGCCCGCAGGTGATGCTGGGCTATTGGCAGCGGCCCGACGAGACGGCGCAGGTTCTCACCGCCGACGGCTGGCTCAAGACCGGCGATATCGGCGCGTTCGATGCGGGCGGATTCTTGCGGCTGCTCGATCGAAAAAAGGACATGATCAATGTCTCCGGCTTCAAGGTGTTCCCCAACGAGGTCGAAGACGTCGCCATGCTGGATCCCGGGGTGCTGGAAGCCGCGGTGATCGGCGTGCCGGACCTGCGCACCGGGCAGGCGGTAAAGCTCTTCGTCGTCAAGCGCGATCCCGCGCTCACCAAAATCGAGCTCAGCAAATTCCTGCATGATCGTCTGGCCGGCTATAAACGCCCCACCATCATTGAATTTCGCGCCGACCTGCCGAAGAGCAATATCGGCAAGATTTTGCGCAAAGAACTGCATTGAGGGCGAGCATTTCGACGCTGCGCGCCGGCCTTCCTGCTGCGATGCGAGCATGCTAACCGTAACGCCGCGGAAAATTCGGGGAGGACGTCGCGCTCATGCCCAAGTTGCAGTTGTCGTTCGCGTGCGCGCTGTATGACCGGATGCAGGCGCTCTATACCGGGGAGGCGAGGCCGGACGGCATCGATCTTAATTTCATCGCCATCGATCAGCCGCGCCCGATTTTCGACCGCATGTCCGGTGGCCAGGAATTCGACGTCGCGGAATATTCCTCTTCCGAATTCATCCAGCGCTTCGCCAACAAGCAATGCCCGTTTGTCGCCATTCCGGTGTTTCCTTCGATTGCGTTCCGGCTCGGCTTTATCGCCATCAACCGCAAATCGGGCATCAAGACGCCGAAGGACCTCGAAGGCAAGCGCATCGGCGTGCCGCTTTATACGATGACAGCCGCCATTTTTATCAACGGCATGCTGAAGAACGAATTCGGCGTCGACCTGTCGAAGATTCATTGGGTGCAGAGCGCGATGAACGCCGCCGGTTCGCACGGCAGCCCGACGGTGCTGCCGCTGCTCAAGAAAATCTCGATCGAGAACAACAGGACCAAGAAAACGCTCGGCCAGCTTCTCGCCGACGGCGCGGTCGACGCCACGCTCGGCACCAGCCTGCCCGACGAGATCCGCGGCAATCCCGACATCGTGCGGCTGTTTCCGGACTACGTCGCGCGCGACATCGATCTGTACAAACGCAAGAAAATCTATCCGATCATGCATCTCGTCGCGATCAAGAGGAGCGTTTACGAGCGCTATCCGTTCGTCGCCACGAGTCTCTACGATGCTTTCGTTAAATCGAAAAAGATCGCGCTGGAGAAGCTCTTCAACCTGCGCGCGGTGCGCTACATGACGCCATTCCTGATGCGCGAGATCGACGACATCTGGGAGGTTTTTAATGGCGATCCCTGGCCCTACGGCGTCGAGCCGAACCGGCAGACGCTGGAAGCGCTGGTGCAGTATCAGCAGGATTTAGGCTTGATCGCCGCGCCGGTAAGGGTCGACGATCTGTTCGTGCCGACCTACGGCTAGAGATTATGTAGGGTGGGCAAAATCGTTGGCCGGAGGACAGCGTGGGCACGGCGCGCGAGCGATTTTGCCCACGCGGCTTAACCGAGATGCGCGCCTTTGCCCACCCTACGGCTGACCGCCAGGAGGAAGAACTGACATGAGCCAACTCGACGATCTTCTGCGCGACCTCGTCGTCGCCAACCGCATTCTCTCCAACGAAGACGTGGTCGATGCCTATGGTCACATCAGCGTGCGGCATCCCGACAATCCGAAGCGCTTCTTCATGTCGCGTTCGCGCGCACCGGAATTGGTCGAGCGCCACGACCTGATCGAATTCGACCAGGAGGGCGAGCCGGTCAGCGACAAGCGCCAGCCCTATCTCGAGCGTTTCATCCATGCGGCGATTTTCGAGGCGCGGCCGGAGGTGACGGCGGTGGTTCACGCCCATGCCGAAGACACGCTGCCGTTCGGTCTCATTGCAAAGCCGCTCGAGCCGGTGATCCATTCCGGCAGCTTCATCGGCGGCAAGGTGCCGGTGTGGGACATCCGCAAGAAATTCGGCGAGACCGATATGCTGGTGCGAAATATGGCGCAGGGGCGCGATCTCGCGAGATGCCTGGGCCACGGCAATGTCGCGCTGATGCGCGGCCACGGCTTTGCCTCGGCGGCGCGCTCGATCATCGAGGTGGTGCGGCTCTCGGTCTATCTGCCGCGCAATGCGCGAGTGCAGATGAATGCAATCCGCATGGGCGGCAAGCCCAAGCCATTGTCCAAGGGCGAGATCGCGGCGCGTGCCGCGGGCTATAAGCCGGCTTCGACCGAAACCTGGCGCGCTTGGGAATACTGGGCAAACCGCGCCGGCTGCGGCGACATGATCGGCGAGCCCCACGCGCACGCGCCAAAGAAATAAAGGGCTTTGTCATGCTGCACTGCGCAGCCACCGGCTTTCCTTCGGTCAGCGCCCGTGGCAGACTTTGCAGTACTTTAGGATATCGCGGCCGATCCATCGCGGCTGCCCGGCCTTGAAAAGCGAAAATCAGTCACACAACACGAGGATCCCAGCCATGACTACGCGTTACGTCGGTTTATGCGCCGCCGCAGTGTTGACGGCGCTTGCCCTGCAAGCAACCTCCGCCAATGCGCTTTCAATGACGGAGTGCAGCGCCAAGTACAAAGCGGCCAAAGCCGCCGGCACGCTCAACGGCATGAAATGGAATGACTTCCGCAAGGCGCAATGCGGCACCGAATCGACTGCCGCGCCGGCCGCAGCAGCGCCGGCACCCGCTACCGCGTCTGCACCGGCCGCCGCGCCGGCTCCGGCCGCTGCACCCGCGGCTGCGCCGGTCGCGGTCGGCAACGCCGTGTTCCCGAGCGCAGTCAGTTCGAAATATTCGACGGATGCCGCCGGCAAGGCCCGTATGCTGACCTGCCTCGATCAGTACAAAGCCAATAAGGCGAATAACGGCAATGGCGGCCTGAAATGGATTCAAAAGGGCGGCGGCTATTACAGCGAATGCAATAAGAGGCTGAAGGGCGCCTAAGCATTTCCATCGTCACGTGCGTATATAAATCGGAGCGCGGGCCTGCCGCGCTCCGATTGCATTTTTGGACGCTGACCCCGCCGCCTAGTGCAGAACGAGTTCCGTCACCTTGCCGTTGTTGGCGCGGCCTTGCGCGTAGTACTGGCCGATATTGCGCATCAGCGCGGCGTCGGAGACCGAGTAGATCACGGCGTCGGTCTTGCCGGTATTGATGTGGCGCCGCCACAGAAAGTTCGGCACAACGAACAGATCGTTATGGCTCCATTCGAAGCGTTTGCCGCCGACTTCGGTGACGCCGCTGCCTTCGATGCACACGTAGTATGTGCCGGCGGTCTCGCGCTTGAATTCGGTTTCCTCGCCGGGGCGCAAGAGCTGCGCCGAATAATTCAACGTCTTGAATACCGGCTCGCCGGTTACCGGATTGACGAAGTCGACCTTGATGCCTTCATACGGGTCGCCCTTTTCCTTGCGCAGGCTGTGCAGCATTTCCAGCACGTCGGCGCCGCGATAATGGAACAGCGGCGCGGGCGCATGGCCGACACCGCGCTGGTGGTCGACGAAAGCCGGCTTGATGCCGCCGTGGCCGTAGAGGCTGCGCGAATAGCCCTCGGAGACGGTGACCGCCTGGACGTTGGTGTTGCCCTGCGCGCCCGGCATGTTGTGATCGACCCAGGCGGCGTCGAGGAATTCCATCAGCGGCCAGTCGAGCGTGTC
>Ga0210394_10003509_pt1 | contig 19555 bp, 12 predicted proteins | sample IncBWC12MmetaG_FD_160121 | JGI IMG/M metagenome (GOLD analysis project Ga0210394, IMG submission 160121) | Forest soil microbial communities from Barre Woods Harvard Forest LTER site, Petersham, Massachusetts, United States - Inc-BW-C-12-M | ecosystem: Environmental > Terrestrial > Soil >...
CGCTGCCTCCTTAATTTCTTCAGACGCAGCATCAACACGAAAAGCTACACTTCAACATCGCACAATCAATCGAAAGCCCATAAATACTCGCTTCGATGCTTTATATTTGCGATGGAAAGTAGCTAGCAAACGCGTTGCTTCCGGACAAACACTCGCCGTTAATTGCATAGGAAACTCGGTCAAGTCCCGATTTGTCGTGCCAGCTCAAACGGTCGATGCAACACCATCCAATGCTTTGATTCGACAATGCTTCCCCGGGAGAAGCTATCTCCTTGGCTGTGCTCGGTCAAAACCTAGCCAGGGTGGTGTTCCGGCTGATCTAACCCTAGAGAGCGATTTAGCCTTTGTTTTCAACGCAAGTCGGGTTCGACCTGAGTGTTGCGTCGACCCATTGAATCCACCCGCATTACCGGTAAAGTTCGTACTGGCACCTATTTTTCGCGGGTTAAGGCTTTCGGTCGGCAGATCGGACTTCCCAGACGTACAGAAGGGGGAACGGGATTGGCCGAAGTCCGATTCAGTCGGAACCAATCCTCCAGTTGTACAAGGCCGTCGTTCGAGAAAAAGGATTCGTCGTAGTCACGAACAAAGTCCGATACGTCAACACATGTGTCATCGAGCTGAATGCCGGGCTTCTCGAGTCCCGGATCACCAAAGCGAATCAGTTTCATTCAGGCGCTCCACATTCTCGTCGGTGTCTAGCAAAAAAATCCCAACGTTTCTGGTGCATCACAGCAAGCAACCGTCACCTGGTTTCCCAAACTGGGCCGGTCGGATAACTATAAGCAGACAAGGTTTCCCGAAATACTTCGGTGCTATATCCGGGTTTCTGAGGGAGGAGGTAATGCCCATTGACGATACGAACGGGATCAACGAAGTGCTCATGCAGATGATCAACATACTCGGTGACGCGATCTTCCAAAGAAGTTGAAACGCAAAGGAAGTCAAAGATAGAGAGATGCTGAACACACTCGCACAGACCAACACCCCCCGCGTGCGGGCAGACCGGAATATTGAATTTTGCCGCCATCAGGAGAACCGCGAGATTTTCGCTCACGCCAGCGAGCCTGCAGCTGTCGATCTGCGCGACGTCGATCGCCCCCGCTTGCATGAACTGCTTGAACATTACCCGGTTATGGCAGTGTTCGCCGGTCGCGATGCGCACCGGGGCAACCTCTCTGCGAATGCGGGCGTGACCGAGAATGTCATCGGGGCTGGTTGGTTCTTCCATCCACCATGGATTGACTTCGGCAAGTTGTCTTATACAGTCGATTGCCTCATCGACACCCCATTTTTGATTTGCATCCATCATCAATTTATTTTGGGGTCCAATCTCCGCGCGTATCAATCGGGCGCGACGAAGGTCGTCAACCGGGTCGCCGCCAACCTTCAGTTTGAAGTGAGTCCAGCCGTGCGAGAGCGCTTCGCGGCAAAGGTCGCGAATCTTCTGGTCGCTAAAACCTATCCAACCTACTGACGTGGTGTAAGCGGGATAACCATGCTCTTCGAGTTTGCTCAGCCGAATATCCTTGCCGACAGCGCGCTTCCTTAGAAGGTCTTCTGCCTGTTTCGGAGTGATCGCGTCCTCGATATACGAGAAATCGACCACGCGAACGATTTCCTCTGGCTCAAGATCGGCAAGCAATCTCCACAGAGGTTTGCCTTCGACTCGTGCGTAAAGGTCCCAGACGGCGTTTATGAGGGCGGCGGCGGCAAGATGGATTACGCCCTTTTCGGGTCCGAGCCATCGGAACTGCGTGTCTCCGGTAATCTGCCGGCTGAAAGCCGCCAAGTCATTTGTTAGAGATGAGAGGCGACGCCCACGTACGAAACGCGACAGATACTGAAGCGCCATCACGCACAGTTCGGTTCCGCGTCCGAGAGTAAATGTAAGTCCATGTCCCTCCAAGCCCACGTCCGTCTCCAGGATGCAATAAGCGGCTGAATAGTCGGGGTCCCGATTGACGGCATCGGATCCGATCTGATTAAGCGAAGTCGGGAATCGAAGATCAATCACACGCACGCAAGTGATCTTGGGATCGCCCAAAACGACACGGTCAGTTGTTAGACTTACGCTGGGTTTCGATGTCGATTGATCAGCGGCACTCGGTGAATTAGGTTTCATTAGTCAATTTACCTGGGGTCGGGGAAAAGAGCGCACCAAACTCGATTACATCCTTCCAAAGGATTTCTATTCCTGAAAGCATATGTTTGTCAATGAAAATATGACAAACAGGAAAAGAACCCATTCCCTGTTGAGCGGTTCTTTTACCTTGGGAGTGTGTCCTGGTCCGAGCCGCCCATCGCGGCGGACAGCTGAGAGCTTGCCTCTTTCAGTACGCGCCGGACGGTCGCAGGATTTACGGAATCACCGATTCGCTGGAGGAACGGGACCGTAAGAGCCGCGATGGCGTATCCCCGGTCGTCGAGGACAGGATACGTGATGTTGATTACGCCTTGCACCTCATAGCTTTCTCGTTCTTCATACCCACGCTGTTTGATTTTCGCCAAATGGGACGTCAGATCCCGAGGAGGGCGAGAATTTGCCTGTTGCGACCAAAGATGTATCGCTCGGGAGGCTACTTCAGATGTCTGATGCGCAAGTATCGCGTGTCCGGTTGCGGCGTGCATGAGATCGACAACTCCGCCTGCCTTGACGTAAAAGCCATTACTGAGCGGAGAATCCACTTGGGCGACAATGACAACGTGTCCGCCATCCAAGACGCCTAAGTGACAGGATTGTCTGAGTTCGTGAGTGACGCGTTGCATAATCGGAAGAGACTCCGTTACGAGGCGTTTGGTTGGCGGATACTCTTGCGCCAGCTTAAACAGACGCAACGTCAAGCGAAACCGATCATCGTCGTGAGACTGGGAAATATAGCCCCGTTCCTCGAGACAGGAAAGCATACGAAAGACTTCGGAAATCGTACGTCCCAGATGTCGCGCGACATCACTTTTGCTTAATCCACCGGGCTGACGTGCAAAAAGCTCCAATATATCAAGGCCCTTCTCTAAGGCCGGAGTGATGTATCGGCGAGTGGTATTGGAGGCCTTTGGGCTCATAGCTTCGAATTCCACCTCTGGTTCAGGATTCAGAGTTGCCTCAACGTACCGGCGCTTCAAGGTACTACGCCTGACATGCCGAGGTCTTAGGCCTTGGTTCCTTTTGCTACGGCGGATAAAGTGTACAGCATCTCTATCCGTTGAGAACTCGAAGGCCAGTAGGCCCGGCACGCGTCTGCGGTTCGTTTTACGACGGTTGGGAAAGCACTCGTTCACTTCGCGCACGCGCGTGAAGCGGCAACCGGCTTCGAAATTAGCTTTTATTCTTCAACAAAAAGTTTAATATGTAAAACTCTAATTTGTAGCGCGCAACCCGCCAGCAGTATTTCGAGGGGCTTTCGAGCCATTCATGGAGGTTGTATGTTTGTCGAAAGAGCGTGGGTCCTCCAGAGATTTGTTCGCGGTCTCGTTTTATCGCTCCTGGTGATTGCTAGCGTTCGGTCCCAAACAGCTCCCCGTTATGAAGCAACAATTGATTCTCTGAGCCGGCATCCCTTGCCGCAGTGGTATGCAGACGCGAAATTCGGGATCTTCATTCACTGGGGGCTTTACTCGGTCCCTGGTTGGGCTCCCCTAATTCATCCAGAACATGACTTTACGTCCCAGGAATACATCACCCACAACCCATACGCGGAATGGTACCTGAACAGCATGCGGTTAGATGGCTCACCCACTCAGGTCTATCACCGAGAGCACTACGGTGCAGACTACGGCTACTACAACTTTGCAGCTATCTTCAATCGAGAAATCAAAAAGTGGAATCCAAGCGCTTGGGCGAAATTGTTCCGGGAAGTGGGCGCCAAATACGTGGTCCTCACGACGAAACACCACGACGGATTTACGCTGTGGCCAAGTTCGACTGAGAATCCTTACCTGCCCAAGGACCGTCAACATGCCGTTCGTGACATTGTTGGGGAGCTTGCGTCATCGGTACGCGAACAGGGGCTGCGCATGGGTGTCTACTATTCGGGCGGCTATGACTGGACGTTTGTACCCGGACCGATTCGCGAAGCGGGTGACTACCAGAAGGTGAAGCCGCAGGGTGAAGCTTACGGGAAGTACGTAGACGCGCAGATGCGGGAACTGATCGAACGATACCATCCTGCTGTTCTCTGGAACGACATTGATTATCCCAAGTCCGGTCAACCGCTTGCGATCATCGCCGAATACTACAACACGATACCGGACGGGGTGGTTGACGATCGTTTCGGCGTCAAGCATTCGGACTTCGAATCTCCAGAGTACGAGAATCGAGACAAAATCAGCGAAAAAAAGTGGGAAGAATGCCGTGGGCTGGGGCGTTCCTTCGGATATAACCGGGCGGAAGGAGAGGCCGAAACGATCTCAGCGCGTGATCTCATTCATCTACTCGTGGACATTGTGAGTAAGAACGGTAATCTGCTGCTGGACATCGGCCCGGAGGCCGACGGCACTGTCCCCGAAGTACAAATGAAACCACTGCTCGCTTTGGGCGCTTGGTTACGTATGAATGGAGAAGCCGTCTACGGAACGCATCCTTGGAAGCGTGCGGTTGGGGAAACCACTGAGGGTACTCAAGTGCGCTTCACTCAGAGAGATTCCGAGGTATACGCGACGCTTCTAGGTCGGCCAAGGGCAGAAACGGTCACAATCAAATCTGTTTCCTTGGCGCCAGACTCAAAGGTAGTTTTGCTTGGTTGTCCGGAACAGTTAACGTGGCGTCAGAAGGTACACGATGTCGAAATCGACCTGCCTTCGTCATTTCCAGAGCAGGATGCTTATGTGGTTCGTATGACTGGATCGGTTGACCAGTGAGAATCCGCTCGACACTTTTCGCAATGAGCATCTTAAAATATCTGAATTTTATTTGATAGACATGACACCGAGACTGTCCCGGAGAAAATTTGGAGCGCTCACCGCGGCCGCCATCCCCTCGTTTTGGGTTGCGGGGAACTGGCGATTGTCGGGGAGTGAAGGCCCAGAAGGGCCAGCCAGCTTTATCAACCCACTTATAGGTGCGAGCACGAACCAAACCCTCGGGGAGGGCAAGACCTTTCCGGGCCCTGCGACTCCCTTCGGGATGGTACAGCTTGGTCCCGATACGATTACGGCAGGTGACAACGCTCCGGGCTATTCGTTCGAACACAAGACTATCGAGGGCTTTAGTTTCACGCGGATGAGCGGCGTTGGCTGGTACGGGGACTTTGGCAATTTGCAAATTATGCCGACGGTCGGACCCATGAAGCTTGCGTGTGGGCGCGTTGATCGCCCCGGAGAGGGTTGGCGGTCGCGGTTTCGGCACGAAACGGAACTGGCACGAGTGAACTATTACAGCGTGACTTTGGACGATTCCGGGATTCGTGCCGAACTGACCGCAGCACCCCGCGGGGGAATGCTTCTATTCACGTTTCCAAAGTCCGGACAGTCTCGTATTCAGATCGACTTGGCGCGCCGCATCGGCGGCACGTCCCTTCGGCAATTTGTGAAGGTCGTGAATGAGCACGTGATTGAAGCGTGGATGAAATGCCCGTCGAGCGGAGGAGGTTGGGGCAATGGGGAAGGAAACGTAGACTACACGGTTTATTTCCACACCGAATTTTCAAAGCCGCTCGAACGATTCGGTGTCTGGAAGATTGATGTACCAGACACAGCGTTCCCGGTGCGTCATGGACTCGTCACGAACTATTTTCAATCGGATGCTTATTATGATTTAGTGCGTCGCGGTCAAGTCCTCGATCGGTGCGTCGAGCAAGAAGGGAATCACGTCGGCTTTTTTCTGGAGTTTCCGACGCACGCTGGCGAGCAAGTTACGGTGAAATCAGGGATCTCCTTTGTCGGTGTAGAAGGTGCGCGTAACAACCTTGCCCACGACATCCCGGCCTGGAATTTTGCTGACGTGCGACGACGAGGAGTTTCCTTGTGGAATGCGGTCTTGGGCGCCGTGGAAATCGAAGGTGCTAGCGATACCCAGAAGGTAATTTTTTCTACGGCTCTTTACCACGCCATGCTCGATCCTCGCTTGGTCTCCGACGTGGATGGGAGATATAGAGCTGCCGACAAAGCGATAAGGACAACGGAAAAATATTCGTCACGGACGATCTTTAGTGGCTGGGAAGTCTTTCGAGCGCAATTCCCTTTGCTGACATTGCTCAATCCAACGTCCTGAATGATGAGATTAATTCACTCATTGAGCTGGCGCAACTCAGCAAGAAAGGGTACTTGGAACGCTGGGAGATTATGAACTCCTACAGCGGATGTATGGATGGCGACCCGGCCGCCTCGGTGATCTTAGAGGCGTTCAATAAAGGCATACGGCGCTTTGACGTTGAAAAGGCATATGCCGCATGCCGCCAAACTGCCGGCGGCAAGAGCGGAGAGACAAATCGTCCAGATAACGAGTTCTACGCTCGGCACGGCTATGTCCCGGGCATGGTGTCTTGGACGCTGGACAACGCCTACTACGACTGGTGCGTCGGGAAGCTTGCCGCGATACTCGGCAAGAGCGCAGACGAGGAATTGTTTTTGGGTCGAGCTGCCAACTACAAGAAGATCTATGACCCCCAGGTTCAGAGCATGCGCGCTCGAGACGCAAAGGCGAATTGGATTCCATGGGAAGGTTCAACCACTTTCGGCCAAGGCTGTACGGAAAGCAATCCGGAACAGCAAACATGGTTTGTGCCGCACGATATCGAGGGATTGATACAGCTGATGGGACGCGACGCTTTCGTGGAGCGTCTTGAGAAATTCTTCGAAAACACACGAGCCTCATTCGGCTGGAACGCTTATTACAATCATTCCAACGAGCCGGTGCATCATGTGCCTTATCTATTTGTTTACGCCGGGAAGCCTTGGTTGACCCAAAAATGGGTTCGCCGAATTCTCTTGAATGCCTACAAGAACGAGGTGAACGGCATCGTCGGGAATGATGACGTCGGTCAGATCTCTGCCTGGTAAGTCACGAGCGCTTTGGGTTTCTACCCGGTCTGTCCGGGAGACAATACGTATATCATCGGAAGCCCGTTATTTTCAAAATTGACTGTCCGTCTGCCCGAGGAGTGGTACCCAGGCAAGACCTTCACGATTATCGCCAGAAATCAGGCTGCGGATCACTGCTACGTCCAAAGTGCCTTGAATGGGGAGGTTCTTTCGCGGGCATGGATTACCCACAGTGAAATTGTGGCGGGTGGAACCCTTGAATTTGTGATGGATTCGGCGCCGAATCAGGAATGGGCGGCAGCTGATCAGGACCTTCCGCACTCGATGACTCCGCGGAAACGTGAAGAGAAGATCTGAACACGATCGTGGCCGGATGACTTGGTTTTCTAGGTTTCTTCCATCGTGCTTGGAACGACGGGTCTTGATCTCAAGACCACTTTCGTGCCCCGATCCCTCAGGGCCTGTATTGGGTTAGTTAACTGCTAGTCACCGGTCGGGGCACTATCGCTAACTGAAGGGTTTACTGTTGCAGACGATTGAAATTCTCTCCGAAGCGACCTGCCTGAAGGCGTTCCTTTGAAAAACAAATCTCACCTATGAAAAAAAGTGCTTGACATCGTTTTAGCGACCTTTTATAACGTCCAGAAAGTTTAATTAATGAACAACAACTTTGACCTATTAAAAAGTGGATCGGACGGGTGCAAGGAGGGGGTTATGCGCATTTTGTCTCGGAGCCGGTTATCTCTTGGAGTAAGTCTCCTGGTTTGCTTTGTGATCCTAGCCGTAAGCGGCTTGTTGAGTTCTCGCGCAACCGCCCAGACGGAGATGGCCACCGTCTCGGGAAGAGTTACGGATCAAAGCGGCGCCGTCGTGCCGGATGCAGACGTTGTCGTCAGCAACAGCGATAGGAAAAGTACGACCTCGACGAAGACAAACGGAGACGGAGTATATGTCCTGCCCCCTCTGCGACCCGGTAACTATGTAATGAAAGTCAGCAAGAAGGGCCTGGAAACCGTTACCGTGCAGGGCTTGGTTCTCGATGTTCACGAAGTCTTGTCGAAGGACATTGTTTTGCCAGTGGGAGGGACGACGGAAACAGTCACTGTGACAGCAGAAGCAGGGCAAGACCTGATTCAGAGTACGAGCTCTGAACTCGGAACGGTCATCGGCCAGAAAAGCGTGCAGTTCCTGCCTCTGGACGGCCGCAATTTCAGCCAGCTACTGACGCTGACGCCTGGTGCCACACCGGTCAGTACTTCGCAGAGTTCGGGCGTAGGCGTGAACGACTTGGCGATGCTGGCTGTGCCAACTGCGAGCGTGGCCCAACCGTCAATTCAAGGCGCATTCAACCGCTCAAATCTGTACTTGCTAGATGGTGTAATTAACACGGAGCTCACCACCAGTGTATATATAATTCCACCCATTATTGACGCAATCCAGGAGTTTAAGGTGCAGTCGCACAATGATCAGGCAGAGTACGGGAGCGTACTGGGCGGGGTCGTCAACGTGGTAAGTCGTGGTGGAACCAACGACCTCCACGGTGCGGGATGGGAATTTATCCGCAACAACGCGTTCGATGCTCGTGACCCCTTTCGCGACGAATTCACCACGGGGCCGTCTCCGTTTCATCAAAACCAGTTTGGAGCCGTGATTGGCGGGCCTGTTTGGCTCCCGAAGCTGTACGACGGACGGAAACATCACACATTCTTCTTTTTTGGTTATGAGGGCTGGCGATACAGCCAAGCCGCCCAGACGCGATACAACGTTCCGACAACAGACGAGCTAAACGGCAACTTTTCGAATTCCATCCTGAACAATCCGATTTATGATCCGTCGACAACCCGACCCGATCCCGCTAATCCTGGTCAATACATCCGGGATGCGTTCCCGGGGAACATCATCCCACAGAACCGGCTCGACCCGATTATGCAGTCTTTTCTGAAGGACTACTTCGGGACGCCGAATCTGGCTGGAGACCCCGACTTTAACGCCATCGTTACGAACCCCGTGACGAATAACTCGGACCACTACATGTTCCGAATTGACCAACAGCTTGGTACCAAGGATAGTCTGTTCTTCCGGTTCGACCGACTCAACGTGATTAACCTAACGCCAATCACGCAGACGGCGGCCACAGGCGCTTCTGTGCCAGCCCTCGACTACGGCGGCGGGTGGACCCACGAGTTTAGTCCGACGTTATTCCTTGAAGTTCACATGGGACGCGCGCAGCGACCGTTTTCGCGTTTTCAGACAGCCACGGCCGGAATCGAACCAATGCAAAAGCTAGGATTTGCGAGCTCGGGCGGCACCTTAATTACTCTCTCATCCCCATGGGGTGTTGGCGGCCTGCAGAATGCCAATACAATCGAGAGTCCCGCCACAAGCTTCTCGGCCGGTTTGACGTGGATTAAGGGCACCCACCAATTTAAGGGCGGCTTCCAGTACATCAAACAGGGCAATGACTCCTTCAGCCCACCCTATGGCGGCTATACCTTCACAAATGACACAACGGGAAATCCGGAGGCAGTGGGTACGACCGGCCAGTCCCTTGCGTCTGCGCTGTTGGGACTGCCTTCGCAGACGAATAACACAACCAGCGTTGCCAACGGCAACCGGGTTTCGGAATGGGCCGTTTATTTCCAAGATCAATGGAGGCTCTCCAAGAACGTAACGCTGACCTACGGACTGCGGTTTGACCACCGCCGTCCGTTCGATCCATCGTCAAACACTTTAGTCAGTGGGCCGAATGTTGACGGCCACTGGTGGATCGGGTCGAACCAATTGCCGCCCCCGTGTAACCAAGTCGGAAAGTCGCCCTGTATTCCGGGTGACGGAACGCTAGCCAGCATTCCAGATGGAGATAAGATTCAGCTCTCGCCTTATGGAAGGGCATGGGGGGGCACAGGGGACTGGTCCGACTGGGGGCCTCGCTTGGGTTTGGCATGGCGAATAGCGGACAAGACAGTCCTTCGGGCGGGTTATGGACTCGTGTATGACCCATTGACTGGCATTGAGCAGGACTGGAAAGGGATCGCTGGTTCATGGCCGGCGACCGGTTCGGTCTTCGCGCTTACACCCATCAACCAACTCGGACAACCCCCGACGACCGTCGAAGATACATTTGGCCAGGCGGGGGCGCTTGCTCTCCCGGGTCCCTCCCCTTGGACACAAGACAACTGGTTTTTCGATCCACATATTAAGGACCCGCGATCCCAACAATGGAACGTCGAGATTCAAAGACAGATGAGCACGAATCTGGCGCTCTCCGTTGGCTACGTTGGGAGTTATTCAGACAGGATCTCATCAACGGGCTTGTGGAACACTGCACAAACACCCGGCCCTGGAACTCCGGACGAGGTTACGGCGCGTCGGCCGTTCCCTTGGTACACTGGCACCCCGTTCTTCAGTACTTCCACCGGAATCGCCAATTACAATGCGCTCCAAGTGAAACTGGAAAGACACTTCTCGCGGGGACTCCAGTTCCTCGTGTCGTACACCTACTCTAAAGCGATCGATAATGGCACGAGCGGATTCTTCGGTGTTGAAAATGGGCCAGGCGGCGATGCAGGGCTCCAGAATTATTACGACCCGAACGGTAGCCGAAGCGTTTCCTCGTTCAACATTCCTCATTTCTTGTCCATGAGTGGGATTTGGGACATTCCCGTTGGAAGGGGCAAGCCGTATCTCAACCATGGCGTGGCAAGCGAGATACTCGGCAATTGGCAACTGAATAGCGTGGTTCAATTGCGCTCGGGTCAACCTTATAACCTAGAGGTTTCCGGAGACGTGGCGAACATCGGAAACGATAACTCGTTCTGGAACTACGCTCGACCGAATATTATTGGGAACCCTAGTCCTGCACACCAAACGACAAATGAGTGGTTCAATCCTGCGGCATTCGCCGTTCCGTCGTTCTCGTACGGGAACTTCGGACGAAACGTTTTGAGGACGGCATCGGTCTACGACGCAGACTTATCCCTTTTCAAGAACTTCCCTATCGGCGAGAAGTTCTTGATTTCCTTGCGATTTGAATTCTTCAATGTCTTTAACATTCAGAACTACGGAGCTCCGGACACTCTGATCGGTGATCCCGCAGCCGGCAGGATTACCTCTAACGTCTTGCCGCCACGGCAAATTCAATTTGGATTGCACTTGAGCTTCTGAGCGGATCGAGGTTAGAGGATCGTGTTATTGTTTGTGTGGTTGAATCTGCGATCCTCGTGAAGAGATGGCCGAGATCACCAAGTTCAACCGGCGCCTTCTCCACGGATATGCGGAGAGTGGCAGTGTCTACCGTTTTGCACGGCGAACCTTTCACGACAGCCGCGGATGTTGCAGTTGGACGAAGTTCCAATGTCGGTTGTCGAGAAAATCAAAGCCTAGCTGACATTATTCCTTCAAGAGAGCGGAACATGATTCTCTGCCGGCGTACAGCAGTGCGATTGCTTGCTGGAGCCCCCGCCATGATCTTGGGCCCGAAAATTGCAAGCTCGCCAGTTCGCCTATCTCCACCCGCAGCGAGTCGGATAAAAGAAATCATCGTGGTGTGCAAGACGCATTTCGACATCGGATATTCGGACAGAGTAGAGGATGTATTGACCTTCTACCGTACTACGATGATTGATCGCGCGCTCGATCTGATCGATAGATCGAAAGAATTGCCCCAGGAAGAACAATTCACTTGGACATGTCCCGGTTGGGTTTTCGATTGGATTGTAGAGGACTGGCCAGGACAGACAGCTGAACGTCGTCAACGACTGAACCGCGCTGTAAAGGCGGGTCGACTTGTTGCTCACGCACTGCCTTTCAGCATTGAGAGCGAGTTGATGTGGCCGGAAGAATTCGCGCGAGGTTATGCATTTGCCGATCGTTCGTGTCAGCGCTATGGCATGCCGTTACCGCGAGCGGCAAAAACATCAGACGTGCCTTCGCAATCGAGAGCGTTAGCTACGTCCCTAGCTCACGGCGGCGTAAAATTCATGCACATTGGGTGCAACTGGCCATCAGGGTATGTTCATGACCTTCCGCCGCTCTTTTGGTGGGAGGGTCCGGACGGCTCACGTGTGTTGACTATGTATTCGACTATCTATGGAACGTGTACCGCACTGTGGCCGTGGGGAGGCGAGGGAGATCATTACATTGGACACAACCTCCTCCCCCCTACGGACTGGCCATATAAAATCTGGCCCGCCATCATCGTTACCTCGGACAATTCGGGGCCACCGACTCTGGAAGCGGTCCGGTCCCTCTTTGCTGAAGCGTTAGAAAAGTTCCCCGACGCAAAAGTCCGGATGGGCACGTTGGACGATATCGCAGACGCTATCCTGGCAGAGAAACCGGAGTTGGCTGTTGTGCGCGGTGAAACACCCGACACATGGATTCATGGATGCATGTCGGATCCCGGAGGGATGCAACATGCCCGGAACGTACGCCCATTCATCCCAACTGTTGAGGTGTTACATACTCAGTTGCGCCAGTGGGGTCTGCCAGTTGAGGACCACGACAATGAAGTTGCGAAGGCGTTTGAACAAAGCTTACTGTACAGCGAGCATACCTGGGGCCTCGGGCAGTCTGTTGACCTTTACGGGCGAGCCTTTATGGAACTTCCTCCGGCCAAGTATCATCAACTTGAAGCCTCTTGGGAAGATAAGACAAACTATATCCGAAATGCAGCAAGAATTACGTCATCATTGCTTGATACTGGTCTCTCTGCTCTCACGCGTGCAGTTGACGCCGAGGGGCCTAGGGTCGTGGTATACAATCCGCTCCCTTGGCCACGTTCGGGGATGGTCGAGATCGATGGCACCCCATTTCTTGCCAAGGATATTCCGGCACACGGCTACCGAACGTTTCCTCCTCGGCCCACTATTGTGCCGCAGACACTGTCCGGCAACACACTGGAAAACGAGTTTATAAGGGTAAGACTCGATCCTGTCCGCGGTGTGATTGTATCTCTTGTCGAGAAGCGCACAGGCCGGGAGTGGGTAAACGGATCCGCTGAATACGGCATAGGGCAATATCTCAACGAGCGATTTGAAATTTCGCAGACAGAGGACTACTGCCGAGCGTATCAACAAGGCAGATGGGGTGCTCATCTTCATCCAGGGATGTACAAGCCTGGTCTTCCTGCAGGGGTGCGCTACCGTCGCGCTTCGGGCTCGAACGGCGCAATGCGTCTCGTCAAACAAGGTGAAACGCTGAGCGGCATTCTGGAGATGCCGAGTGATTTGAACAATCATCTCCCGGCAACTTCCCTGCGCGTGACCATGCACGCGGGTGTTGCCTATCTCGATGTCGAGCTGACAATCAAGGATAAAGCGAAGGACAACTGGCCAGAAGCCGATTGGCTTTGCCTACCATTCAGATTAAGCTCGCCGCAGTTCCGCGTAGCCCGGACGCTTGGAGTCATGGACCCGTCATCCGATATCGTGCCCGGCTCGAATCGCCACATGTATGCGGTTGGCGCCGGATTGACAATCAAGGGTGCCGATGGAGCGAGCATTTCACTCTGTCCAATGGATCACCCTTTGGTCAGTCTCGATTCGCCAGGCATCTGGAGGTTTTCTCTGGATTTTGTTCCGAGGAAGCCAGTGGTCTTCCTCAATCTATACAACAACCAATGGAATACGAATTATCGTTATTGGTATTCAGGCACTTGGAGTTCACGAGTACGCATTTGGTTTGGCGACCAACTCGCGGTGCCCGCTCTAGAGACTATGCTGCCGCTGGTAGCTTCGGCCGGTTCCGGCGCTCGTGGACCACTTCCCTCAAGTCAGTCAGGCGTTAGCGTGTCGCGTCCGGGCGTGGTGGTCACTGCGCTTAAGCAGAAGTCAAAAGGTAAAGTGACGCTCTTGCGGTTATGGGAGCTCGCGGGAGAATCCGGCAAGGTAACAGTGCAACTCCCTTCTGGATCGCTCGCACGCATCGCCAGACCTGTGGATCTACGCGGCGATTCGCTGGGTCCACCAATTGCGCTCCGGGGCGGCTCATTCGAGTTTTTTCTCCCCGGCTTTGCCCCGGCTTCGTTCGAATTGGAATAGATTCGCACCTAGTAAAGCAGCCTTATGATGATGTCTCTGCGCATAAGCAGAAAGCTTCATTGTGGACTGCGGTGGAAGGATTGAGGGGCCTGACTGAGGCCCGATGACCGAATCTCGGCATTCTCACTTGCCGAACTTCGCTTGTCGGTACCACTTGGTGAAGGTTACCTCCCAAGTTCTGTGCCCATCCACCGCGCGAAATGGCGAATGCATAGGAGGAGGCTGTTAGTGCGTCCTTCAGAACTGTACGGTGACTCATGATTTGAGCGCTCATAATTCCTCTAAGATAGGAACCAGGATTGCCGCATGTCAAGGCGATGTTCGATATTGGAGAAAATCAGTAAGTCGTGGGCAAGCCCTCGATCAATCTGGAATGCTCCGTTGAGCGCTCAAAGGCAAAGCTTCTCTATGGCGCTGCTCACCGCACGCTGAATTGCGCGTGTGCACAGGTTGCTGCATGGGCGCAGGACGGCCCACCACGCCCGCTGTCACCCTGATGTGCGTCGCAGCCGTCAGCATACTGGTATCTTAGAAGTGTCCGTTTCTGTTTGGGCGGAGGCATACTCAATGAGGCATCGCGGGGTGTCGGCGCTCGTATTATCGTTGGCCCTTTTTTTCGCTGTGGCCGACGAACCGCGGGGTATGGCGCAGAACACTCCTGTCAAAAAAGCGCAGCAGCTTCTGGCGAAGGGCTCCGTCCAGGAAGCGACAGCCCTGCTGCGAGGCGCAGTGACAGCGGACCCCGGCAATGCGGATGCACATCTGCTGCTAGGCACAGTGCTAGCGCTGCAAGGACTACGAGACGAGTCCCTTGCCGAACTACAGACAGCGGTACGTTTGAGGCCTAATTCTGCGGTATTCCGGGACCGTTTGGGCGAAGTGCTGAGCCGCTTTGTAGAAACCGACGCAGCGCGGCGGGAGTTTGAGAAGGCGCTCCAGCTTGACCCTAGACTGGCGGATGCTCACGTAAATCTCTCTCTGGCTCTGGCACAACAGGGAGAACTCGATGGCGCAGCCGCGCATCTGGACCGAGCGATTGAGCTACTCGGAAACTCACAGGGAGCCGCTCGGGCACATTTCTTGCGCGCGAAAATCTGGGCGGCGCAAAATCAAATGGAAAAGGCGGACGTGGAACTCAAATGCGCGGTACGACTACGGCCCGATTTTGCCGAGGCATGGTCGGATCTTGGGGCAGTTCGGCGACTGGAGCGCGACTACGATGGGGCGGAAGCGGCGCTGGACAAGGCCGTCGAACTAGACTCCCAAAACCCTTTGACAGAGTATCGTCTGGGGCAGGCTGAACTCGAGAATGGAAAGACAGACGCGGCGGTCCGTCATCTGAAGATCGCGATGCAATACACCCCAGACGATCGTCCGACCCTATATGCATTGATGCGGGCACTCAAGAAAACCGGACGCGACGAGGAAGCGGAGTTCATCCGCGAACGGGTGGCGAAGCAACTCGATGCGGATCGTCGCGCGTCGGACGTGGGGTTTAGGGCAACCGAGTTGAATAGTGAAGGCATCGAGTTGGAAAAATCGGGCGATCTCGCCGGGGCGGTCAGCAAGTACAAAGAGGCGGTGGACCTGGATCCAACCGGCTTTGGATTTCGGCTGAACTATGCCTTGGGCTTGTGTCGGCTGCGTCAATGGGAAACGGCAGTCGACGAACTCCAAACTGTGCTGAAGGTCGATCCGAACAATGCGGATGCACAGAAAGCTCTGTATATCGCCAGAGACCAGATCGCGCAACAACAGATGAGACCGAAGTGATTGGCCTCTGTGTCTTCCGACATAAATTGCCTCACGACTCGTGATTTTGTTCGGAGCAAGATGCCCGCCACCTGTGTTGCGGTCGATTTGGCTCCGCTGCTTGTTTCACCTAAGGGAAGAAATGAATAAACACCGCCGTACATTGCTCCTGCTGCGGAGGGCGCAAGATTGTTTTCTGCATCGAGCGCAAAGGCAACCGCAATTTCTCTCTGCTTGACTCCCACACGATACTGTTGCGTTAGCTCATCCTCTCCAACAGCATCTGGCACAGTTACTTTCTTGCGAAAGAACTTGAATCTCTGGGTCTGCCCATCCCTTTGCAGAGTTGTGACGCCGTCACCGTCTTCTCCTAGATTCTCCAGACTCCAATGTTCATTTGTCTCCTCATCATGGATGTCAATTCTTTTAAGCCAACGCAAGAAGAGGTAGAGTTCGGTGCCTAATTTTCTGATGTCTTGTGCCATGTGGTCATAAAGCACCTCGTCCTTCAAAGGCACAAAAAATGTAGTACTGTCAGCGTCCAACGCTTCTGGGGGTTCATCTACCCAAATAGGAAGTACCATCCATAAAGAATTGCTCGGGTCAGGCCAGTGTGACCTGTCGAATTTGAATTGATACCCGCTGGAGAAAATGTGTGGAGCATTTGTGACCTTGAATACGGACTTGAAACCTATTCCCAAATATCCCAAGGTGCCTTTTTCAGGGTTCTTGGAGGATTGAATACCGGAAATTGCGCGAACGTCTCTGTCATCGAAAGGCCGAGCGTTGTGAACAATTTTTAGGCGCTTGCGACTCAGAAGAACGCTGAAATGTCCGGAGTGGGCTAGGGACTGCCCCGCGTCCTCAGCGTTCTGTATGAATTCAAGAATGAAACCAGAAGTTCGGGTGAAAACGACCTGAGCGATTAGCTTGAGAGCGTTCTGATAATCGCGTGCTATCTGCGCTCCCTGTGATGATTCAAGGTCGCGGCAGATGCTCGCTATCAGGGTTTTTGGGTAGAGAGACATCGGGCCGGGCTAGCTCCTGTTACCCCTTAGCCTTCCCATACCGTATCCGTTCTGTCATAGTGGCCACAGCTTGTATATCAGCCGTATGTACCGGAAGGCAAGCCACTTGGCTGTCGCCCGCCGTCCCCCAAAGAAGCTGAGGAGCCACCGGTGCCCTATTTGCCTAGCTTTTCGGGAACAGAATTTGAATGAAATTTCAGATGCGCTCGCCTTCGGGCTGTTGGTTACCTCCGAGCAACCCCCTTCGAGTATCAGTTTGAGGCTCTAAGCCCACTTGCTCCATTGCGCCAAGACAGGCTCCTAAGGGGTTCACCCACCTCAGTCAGAACCATGCCCGGTCCCAACACAATGCCCCAAATGATGAGGCCCTTACCGAACTGGGCCACATATACGAAAAAGTCTTCCTTCTCTTTTACCCCTGATTTGTACGCGAACCGTCCACCATAGCTCTTAATATTGGAGCGGGAGCCTGTAGTTGCATCGGGAAGCAACTTGGCGAAGTACTCCGTCAGAGTTGTGGTCGCTGAATTCTGAATTTGGTAACAGGCGGTCGTGAACCGATGCTGGATAGAGAGCGCCTTGCCGCGCTCGCGGTAGTACAAAGCATGAGTCAGCTTCTGCCCGATATTGACAGCGGCATCCCGGAAACCGGTGGGAGTGCTCGTCGCAATTGCCACAGGGCTTGGTGTCACGAGACTCCCGACGTTATAGACCGGGCGGGCGTCCAATGCATTGGGTAAGGCTTCCGGGTAGTTGTTGGCGATGCCATCCCGTAATTTGCTTAACTTTGCGGTGTAAGCGTTACTGCGAGTTGCGTCGCTAAAGTCGAGGAGCATTGCGTAAAAACCGAAAATCTGGTCATTCTTTGCTGTTCCGTGATTGCACTTTTCGCACGCTGGAAACTCGAACTCCTCAGGCCAGAACCCATCGGGAAAACACGCTTTAGGGGGGACATGGTCCGAGGTAGTGGCTGGGGCGCCCCCACCGCAGAAACAGCAGTAGGGATGCTCCGTGAGAAAACGTCGTTTTTTGCTCATCTTGTGCCGTTCTTTTCGCATGTCTGTATAATTGTCTGGTAAGAGCCGATTCATACGCAATCATTGGGTCCGCATTCTTGCCCTGCCACACACTCTCGGCACAGCTGCACCCCGCGCTCTTCCCATCATGCAATCCCCATGGGACCCGCGTCCGCCGCAACCACGGGCGGCCACGTCCAAACGGCTTTACCGGACGCGCGCAGAACTTCCCGCCTCCCCGTTCACTCCTGAGCGGGAACGCGCATCCGGTAAAGCTCTAACGTTAATTAGGCACTTGGCGATTGTCGTGATAACTCCTGCTCCGCCACGCGGATGACAAGCAAGCTCGGATTAGTTTAAGGGCGTGACGGGACGAAACCACTCGCGCTATGAACCTTCGTAGTGCACCGGCGGGGAGCTAGGGGTTGAGCGAGCCGCCTCCGTGCGTCTTGCCACAAAACTTGCAATAAGTGGGCGACTCGGAATTGTCCACATGGTGACTCACGGGCTTTTGCGCGCGGAGGTAGGCGAAGATAGCCTTAAGGTCGTCGTCGTTCAGCTTGCCGTAGTATCGCCACGGCATCGCTGCGCTCATCTCCCGCACACCGCCTACGCGCCCCGTGCGCATCGTCTGGATGAACATATCGTCGCTGTAATAGGGAATTCCAGAAGGATCGGGCGTCAAGTTTGCGGCAGCCGCCTTCCCCGCGTCCCCCTCGATAATTTGCCCGCCCCCATATGGATACTCCTTCCTTTTTAGATCGGTAGCCATGTGGCAATCCTCACACCCACCGATCTGCGTTAGATATTCGCCATGCCGGACCGAATCGACACCGTCAGGGGAGGCTACCGCCTCGGTGAGAGGCTCGGGAAATCCCTTCGTGAGCAGTTTGAAAAGAAGCGGCAACTTCGTCTGCGGCAGCGGGTTATGCACCGCCGGAATTGAGCGAAGATAGACGACTACTGCCGCCAAATCTTCGTCGGACATGTGCCGGAAATTCTCATACCGCATAATCGGAACGAGTGCCCGACCGTCGTGGCTTATGCCTTCGCGAATTGCCCGCGCGAACATGTCGTCGGTCCAGGAGCCCGCACCTGTTTCCACGTCGGGTGTGAGATTTGGAAAAGTGATTTGCAACCCGAGCCCTGGGATGGTCTCAACTGTTCCGGCGCCCATATTCGCGGGTAGGGGCTCGCCACCGGGCTCATGTTGAGAGTGGCATTGGAAGCAGTGGGCCACGCTGGAACCAGGTAGCGCCCGCGCACCAGCCGCGCAGGCGTGCGCTCAAATGTGCGAGCTGTCAGCGGGCGTGATCGCGTTCCCCGGAACGTCCCGGCCAGGAATTTTTGGGCAGTAGGCCAACCAAATGTCTTTGCGATAAAACCCAGACCGGCGCCGATTATTAACAGCGGTAGCATGATGGCAATCGCGATCACAATTTTCCACCAGCGAGACATAGAGCCCCCCCTCTGATCGAGCGTGCGTGATATAGTAGAAAACTAGGCCCGCCGAAGATGTTTACTGGAATGTTTGTTGAGATCGATTGCTGCGTGGAACATACGCCCACCAACATTTGGAGTCAACTTCTAATTCTGGCCGTCTCTGGCTTTAACTCCTGCTATGAAAATAGGGTTCAGCTGGCAGCCGGTGTGCGCTACAGGCATCGACTTCACGCGGCCTTCTGCTCTAAAGTGACGGCGTATCCTAGGCGTTCGAGGCGATGAACCAAGTTTCGAGTCA
>Ga0210394_10003510_pt1 | contig 19550 bp, 24 predicted proteins | sample IncBWC12MmetaG_FD_160121 | JGI IMG/M metagenome (GOLD analysis project Ga0210394, IMG submission 160121) | Forest soil microbial communities from Barre Woods Harvard Forest LTER site, Petersham, Massachusetts, United States - Inc-BW-C-12-M | ecosystem: Environmental > Terrestrial > Soil >...
AGCCCGGCCGAAGTTAACAACTTTCTCGGTGTCGAAACCCCGCCTCAGACCGACCCTCGCATGGTCGATCAACTCGCCGGCTATATCCCGCATCCGATCAAGGACGCGGTACGTTCGGCATGGCAGGACTTGCGGGACGATGCGATTAAGTCCTGGGATGCTACCAAGCCGGCGCCGGATGCTGGTTTCTGGGACGGTATGAAACAGGACTTCGATGGGTTCATGGCGACTGGTCGCACGGCCGTCGATGCGTTTAAACTTGCCATGGCGGTGCCATCGGCGGCTCTCGGCATGGTCACAACCGACCCACTCGCGGCTGGTCTCTCTTTCGCGATGAAGAAGCTCGATTACACCGGCATGTCGGATGAGGAGATCGATGCCCAGGCTCGTACCGATGCTACTGAAATGATGATGGCTATCGGGCCTAAGGGCGGGCTCGGCAAAGCTATCTCGATCCCCAAGCAGACTGAAGTGATCGACGCCGCCGTATCTATCGCGACCGCTAAGAGCAAGGAAGGCGTGGCGCACGCGATGGAGACCGAGGCTAACAACCTCGCCAAGAACTATGTCGATACCGGCGAGCGTCCTGGTGACGCTGCGCGGCGGGCCGAGAGCGATCCTGAGTTTCGGACCCAGATGCAATTGCCACCGGAGCCGTCGCATCTTCCCGAGGGCTCGTCGATCACGCCATCGGAATTGGAGTTCACTGGCGTCGAGAAGACGCCGGCTGAGAAAGCAATGGAAGAGAGCCAGGGCGCGGCTGAGAGCATGGTTCGCGCGAAGGCCGAGGAAATCAATCAAAGTACCGAGTTTAACTTCACGCGGAACTACGAAGAGAACCATCCGGCACACGAGGGCGATCTGATCATTCCCCGGATGCCGATAGCCGAGCAAGAAGTCTTGGCCCCCGAGGAACCGCCCGCTGGTGGTGAGCCGCCGAAGGGTCCTCCTGAGCCTCCGGCCGGCAATGCTTATCGCCGCATGATCGAAGGCCCCGAGCCCGGCAAGATGGCTTACGCGAACCCCTGGGAAGTCGTGGGTCAACAACTCGCCGAGGATAATCAGACTTGGCTCGGCCGCATCACCAAGAGCGTCGGCAACTTCTATCGTCAGCTTTGGGCGCCGGATGATCCGCTGAACCAATTGACTAACCGCGTATTGAACGGTGGGCCGCTGCCCGATGAAGCCAACGGTGCGATGCTCAACCGCATGACCTCGACCTCGCGCAACCGAGCCTTCATGAAAATCAGGGATGAGCTTCTGCCGGTCGCGAAATCCGTGAATGCGGTCGAGAGTGGCTCGCGGACTTTTGACCGCTACGCCTATTCCAAGTGGGCGGTGGAGAAGGCGGCGCAGTCGAAAGAGACCGGCGTTGAAATCGACGCGGCGAAACAGATTGTCGCCGAGGTCGAGCATCCGCAGCATGGTATCCCTGAGTTTGTGAAAGGGTTTCAAGATGTCATGGATTTCCGCAACAGTACCCTCGCCTACGCCCGCGATCATGGGCTCATCTCGTCCGATGCGTATGATCGCATTGTGGCCGAAAATAAAGCCGGTATCCCCGGCTACCGCTGGAAAGAGCCCGATGAGGAAGTTCAGCGTCCAGGTGGTGCCGGCAAAACAGTCGGCACACCCGTAAAAACATTCTATGGCTCCGACAGTAAGGTGCGCCCGCTGTGGCAATCTCTGGCATCCGACGCTGTGCGTCGTATCGCCATGGCGGATCAGAATGCAGCTAATCTTGCCATCCGTCACATGGCCGAAGGGCTCGGTGAGGCTGTCTCGAAGGTAATGAAGAAGCCCGAGACACTCGATCCCGCGACATGGCACGACATCGACCAAGAAGAGTACGTCGAGGACATGGGCAATCCTACCAAGGAAGGCACCCAATCTGATCGGTCGCAGCTTGCCGGCTGGATGACGAAGTTCGGTCTCGCCAAAGATGAAGTCCCAATGTTCGACCGTGGCTCTCCCGTGCGCGTGAAGTTCTCCGATCCGCACCTGACGGAGTATCTGCGCGGCTATGACGCCTCCGGCCAAGTGAGTCAGTTGGGCAAATGGGCTCGTGCGTTCACGCGCGGCGTCCGAGCGACGATCACGAATAACCCGATCTTCGCGACCGCTAACATCCTATACGACTTGCCATTCCAGTTCATCAAGACACCGGGCTACCGCAATACTCTCGCTGACTTCTATACCGGCGTTGTGCAGGGCTTCGGGCATGAAGGATGGTCGCGTTGGTATCAGGCGGGCGGCGGCGAAGGCATGTTTCATACGATGGCGTCCGACCCCGAGATCATGAACCTCCTCAAGACTGGAACTCAGGACCCGACGCTATTCAACGGCGTTTGGAATATGATCAAGAGCCCGTTCCGGCTCATGAAGGTCGTGTCGCAGGACATGATGAGCATTCAGAAGGCCGGGCGCTTCTATCGTGGCATAGCGCAGGGCGAGACTGAACTCCGCGCTTCTGTCGCCTCGACCGAGGCTGCGTTCCACCGAGCCGGCTTCGGCGGCGCCGCCACTCGCGCCATCAACTCGTATGTTCCGTTCACTGGCGCTGTGCTCAATAGCATGGAGCAAGTCGTGCGCGGGCAACTTGGTCTCGGCCGCACGATCCTTGGCGACCAGCGTAGTGGCGTTAACTTCGGCATCAAAGCCGCAGCCGCGATCACGGTCCCGACGCTCGGGCTCTGGGCGCTCTACAAGGACACCGAATGGTACAAGGCTCAGCCGGACTATATGAAGGACAACGGTATCTTCCTCGCGGTCGGCGGCACCATCGACAAGCCGGCCTATATCCATTACCTGAAGTTCCCGCCGATGCTCTCGACGATCTATGGCGCCGCTCCGCGCCGGCTCGCCGAGAAGTTCATCAACGACAACCCGGCTGCCGGCAAAGATTTTGCAGCGAGCTTGGCCGAAGGCGTGCTCCCGCCCGCGACCATGGGAATGGCGAGCGCGGCCGAGCCCATCGTGGAGCACCTTGCCAACTATAGCTTCTTCAAGGGCCAACCACTTGTGCCCCATTCATTGCAGGACAACACTCTGCCACAATACCAGTACACGAAGGCTTCGACCCAGACGGCGCGACAACTTTCGGTGTGGGCGAACGATATCCCGCTGCTGAAGAACATGCGCTTGTCGCCACCCGTGATCGACAACTACATTCAGCAATGGGGTGGCATCGGCAACACGGCCCTCCATGCGACCGAGATGGCGCTATCCAATGCCGGCGTGATCCGCAAGAATGCACCGACGATGGACTTCGATCAGCTTCCTGGCTTCTCCCGGTTCACCGCGCGGTACACTGGTGCCAACGCTGCGCCTATTCGCGACTTCTATGACGCGACGGATCGGTTCAACCAAATCCATGGCTCGATCAAGAAGGCGATGGCGGACGGTGACTTCGACGGGTTTAAACAGTTGCTCGCCCAGAACCCGACTGCGGCCCTGATGCACAAGATGTCGCTCAAAGGCGAGATCGGTCAGCAAATGGAGAACCGGGGCGACATGGATAAATACATGAACGAGCTTGACCGCGCTGGCGGCAAGGCCGACGAGCAAGCGGCCGAGACGCTGATGACCGCGCAGAAGCTCCTCAAGCAATTCAATGACCGAGTGAAGCTGATCGACGCCATGCCGGTCGAGCAAATGTCGAAGGATGATAAGCGGCAGCAACAAGACATGATCTACGGCCAAATGCAAGTGGTATCTGAGCGAGCCCTGCAATGGATGGATCGAGCGGGGATGCGATGAGCCAAATAACGCTGCCACGCAAAGTCCGAGGTATCCGAGACACCATCCCGGCTGGCTATGTTCTTGGCCGCACTTCGGCCGGCAACGGCAAGACTGAATTGATCCCGATGGCGAAGCTTGGATCGAGGCTGGTCGCGACGGGTGCTGTGGCTACTCCTACTCAAGTGGCAGCGGCCGGTTCAGGTCTATTCGCCCCGATCTTAAGCGCGAAGCCAACGAAAGTGAGCACAGGTTTTACAACTGTGCTCAATGGCGGCGCCGGAGTAACCTTAACTGATACGGCAATGGGTATCTCAATTTTTGCACCCTCTTCTTTTGGCGGGAATGCAATAGTCGGTTTAGTGAAGCCCGCGCCGACACCACCATACACGGCTACGATGCTTATTTTACCAAGCGCGACGGACCTTGAAGGTAACTGGTTCTTCGTTGCTGGTTGGCGGAATACCACTAGTCTCAAACTCGATACTCTGGGTGCGGGGGGCGGCACTAACTGGGATCGTCTTGAATGGACTAATCCAGCCGCTTTAGCGGCCTCTCCCAACGTTGGAAATTGGCGAGGCTCTCCTCACGTATGGGTACAATTCAAGGATGATGGTACAACCGCTACTATGTCGATCAGCTATGATGGCATTAACTTCTTCGCTCTTTCGACCGTCACTGAAGCCGGAAGTTTCCTGGGAACGGGCGGATATAATCAACTTTTCATAGGGTTAGATGCCTCTGGGGCTTCATGCGCGCTAACCCTTGCATCCTATGTGGATTGAGGATAGAATGGTACCGTTATGAGCGACAAAACTGGCGTACCCATCGTTGATGGTCTCGACCTCGACCATTTGTTCGCGCATGTCGCCTCGCTCGGAGCGATCTTTGCTACCGTCGTTGGATGGCTGCCGGCTATCGCCGCCTTCGTCGCTGTTCTCTGGTACATAATCCAGATTTGGGAGAGCAAGACTGTACAACGTCACATTCATGCTTGGAAAGAAAAACGCCATGCTCGACACCGACGCCATTAACTTCACCGATGAAGACGTTGACATTACCGTTCGCACGGTCTGGGGCGAAGCCCGCAACCAGAGCGCAGAGGGATGGGCGGCAGTGGCCTGGATCGTGCGGCGCCGAGCAACCTGGGACCCCCCGGCTTGGTGGGGCCATACGCCCGCCTCCTGCTGCCAGAAGTCATGGCAGTTTAGTTCCTGGCTGGTGCAGGACCCAAACCGCAACCAGATGATCGCCCTGAGCCCGAGCGATCCTCTCTATCTGGAGATGAAACAGATCGTCCTCGGGGTCTTCCACGGCACCGTCGCCGATCCAACGAAGGGCTGCACCCAATACAAGGTTAATGGCACGAAAGCATCCTGGGACAAAGCTGTTGACGGCTACCCACCCGCTGTGATAGGGTCGCATCTCTTCTGGCGATTGTCGCCGGATGGGCATGTCCTTCCCTTGCTATACCAGGAGGTTCCAAATGACTGATACCCCCATCAATACCGTTAGCGCGGCTGTCGGTTCAGCCGTCAATACGAGTGAGAAAGCCGCTGCGGCGGTCGTCGCGGCCCCGGTCGTGAAAGCCGAGAGCCATCTTCTCAACTTCACCATCGGCCACCCGAAGACCGATCTTCTGATCGCGCTCGTCGCTGCTGTTGCCGTGATCGGTGGTCTCGTCGCGGTCGTGAAATTCTAACGTGTCCGAATGTTGCGAGGGCTCCTTCGCGACCGAAATGGTGATACCGACGAAATCGTATTCGGCGCTTTCGTCGGTATTGCTGCCTTCGTCGTATATAGCGGATATGATCTCATTTGGCTCGGGCACGCTTTTAGTCCAGCCTCATGGAGCATGGGTTTCGCTTCGATCCTTGGGGCCTGTGGCACGGCTGTAGGCGCGAGGAACATGATGAGCGGGAGGGATCAAGATGTTCGGCCTCAGTCTGACCAGCATTAAGCTGATCGCCATGTTTGCCGGCGCAGTGATCCTCGCGGTCTTCACGGCGACCATTACCCACAAAGTCGATTTGGCCAAATACAACCAATTGCTCCTGAACTATTCTCAGGCTCAGGTGAAGGTCGTGCAGCAGGCGAAGCTCGAACAAGCCGCGCAGGATCAAATCGCTCTGAATTCAGCCGTCGATGAAGCGACCGCGCAACAGAAGATCGTCGTGCAAATGCAGATGGTCGAGAAGGAGGTATTGATCCATGTACCGGATACCATTAATTGCATTACTTATGGCGTGCTCCGCGTGCTCGACGCCAGTGCCAGGGGTGTCGATCCTGACAGTGTGCCCCTCCCCCCCGGCGAACTTGATGGAACCTGCGCGGGAGTTACACCAAGTACTCTCGTCACCATCATCGCCGACAACTACGCTATCGCTCGCGCCAACGCCGAGCAGCTTACCGCCCTCCAAGCCTTCATCCGCGCCGTAACGGCCGAAAGCCAGAAGGACAAAACACCATGATCCGTGTACAATTCTCGGCGCGCAGCGACCTGGGCTCCTTGGCGATCAAGACCTTCGAGCGCGGGGTCTGGTCCCACGTCGATGCCATCATGCCTGACGGCAACCTTCTGGGTGCCAGGAGCGACGTAGTAGGCGAGAAGCCAGCGGGGGTTCAGATACGCCCACCTAACTACGTAGCCTTCGACAAGGTGCAAGCCTATGGCCTTCCCTGTTCGGCTACGCAGGAAATAGCCTTCTACACTTTCCTGCGCGGTCAGGTGGGTAAGCCCTACGACGAGAAGGCGATTGTAGCCTTCGGGCTTGGCCGGGACTGGCACAACCCTGATGAGTGGTTTTGTTCGGAACTTATTACCGCAGCAGTTGAAGCCAGCGGTTTCTTCCCGTTCCCGATCTCGGAGGGCTTCAACTTCATTACCCCCCGAGATTGCGAGCTTCTGATTAGCCCTTGGGCTCAGCGTCTTTCTTCTCCGTAAGCTCCGCGATCAGCCGGCCGGCAGCGCCCTTTGTGGGGCGGTCGTCGATCAGGTTGCCAGTCGCCTTGGCGTCGAGGATGATGCCCATGCACGCCCTTGCGTGTGCCTCGTGGGGGCATCCACTCTCAGGATCAACGTCCTCGCCGTCGAGCGCCGACAGGATATGTCGGAGCGCGGCTTCGAGGTAGATGGTGTGCCGGACCTTCTTGGTGCGCCAGTTGTAGGCACCATACTTCCGAGCCCCGAGCGCGAAGACCTTGGCCTCGTAGATCGTGGCTGCGGCTGGCACAAGCGACAACTGAGGCTTAAGAGAGCCGAGCCGATCCTTCGGGTTAGTCTGGTCTTCACTCATGGAAGCCTCGCGTGTACTCGCCGAAGAGACCTTGGATGGTCTCGAATGCCTCGTTTAAATCCGACAGCATCCAGCCGGCGAAGGCGTTGAGCACAGGATGGTCGCTCGTCTTCGGGTGCTCGCTCACGACGATGATCGGCTTTCCGTTCTCGTGCGCCGCGCCGATCTCAAGGATCGTGCCGATGCTCGGGACCCGCGCTGTCTCGGCGTAGGGGAAGTAGGCTAAGGTAAGGTCGCAGCGTCGAAGGTCCATGAGGTTCTTGGACGAGATGGCTTTGGCCGTTCCAAAACGAGAATCGTTATAGGTGGAACCGTAGACAGGGCCATGGAGCGGTTCGCAGCGTAGCGGGCTAATGCCTCGAATTCGGATGCTCTCAAGCCGAGCGGCAAAGTCTGTACGCCAGTCATTTGCTTGACCCTCCGTGCAGCCCGTGATAGGGCCGGCGAGATAAATTCTAATCATGGTAGACATCTCCATTTTGCTTCCGTTTGATCTCCTCGTAGGGTTCGGCGACCCGGCGATAGAGTTCGAGCTTCACGCATTCGAGGATACCAACCTGCGTGTTGATATTCAAGTAGGTCGCCGGCTTCTGGCTCTGAAGAATGCGTGTTATCACATAGTTCAGGACACCCGGGCCGGCGTTCTGTCCAAGTCGGCGCGTAAGCGCATCGATGGCAGGATCAAACTCGTCCCGTTGTTCCGGCAGAATGTACGGCATTAGGTACTCCTCTTTTCCCAAGTGACCCACTCAGCGGTGTCTGACGACTTCTTCACTTCGTCGAGGTAGATTTGCCACTGCGCGGTGATGCCATGCTTGCCGTGGACGAACCAGAGAGCTTGGCTCGGCCGGCTGTACGGCACGCGCAGCATCAATCGGGCGTACTCGTCGTATCCCTTGAGTGCGCCATTGACGATTACTGGGGCAGCTTCTCCACGGGGTATGTAGGTGTGCCAGTGCCCCAGGAGAAGAGTATCGAAGTCGCGTCCGATTTGAGCTTCAGAACGCCCGACCTTAAATGCGCCGCGCGCGATTGGTCCAATCGCTCCAATGATACCGTCGCCTCCTTTAACACCGAGAGTATCTCCGTGAGTGAGTAGAAACCTGTGGCCGAGCACTGTAAAGTAGGCGTCGGTCTCGCGGGGGATGAGGAATTGGACACGTTTGTCGCCGATGTCATTGAAGTGAGCCTCCAAGCTCGTGTAAAGGTTCCATTCGTGGTTCTCGATCACGCGATGCTTTGCCCGTGGCTTCAGGGTAGCGCGGCCGTGATTGCCAACAACGCACGGGACAAAGACTTTGCCGAAGCGGTCGGCGAGGATTTTAAGCGCTGCCGCGATCTGCGAGCGGAGTTCTTGAATGCACTCATTGATCGGACCTTCGTTCGTTTCGCGCAGTTCTTCATGGATACCGCCGCTGATCATATCACCGCCAAGACATACGACAATACCAGGATATTGAGGATTAACCATGTGATGCAGAGCAAGGTCGAGCGTAATGTCCACCAACCGATGCAAGCGTTCAATAGCAATAGAACGATTGAATTCATTGACGCCTCCCACTTGGTCCTTGAACACGCGCTCTCCCCAATGCCAATCACTCCACAGCGCCATAGGAACGCCGGGGAGCCCGGCCGGTCTCTTCTTCGTGATCCATGTTGGCTGCTCCATCGGAAGTGCCTTGAGCCTATAGATCGTCTTGCGGATGCTATCCGCATCGTCATTCGCTTTCTGGATTGTCGCGAGTTCGTGCTCGACGAGCTTCAGCTTCGCGCGGAGATTATCGGTCTCGTTCTCCGCAACACTTGCGGAGGTAAAACCCTTCGCTTTGGCCCGCTGGACCCACGACGACAAGGTGCGCTCGGGAATACCTGATGCGGCCGCTGCCTTAGATGGCGTTCCATGCGTCTTCAGGAGTTTCAGCGCACTGATCAGTTCCGCGTCCGTCACTTGAGCTTTCATTTTGGTTCCTTAAGAGTGAGAGGAGGTCTTCGAGTTTTAGAATGGCTACCCAAGGTCGATCTGATCGACGATGACAGACCAGCGGAACACGAGAGCCGGCATCTTTAATGGCTTGGTCGAGCCACACGTAGAGATTACCCGCTTCAACTCGTTTGACTTCGAGATGGTATCCGCCAAGAGTTTCGCAGACAACGTCAGGCGAGCCTGGACCACCATGAAATTGCTGGCCTCTTCGAGCGTCATAGCCTCGCTTAGTGAGAAACGCTGCGAGTTCTCGTTCTCCTGCTGCACCTTTGGCACGACTGTTGATCCTCTTCTTCCGCTTACTCACGGGGTCGGTTCTCCCAACAGAATACCCCGAGCACTACCGCGATTGCGAGGAAAATCCAAAAGATCGCGGCCTGAACATGGGGCTCGAAGATTATTTCCGGTAGCGGTTGCCCATCCATGTCTCTACACCAATCGGAATTTGGAGTTGCCGAGCCCAATCAGGACTATCGCACATAATTTGCTTCAGCGCAAGCTCGTCGGCATATTTTTCTTCTGGCTCGGCGACGATCTCGTCGTGGACGGTGAGCACGATTGGCAACCCGTTCTTTTCGCACTTGAACATCGCCGCGACCATTAGATCGCGCGCCAGGGCTTGCACCACGTTCTCGGTTAGGAGCCCACCGAAGGCGTCGATGGTCCGCCATTGCCCCATCTTCTTGGCCTTATACGTCCAAGCCAAGCGAACGTCCGTCTCATCCCATGGCATAGCCTTGGTCGTCGGCAGGGGATCGTAATACCAGAGTTTTCGACCAGAAGGAAGTCGGGCTGAAAGCCAACCATCCTCCAAGCGATACTCGACACCATAAGCTTCATGCGGCGTCTTATCGTATACAGTACGCAGAGCCGCGTATTCCAAGCCGCTCCACACTTTTGGCACGAGAGGAGCCCATTCTTTTCGATAAGTGTTGACGACATTTTGTGCAAACTCCAATGGTTGATCCTTGGCGTAGCGAAGTTTAAACTTCGGCGCTCCCATTTGGAAGCCTAGGCCAAGGACAGAGTTCTTTCCGGTTTGCCGTTCCTGGGGATTGTTCTTCTTGGTTAGGTCCGTTCGCTTGTAGATCGAGTTCGCCATGTCGATGTAGATGTCTTTGCCAGCAGCCATAATAGCGGTACGGTCATGCTGACCGGCCAACGAGAGGACCACACGCGCTTCAATAGTCGAGAAGTCGCCAGACATGAACACCCGTCCTGGTGAAGATACGAGACTATACCGAAGAGCGGATACCACCGTCTCAACTGGAGGTCCAATGCACGAAGCCACATAGTCAGGATCTCCTGTCAGGATTGCATCGACGACTAGCTGCGGGTTAGGCGCCGAGCTATCAAGCTGAGTAGTTCCTCGCGGGAAATTTTGAGGTTGGAGTAATCGTCCAGCCCATCGTCCCGGTCCCGCTCCATGGTACTGTAACAGACCTCTTGCCCGGCCATCGAAGGATACGCAAGCTTCCATACGAGCGAGCTTTTTAACACTTGCGCTTCCAATGAGTTGGCGGATCGAAAGCGCGCGTCTAACCGCATCAGGTAACGCTTGAGTGAGTTCGCCTGGGTCGTCGTCCACATCTTCGCCATCTTCAGTCTCTCCTAGAAGCCGCGCCAATGTCTCCTTTTGAAGATTTGGGATCGCTACGCCTTGTGAGCGAACCCACCCGACGATTGCGACTGCCTGACCGATGCCGAGACCTCCTGTGAGATGTTTAAACTCGACAGCAAGCGGCGCAGAGCCACGATCAACGATCTCTCTTGCCTTTTGCACAAAGGGCAAGTCAAGGCAAACGCCCCGTTCGTTGATACGTTGGTCGAGCAACCACACTGCTCTCTCAGTTGAAGGCAAAGGTCCAAGCCGTGATCTAAGATCAACCGTTCCCCGGATATCCTGGATGTTGTAGTCATAAACCCTCCTGAGAATTGCCGGCGTGAGTTCAGGGAACATCCCGTAGCGTTTCGATTTCTTCCGCGTCTCGGGCTTCGACAGAGACCGCGTAAGCTTCGAGCCCTCGCGATCCTTCTCGTGCGGTAGGCCAAGGACGATCAACGCTTGGTCGAGGTCTTGGGGTAGCACCTTCATCGCGCAGCAAGCGAGCGTATCATCCCACCGCGAGTTCGGAATGTCCGGCCAGCCATAGTCGGGCACCATGATCTTGCGCCAGATGGCTTTCTCGAAACTGGCGTTATGGGCGATGAATATAGCTTCTGGGCTATCAACAAGGGCCTTTAATATAGGGTCCGGGCTATTAGGCACCCAAAGCGTCGGGTCTCCGCCGTCGATGGAGTAGGACAGACAAAGGATCGAGGTCGTCGGGTCTTCGGCATAGCGCCATGCGCCGCACAAGCGGAGGTCACAGGCCGAAACCGTTTCAAAGTCTAAAACGATTTCGCGCAAGTGACCCCCTATCCGTCTAAGCCTACTGACCCATCATCGCCGCACTTTCCACCGCCGATAACCATTGATGGACGCCTTCAAGCGTGTGGGAATTTCCCTTAGAACGGGATTTCGTCGTCCAGTTCGGTCGGATTCTCGGTCGTTGGTTGACCGACATAGCCCTTGAAGGTCTCGGCGCCAGACTTGCCGCCGCCGATGCGCTTGCCCTTGCCAGTGCTGAACACGAGGTTCAGGTAGGCAGTGACGGAACGCTTGTCATCAACCTCGTTGGCCACGAAATTGAATTCCACGAGGCACTCGACGCCGCCGTAGAACTTGCTCTTGGCTTGGAGGAGGGCCGCGCCCTCATAGTCGGTGATCTTGCCATTCTCGATACCCGAGAGGCGAGGAGCGTACTTGGAACGGCCGGTGATGAATACCTGCCCTTCCATGAAGTCACGGGCCTTCTTGCCCTTGGCAACGCGCTTCTCGTTGTCCTTGGTGCCAGACTTCAGCGGGAAGCTGATCGTCTTCAGGTCCACGTCCGGCCACATGGCCCGAGCGACCGCAGCCATCTTCGCTTTGATAGCGGCGACATCGGGATGGTCGGCTTTGAAGAGGACCACCGCGCTGTACTTCGGATCACCCTTCTCCTTGCCCGTCTTTTCGTCCTTGAACGCCTTGGGCGAGAAGAGTGTATCGGTCCAGAGGATCGGGGTGGCAACGGTCGTGTCGTAGATGCCTTGGTTCTGTTCGTTAGCCATTGGTAGTCTCCGTTGTTGCGATTGCATTAGGGAATGCCTCGGTCGTCGTCTTGACCTTGACACCGACCCTTTTATCATCGGCGAGCGCCACTGTCAAGCCGGTGTTTGGAGTGTAGGCCCATTCCTTAACGAGAGCGGCAGCGGCCGGCCCGACCTTCTCCATCTCGGCGGGCGACTTAAGCTCAGGCGGAGTATAAGCCTTCTCGCCGAACTTGGTCTTGAATTCGTCGGCGGCGCCGGCACGATAGACCCGGTTCGCTTTCTTGTTGACCAGCTTCGTGCCAGGGACTTCATCGCCTTTGTTTAAACGCCGGTATGTTTCGTCTCGCATAGCCTTAAGGTAAAATTCCACGGCTTGCACGTACTGATAAGATCGTCCAAGGCTTTCAGCCGAGAGGTTGACAACCGTGTTCGGATTGCTTTTCGCCGCAGCACCAAAGAGAGATGATAACAACGGACAGACGAGTTTTGCAGGACAGAAGCGACACCAAGGGCCAGCATCGAGGTCATGGTCAAGCTCTGTGCGAGCCATCGCCGGCAGAAGCTCCTTCTCGGCCCATTCGCATAAGTCATCGGTGCTGATCTCCCATTCACGAATTGGCCCATTAGGATGCCAGCCGCGCGGCTGAATGATCCTCAGTTTCCAGTTGCGGACGCCGGGGAATTCGCACGCGAACCCATAGGCGTAATACATGAGTTGCACGTTCCATTCGACATCGACCTGGATGCCTTCGCCGTGCTTGTAGTCGTTGATCTCGCCCGTCGCGTCATCGAAGATAAGGCCAAGATCAACCGTGCCAAAGAAGTCCTTATGGACCGAAGGCTGACTGATCCGGTGCTCGACGTACTTGAGGGTCGCCCGAGCCATGCCGGGGCGTACAGTGTCGAGGTAGACCTGGATCGCATCGGCGATCTCAACGTCAATCTCGACGCCGTGAAAGACTTGGCCAACCACAGTCCAGGCATCCTCCCCCGACAAAAGGCAACTCGCCGCCGCAGCATGGGCAGCAACCCCGTTCTTCCGATAGTCCGGCTCGTCCGTTTCGTCGTCGATCTTCAAAGTCTGCAACAATGCAATTGAGCCGGGGCAGTTCATCCACCGCTCCGCGCTGCTCGCTCCGAGCGGGCTGTGTTCGGGCTGGTTTTCCATCGACATCCTCCAGGCAATCGTGGCAGAGCGGGCTCCCGAAGCTAGGAAGCCCGCATTGTATGCACCGTGTATGCTCGCTGTGGGCGATCACAGCTTCTCGATCTCCGCGAGGAACTCCGCGCGTTTCTCTTGCGGAATTTCCTTAGCCGACTTTGGTGGCGTCACATAGCGACCGATCACTTGCTTGATCGCGATTGCATTCTTGGTCTGCCCGACCTTGCGGTTGAGAGCGGCCACAAGATCAGCGTCCGTGATCGTCGCAACCGGCTCAGCGGCAGCAGTCAGCAAATCATCGGCGGGTTCCGCTGGCGCAACGGTAGTCACGACATCGATTGCGGCAGGATCAGCGGCCGGAGTTGCTGTCTCGACCTTCGGGGGGCGACCTGGACCACGACGAATAACCTTGTCGTCACCAGTCACGCTTGTCTTGTCAGCCGGCGCGGGTTCGGAAACCTTAGGCGCGCGTTTTGTCTTACCGAGAAGCTCCATCGTCTTGGCCTGAGCCAGAGCACCGGCCGCGTCGAGCACGTTGGGGTCGCTGAAGTCCAACCGGACCTCGGACTTCTCATTCTCGTAATCCCCGGTCTTCACCGTCTTGCCGAAGATAACGTAACCGCCTGTCAAACCTTCCATTGAGACCTCCTGTTTAAATCCGTGACACCGTGAGGGTGGTGCCCTCTAAGCCATTCGCGACTGGCCTATTCTTCGATGGGTTCCGGCCTCCGCGTGCCCCGCTAAGGGCGTTGCATTAACCGCTCATCGTCCGTCCATACGGCCAGCGTCGCAGCCAAACTAACGCTTACTCGATGCGCCAGTCAAGCACTAATTCCGTATCCAGCGGACGTTAATGCTTTAGCCACCAAATTCCAGACATGCTCACGTAACCGTGGATGGCCTAACACTTTAGCGGTCCGTTGAACTCTTCGTTTTGAAAGAGCTTCCCTGTCTCGGCCCCTCATGATATAAACTCCATAGTCCCCGAGATTAACAGTCCCGCCTTCGTTGCAAATATCCATCCGAGCCAATTCGATGGTCTCGCCGGTTATCGCGGAGAGTAATTCCACTCTAACGATGATCATTCTATCCTCCAATCAAGGGCTTTGTGCGTGACTTGTGCTTTACGAAGCGCAGATGCGAGCACTCGTTCCGCCACGGAATTAGGGGCAACGAATATGTCCCCTTGTACCGCTCGGCCCTGTCCCCCACGATCAAGACGGTCGAAGCACTGTATATTTTCACCTGGGGTCCAAGAGGGCTCTGCAATGAGACCATGGCACGAAACATCTTGAAGGCCATCAGTACCAGTGCCCATCGAAAGGATATTTCCCAGAGCAATCTGGATGCTCGGGTCGGTTCGGAACTGATCGACGAGCCGCTGTTTCTTAAGGGCTCCGGTCGATCCGTCGATCCTGATAAGTCCGTGCCGGCCAAGTTGCTTCTCCAAGATGTTAAGGACCTCGATATGCCACGCGAAGACTACCAGCTTCTCTTCGCCGCCGTCAATGAGCATGTCAACATAGTCGGCGACCTGAGGCGCGAGGGCTATGCCCATCATTCGTCGGACGACAGCGATATGTCCGAGCACTTCAACATCGGCTCCTTCGAGGTTTTCTGGGTCGATGTCGAGCAAACTTTCAGCAGCCAGAGCTTGCTTAACAGCACCCGTCTCTTCCACTTGGATGAGATCGTACACTGGCAACTTAAGCTGTGGCATAACCTCTCGCTTAAGATGACGTACCATAAAGTGAGAGCGTAGCCGATTTTGTAGCTCAGCATGTCTACCACTCCGTTCGTCTATGTAGATTTTGGTTCGGCCGGTGACTGGATCGACGCGCTCAATTCGCATTGAAGGGTTGAAGCGTTCCCTGAAACTATCTTCAGAAGCCCAGTCGATTGCATCGAAGCAAAGGTTACGAGCAAGTGTATACGCTTCACGAGGTCGATTGGGAAGTGGCGTTCCAGTAAGCGCAAGAACTCGGTCGCATCGCTCGGCGATTGGTTCCAGATGATGAGCAACGCCGCCGCCAAAGATTGTTCGTGTTCTTCGAGCACCGATGTCTTTGAGGTAGTGAGCTTCGTCGAGGATGAGGAGGTCGTATTTTCCATTTAAAAGCGCCTTATGGATGGCCTCAGTTCGAGCCAAGTCGTAGGAGACCACGGACCATTCAGCGGTGGGATGGACACCGTGCTTCGAGTTGAGAATAGGGTGGACCGTATATGGCCAAGGCATAGTCGTCCATTCACGTATCCTCTTGACCCACTGGATACGTATGTTAGCCGGACAGACAACAAGGACCCGTTTGGCTTTGATCTCGTTAGCAAAGCAAATCGCCACGGGTGTTTTCCCAAGGCCCGGTTGATCTCCAATAAGCGTATTGCGACGCCGGAGCGCGTATTCGATGTCCGCACGCTGAAACGGCCATAGCTCGCGGTCTGCGGGACATGCAATATTAGCTTGGCTATCAGCTTTCCAAGACGCATTTATCTCACCGAGTATCTGACCGAGCGCTGCTTTCGCAGCATCCGTTGCCACGGCACCAAACGTGGCGGCAGCGTATGGATCATGAGTAAGGAGAACAGCCTCCTGACCATTGGAAGCAGATACCGAGAAGTCGAAGCCGTGCTCACGAATGAGCGACTGGATATTCGCTGGATCGGATCGCGGGACTTTGAGAAAGTACGCACCCGTTTTAGCATTGTACTCCAATCTCATTGTTTAAACAGCCGCGAGCAAGAAGCCTAGGTTGCCAACCCCGAAGCCGAACCATGCGAGAGCAACGCCATAATCACCGGATTTGGCATGAGCGAAAGCAACCCACCAGTAGCAAAGTACTGTTATGCCGAGCGGAATAGGCGTCACCAGAACCTCCGATAGTCGAAGCCGTGATACTGGCACACCAATCTAGCCCGGCGATAGAAGTCTTTGTTGTGCTGCGAGTTCGGCGTCTCGCGACGATGGTGGGCCTGATAGACGTGGATCATCTCATGCGCCACGGTCTCGATCAAGGAAATTGTTTGCCCGACACGCTTGATCGAAACGCTAATCCGGTGAGTTCCGTTCTCACAATCGTACCATCCATACACCCGGTCAGCTGTCACCCGAAATGAAACCTCTTCGGGGTCAGGGAACTTCCACCGGTTAAATGGCGGGGTGGTGAGGAGATACTGATAAGCCCCTTCGATCATGGCCGGGGTAATGTGCATTGACTAACCCTCCGAATTGTGCGACAACCTATCCCACCGAAGGGCAAATGACAAGCACAATTATCTCACCAAGGCACGCGGCAGCGCGGGCCTATGCAGCATCAGGTATCCCGATTTTCCCTTGTCAGGTCAATGGGAAGAAGCCGGCGTGCGAGCATGGGTATCAGGACGCCACCACCGACTTGGCCAAGATCGATGCTTGGTGGGGCGCGGCCGATTACAACGTCGCGTTCGAGCCCGAGACGGCCGGATGGTGCGTGATCGACATAGATAATGGAGATGGGAAAAATGGAGCGAGTAATTGGGATGATCTTGCTTTTAGCATGCCCACTTATGTTGTTGGTACTCCTCGTGGTGGGTATCATAGATACTACCTTGGGTCCCTTCCACCTACAGCTTCCAAGCTAGCGAAGGACGTTGACACCCGAGGCCGGGGCTCGTATGTTCTAATTCCGCCGTCCGTTGTGGATGGCAAGCCTTACACGGTACTCGATGATCGAGACATCGCCGACCTACCTGCTGGACTTGCGGCTGCTGTTGCAAAGCCAACAGTTGAAGCTAAAGCAACTCTATCAGACCTTGACCTCCCAGGAAGCATTGATCGGGGACGATCTCTCCTTGCTCTACTCGTTAGCCGAGGAGACGTTGCAAGGGAATTTCGAGGAGGAAATGACCGCACTTACCGTCTTGCTTGCGAATTACTTAACCTGGGTCTCTCACCGGAGAAATCTTGGGAACTGTTAGAGGAGATTTGGAACCCGAAGTGTGAGCCTCCTTGGGACGACGACGCGCTGCGCGAAATCATAGACCACGCGAGCCGATACAGTCAGAACGAGGACGGCGCATGGGCGGTGGCTCCGGCTGCTGAAGTGTTCGGTTCTCTGCCAGCGATGGCGGAAGTCCTCAGAACGCAGCAGCCGGAGCGCCGTTCACGCTTCTATCTCGAAGACGAAACCGAACAGGAAGAAGGAAAAGACCCCGAATGGATCGTCCCCTTAGTCGTGCCGAAAAGCTCGACCGTCTTGCTTTTTGGGCCAACACAATCATACAAGAGTTTCCTAGCTCTAGACCTTGCGCTCTCCGTTGCGAGCGGGACGGATACGTTTGGCTCGAAACCGACAAGCGAGGGTCTTGTAGTTTACGCAGCGCTGGAAGGACGAAACAATATCAAGAAAGCGCGACGAAGGGCTTGGAAGGCGGCGAAGGGATATGACAAATCAATCCCAAATTTTTTCGTCACGACAGCGCCAATGGTCTCGCAAGCCAACGAAATCCAAGAATTTGGCGACCAGATCGCGAAGAAAGCGGCCGGCCGGCAAGTCTCCGTTATCGTTATCGACACTCTGGCAAAGAGCATGGCAGGACTTAATGAAAACGATGCTGGTGACGCCGGGCGTTTCATCCGCTTCTGCGATAGCCTCGTCGAGACGTTTGGATGCACTGTCATCGCGATCCACCACTCTGGCAAAGATGCTGAAAGAGCAGCACGAGGCTCTAGCGCATTTATCGCGGGCTTTGACACCGTTATTGAATGCAAAGCGAACCGTGGCTCCAAGACCGTCGAAGCCTGGGTCCGCAAGCACAAAGACGCCGAGGAGCCGACAGAGCCATTCACGTTCCAAGGTCGCGCAATAGCCGGCAGTCTAGTATTCTTTCCCATCACAGCCGGCGAGCACCGCGTTCTCGTGGCAGCCGACGATCCATTCGACGCCCACAAGATCGGCGCGGCCTTAGTACGTTTAAACGCATACGGCCCTGCGGCCGGCGTCACGGGGGTAGTCGTCGCAACCCAACTCGTAGGCACCGCTGAATTTCAGAGCGAGGAAGATAGACAGGCGGCAATCGCTGAAGTAGCGAAGCGATTGCGCGCACTGTCCAAAGATAAGCTGAAGGCATATTGCCCAGTCGGCGACCGATGGTATTTGCCGGCTAAGAGTTGATCAGCTTGTATTCGTCGATTAATACTTGCACGGCGTCAGCAACGTCAGTCGCCGTATTTTTGCGGCCGATGACTGGTAGGAACAGTCCCTCGGCCTCGGAACTCGTGATCCCAAAGAAATCCGCACCCGCGTCAAGGTCCTCTTGGCCATGATAGAGCACAGTTAGACCGCTTTCCCCATATCGTTTAGCGTGGAGACCTCTATCTTAAAACCATGGAGTAAGCGCCGCAGACCCCAAGGCACACGCGCGAGTGACGCATTTCAGGTTCGTAACGGTTTGCCGCTCCTCGTCGGCGACCTTGCCGAACGTGCCCATATCGAACTCGAAGTCCGGTTTGGGATGCCGGGTGATGCGACGAAGCAGATCGCGGAGCTTCCGAAGCCGCTCCAAGCGGGTTGAATTACGCATGGTTAACCTCCTGTTTCGCCGGCCAAGGAGAGTTGATGGCCCGGCGCTCGGCGGCGCGGCCGTTCCATTCAAGGTCCCAGAAGTAATTGACGCGGCGCACAGCTTCGTGCTCGGCGGCGCGGTTTGATGCGGAAAGAGCCTCTTTGTAGGTTCTCATGGTCGGTGCGCTCCTGTGTAAGTGAAGCCCGGTATCAGGTTGGCGTATTTCGCCGGCCGATGCCTGAGCCAATAGATGCAAGCGTTGTTGAATTCGACAATCTCGGGCGGCGTCATTAGGAGCCGCATTCGCATCTTGGACATCTCTTCGAGAAGCGTGTTGATATGGTACGGCAAGGTGAAATCCTTGCGATAGTTACCATAGCGGTCATAGTAATTAGCCGTAAGCGTACCATCCTCGTTTAAACGCACACGCTCGATCATTGGCTCATGGTTAGCCACAAACCAATTGCGCTCGATCTTGAATTCCGCCTTACCGCTGGCAGCCAGGATCGACAGCCATACCGAGCGCTGAATTGAGATGTCCGGCGACAGGGACCGAACGAGCCGGCCCTGCCACGAGGCGGAAATGATAGCGTCAGCGAAGGGGCGCATTTTATTTGAACACCAAAGTCTTGCCATTCCAAGCACAATCAGGAATGTGTTTCTTGATGTAGGCTAAGACTTCCGCGTCGAGCGG
>Ga0210394_10003511_pt1 | contig 19549 bp, 12 predicted proteins | sample IncBWC12MmetaG_FD_160121 | JGI IMG/M metagenome (GOLD analysis project Ga0210394, IMG submission 160121) | Forest soil microbial communities from Barre Woods Harvard Forest LTER site, Petersham, Massachusetts, United States - Inc-BW-C-12-M | ecosystem: Environmental > Terrestrial > Soil >...
CGAAATTGGCCAATCGGAACTCAGATAGAACGAACCCCGCCACAGAGAGGCGTAGAGCATCACACCCCATACCGACAAAAACGGAGTAAGTGACGTTACCGTCCACTCCGTTCCAGCGCGGGCGGATACGATTCCGATGAACACGCCAAGGAGCACGAAATCGACAAACTTTTCGCCAAATGGGAATGCGTGCAGCATGTACCGTGTGTTCACGAGCGGAAGGAAAAACGCCAGGTAATAGAGCCCTATCTCGGGGCGTCGCAGAGCGGATACAAGAAAGACCGCAATCGTGGCCAGGTAGAAAGCCAGTGGTTCGAATCCATGCAGAAGATCAAGTACGGAAGTCACGTTCGCTCTGCTCCCCGCACAACCCGAGAATCCCCGCTCATATCGCGCGTCCCTCGCCACTCATTCGCCGCAGCCCAAATCCGCCAATCAAGCTCCGCATCGCCAATCCCGCCAGTTCGCGTGTTCTTGCATCCAACACGGACAAGATTCCAAAGTAGAGAATCATGCTCAGACCGCCGCGAACAACCAAACTGAGGAACATATGATTGATTTCGAGTCGCGACACGACCAACCAGGTGGCCACTCCGACCGTGGAATATTTGAGCCATGCCTGCCAGTCCGTCGAGAGTGGCAGGCATCTCTGCGCATAAAACGCAAAAAGCGCGGTCATGGCTGCATAACTGCCAAGCGTGGCAATCGCCGCGCCAAGCAAGCCGATTCGGGGAAGAAGCAAGACGTTCAGCGCAACATTAACCACGCAAGCGACGATATTGACGTTCATCATCAAGACTGTTTTTTTATGAATGATCAACGCCGATCTGGGAAACATCGACAACCCGTTCAACATCATTCCCAGCACGAGAAACGGCAACAGCCGGTGGGCTTCGTAATATTTCGGAGAGGCAACGATATTGATCGCATCACTGGCGCATACGCTCACACCAACCACAACACCGATGCCCACTAGGGCGAAGTGGTTCATGGACTTGCTAAGGAACACGCGAGTCTGCTCTCGGCCTTTCTCAACCCACAGTTCCATCACCAACGGAAACAACGCAAGAACCAGCGGGGCGCAAAGAGATTCTCGGATATACCCCGAAATGTTATAAGCCGCCGCGTAAAAGCCCAGTTGTGTGGTACCGAGAAATCCCTTCACCAGAAACCGGTCGCCGGAATCCAGGATCAACCAGAAGATTTCCGTGCCCATCATGGGAAAGCCAAAGAGCAAGGCTTGGCGGCAAACACGCCAGTCGAAGGCGGTTAGCGCCAGCATCCGTTTCCGTCGGAGGTAAGGCACCACCGCTAATACCGCTATCGCCTCGACCGCTACCGTACCCACAAAGAAAACTTCCGGCGAACGATGCCAGGTAAGCAGCAAAAACACAGTCACCGCGACGCTTGCCGTTTTTGTGACGATTTGCAGGACGTTATAAGCTGTGGTCCGCCCCTCGACCTGCAAAAGGTTGGCCACCATCGAGCTGATCGACCGCAAAAAAATAAGTGCTGCGGCAAATCCCAGGAGCAATTGAATCTGGTCGCTGATAACGCGACGCGGCACATAGCGAAACACCAGCAGCGCAAATGGCACGGACCAGAGCAGACCCAAAAATCCTGCCGTAAGATAAACCGTCGAATAGTAGCGCCGTAAACTATTTGGAACCGGGGACACCGCGTATTCCTTGTAGAAACGCTGGACGTAGGTTTGCAAACCGCTCTTCGCGAAAACCACTGCAACCGCGATGGTGCTCGATACCAGCGCGATTAGCCCGTACTGCTCAACCGAGAAAATCCGCGCCAAGATGGGGAACGAAATCAATCCAACGATGAACAAGCACACGTTGCCGCCAAGAAAATGGGAGGTCCGCTTATAGAGCATCTGATATTCGCGCGAGGGCTTCTTGTCGAAGGGCTCACTCGCCTCGGCGAATTCGTCCGGCCGCTGTCCTTCCGCCCTCCCGGCATTCTGTTGCTGCAACGCAACTTCCATGGTTAGCTTCGCCCTCTATCTTCGTCCGAATATCTGACGATCCAACTTGTCGACAATCAGCGGATAAATCGCCGATGGGAAATTCAGCAACCGCTATCGCATCGGTCCCGCACCGGCTCGAAGCGAGCCTCGCGCTTTCGGGTTCATAGGATTGGATGTACTCGCCAAAGAAACAGGGCCAGCAGCAGAGCGATGGCGGAGGTACTGAACACCGCAGCCCTCAGGTATTGGCGATTTCTTCCGCGCTCACTGGCCACGCTGACCGCCGGGATGGTTGCCAGTATCAAAACCGACGGTCCGAGAATCTTTTGCAAGTGTCGCTCGGTTTTTACCGTCGTTAGCATCTGGTCCTTCCCGACAACCAAAACGATGGGCACGATCCACGACCCCAGGAATGCTGAAGCCAAGAGCAGCTTGCGATTGGGTCTGAATGGCCTCTCTGGTATCCGCGCCGCATCCAGAACCGTAAAATTCTCATCCCCATGTTTGCGCTCCAGGTCCGCAGCCATCTCCGCCGAGTACTTCTTGGTAAGGAGAGAACGATACTGTTCTTTCGCAATGTCATAGCCGCGCGTCAAATCCGCATACTGCTGCTCTCGGAGAGGCACAGCATCGAGCTTCGCTTGCAGCGCCGCCGTCTGCAGTTGCATTCGCGTCTGCTCCTCTTCTAAGCGGCGCGTCTCGCGAGCGATAGCGCTCAAACGAGCGGCAGCGGCGGTTATCTCTGGTTTGTCCTGTTTGGCTGCCAACGTTGGGTCCTTATCCGGAGGCAGCCCTGCAATCTGCCTGTCAATTCGTTCCAAAGCCTGTTCGGCCTCAAGGACCTCGGGATGCTTGGGCATGTATCGCCGCCGCAATTCAGTGAGCCGGTTCTCGGCCCTCACCCGTTCCTCCTGGAGTCTTGCGCGGTCCGAGATCGGCATGGGAACGAGTTGCGCGACATGCGCCGTCTGCGGCAATTCCTCAAGTTCGATTCGCTCTTGCTCGAGCCGGTTTAACGTATCGTTATTCGCTGAAAAACTTGCACGCAACTGTGACAATTGCGCGATGTTCGACTGGGTCTCCTCCGGCATCTCTCCGAGGTGCCGCATCTTGAATTCGCGTACCTGCGTCTCTTGTCGCTTGAGTTCGTTTTGCGCTGTGGCTAGGCGATTGTCGAGAAATGCCGCGGTGTTCTCGGTGAGCGCGGACCGGCTATTGAGGTTCCAGTTGACGAATTCGGCGGCAAGCTCCCGAGTTACCTTCGCCGTTAGGAATGGATCTCGCCCCTCGTACGTGATGCTAAACGATGCTGGTCCGGAACCGGATGCGCGCTTCACTGTTATCTGAATCTGACTGCGCATGTACTCCAGAAGTTGGTCCGTGCTCATCGACTTCCGCAGCTTGGGGTACAGATTGTTTTCATCCATTACTCGTTGCAAGTGAGTCGAGCCTAGAACTTCTTGCGAAATGTTCTGCAGTCTCTCCGTGAGTTCGGACTTCACACTCGCTGGAATCAATTCGTCCGACACTTTCTGCGAATCGACCAAAATTGTAGTCGTCGCCTGGTACACGTCCGGCAGTAGAGAAATCCCTATGACTGAAACCGCTGTCAGAGTCAGTGCCAGGAAATAGATCATCCAGCGATGGTGCTTGATCGTGTCCCAATACTCAGAAATCTGTTCCGCTACTCCAGCCTGTTGAGACCTGCTTAACCTATTCAGACTCATGGACGCTCCGCTTTCCGGGACATTGACGTCAGTCGATGTGCCATGGTGCCTCTGGCGTTCCTTCCGACGTCCGGTACTTCTCTAAAGCCTCTTTTCGCGGCCGCGCATCGGTCGCAACCTCTTAGAATGCCGCCCTGGGGTTCGGCCGCCATTGCAACATCAAAAAAACCTGATTTCGATCCAGCGTCAGGCTTGAAGCGGTTTGGTAGATTCGGCTGTACTGAAGCGATAGTTCGAGAGGCGGCGCGAGTATCCAATCAACTCGGCCGGAGATGAATTTCCCCTGCGCGTTGTAGGAGTTCGGTAGCGTCGGCAGCGAGTCCACCCGGATGTAACCCGCGTCTACACGCGCGTCTACCCATGTGCCCAGCTGTCGGGTGATGCCCGCGCCAAACGTTTCTGTCAATCCGCTGCCCAAAGACGAGTGCAGCACCCCACTAGTTGTGCGCGCGGCGTTTAGATACCCTGTCCAATTCCTCGACAGTCGCGAGGTTAACGACCCCGAGTACGAGAGCAGAATCGAGCTTGAGCACGGTGCCGATCCGAACTCCGGACCAATCCTCCCGGAAAGCAATGTGTCTTCACCGATTTTGTAGGTCGCCCCGAACTGGCCGCCATAGGTTGTGCAGTTAAGCGGTCCAAAAATATGGACTGCGTCGCCGTTTGCCAGTAGGCTCAGGCGGGGCGAAACGGAATGCGTGTAGCCTGCCGCTATAATGCCGCGATGGATGTGACCGGGAACGCTTCCAGGAACGTTGTTTGCCGGAAAGTTTGCGTAGTTGTAGGTGGTTGAGAGCACGAATACGTCCTGCGGCGTGGGCGTCCAATGCAGACCAACAGAGGCGTTTGAATTGAAATAGCTCGTTGTGGAAAGCAGCAGGATCGAGTCGATATTCACGGCTGCTATGTTGTCGATGGCAACAAAGTTAAATCCGCTGAGCAAAGACACCGGGTAGCTTCCATTCGCCACGTAAAGCGAAGTATCCCACCCCCAGTAGCTGTTCACCTCTGTATGCTGCTCTGCCGACACTTGATGCAGGGCCTGTACTCCAATCGGTGTGTCGGCAAAATAGGATACAGTCGGCGTGTACTGGATCACGTATTCTGATTTCGGTGTTCGCCCGAGGAACGCAATCCTCGGACTCCACAACGTGTAGTACACATCGGTCCTTGTCGGAAGCAGAATAATTCCATCGTCATAACCCTCTGTTAAGTCCATTTGAAACAGCAGTTGAGCCTTCCGCATCGTGTCCAGTGAAAACAGACGATCAGATCCCAGGCCCATATACAACCGGCCGGCTGGCTTTGGAGGTCCGCCAAATGGGTTCGACGAATCTGCCGCCTTCGTGATTGTTGAGGCCGAATCGGTCGAATCGCCATCCTGCTGAATGGAAGACGAAGAATCCTGTGCGCATGCCAACGCACCAGTCACAGCCGCTAGCATCGCGAGAGTCGCAGTCCGCACAAACTTCGTCTTTTTCGGATTCATAACTCCGCCTTACGGGACGACGACGGTATCTCCCGGCTGCAATTGGATGTCCTTCGCCGATTTCTTACCCTTCATGATGTCGTTATAGGGAAACGGTATCTTGTCCTGGTTTCGCAGAACAAAGATCCCCTTGCGGTTCGCGTAGATCGTTGTGCCGCCCGCCTTGGCAAGGATCTGCAGCACGGTCATCGGCGTAAGCAGTGGGTATGCATCCGGGCGCTGAACCGCACCCGTCACGTACACAGACTTACTGCGTACATCCACCACGGTTACCGTAACCTGCGGGTCCACCAGGTAAGGCTTTAGGCTTTCTGTCAGTTCCTGTTGAACCTGCAGCGGTGTCTTGCCGCTGGCCTTAACGTCGTTTACGAACGCCAGTGAAATCATTCCGTCCGGACGCACGATTGCCGTCTGGGACAGCTCCGCCTCTTTGTAAACGTTGATACGCAGGAGGTCTGCTTCACCAATAATGTAAACCTTCGGATCTACAGTAGGTCGGACAGCTTCCGCCTTTGCGGAACCAGCTGCCTCTGTCCCAACCCCGCTGTGACCCTTTCCCTTCGCATGGGACAGTAGCGGCTCTTGCGCCAGGCACCAGGAGCCTGCCAATAGGACCGATCCCAACCCCGCAGTGATTCTTATTAACTTCCTCATGGTTTCCCCCGTGTTATCTACCTTTCGCTGCCTTGATCGCCTTCTGAAAAGACTTTCTCTATCGAGCTACCTGACATTCGCCTTTCTCAGTTCGAAATTTCCGTCACCGCGCGCCACGGCCAATTAGCATCACTTTGCCCGTCTCAAACAAAATCGCCAGATCCAGGAACACCGAGAGGTGCTTGATGTAGAAAAGGTCCAGTTCAAGTTTGACCTTCGATTCATTGACGGTAGCTCCATAGCTGTAATTGATCTGCGCCCATCCAGTGATTCCTGGGCGAACCGAATGCCGTTGATCGAAGTACGGGATGTTTCCTAACAGGAGTTTGCAAAAGTACGGCTGCTCCGGTCGGGGACCGACCAGACTCATTTCTCCGCGAAGCACGGTTATCAGCTGAGGCAGTTCGTCGAGCCGGTATTTTCGAAGAAACGATCCTACTCGCGTAATTCGGCTGTCAGTCGCAGTTGCCCAAGCGGGCCCACCGGCCTCCGCATCTTTTCGCATGGACCTGAACTTCAGGATTTCGAATTCCTTGCCGTTAAGCCCCACGCGTTTCTGCCGGAACAGCAAAGGCCTGCCGGTTTCCAGCCAGATGGCAATTGCCGCAGCCGCCATTAGAGGCCAGGTGAGAAATAACCCAACGAGAGCAAAAATGACGTCGAGCGAGCGCTTGGCAACAGTGAGAAATTTGGACTTGTGGAAGCCGTCGGAAAGAATGAACCAACTGGGCGACAACCGTTCCAGCAAGATTCGGCCAATGAGCCGCTCGTAGCAACTTCGCGCGTCTTCAATGCTGATCCCTGCCATTTTTAAGCGTAGTAAATCGTCAACCGGCATGGTGCCGCGGCGCTCCGACATAGCGAGCACAATGCGGTCGACCTTGTAGGCCTCCACGGTCTTTTGCAACTCGGCCATCCCACCAAGAATCCCGGGATTGCTCGGGGACGCTCGCAAGTCTTCTCCCCGTTCGTCCAGGAAACCAACCACGTGCGTAGCTAGTTGGGGACGCCTCTGGGTTTCTTGTGTGAGGGCGATGCCGATAGCATCCGTACCGAGTATCAGAACGCGCTCAGCACGCTGTTTCAGCGCGCCTGTGTGTTCTAGGATCAACCGGGAGCACAACATGGAGGTGAACACGATGGGCGCCGCTATGGCTGCCACCATTCGGCCGAAACTCACCATCGGAAACAGGTAGTATAACAGTGCGATCGCTGCGGAAGCGATCACGAGCGCCCGCAGAAGCCGTACGAACAGTTTGGTCAGCTGACGCAAAACCTGGTAGTCGTACAAGCCATTGTAGTGAAGGGAAGGAATGCAGAACATCACGACTACAGTGAACCGCAGTACCGTGCGAAAACCGTCGAATCGCCCTGGCAGGATCGCAGCCACTAAAACGGCTGCGATGATAACACCCACGTCGCACAGCAAAAGCCACAGAGTCCGAGCAGCGACTTTTTGCCCTCCTATCTTCATTGGCTACTCGACGTCTATAGAGAGACGTCTCGGTCCTCTTATGTCTTATGTCCTCGGTGAGACTTCAGTACGAATCACAAGTCCCATCCTCAAGCTCCCGGACCTTTCGTAGGCGTGTGAACTTGCTGTTAAATTACGATGATTTCAAAGTGACCGACAAGGAGCAAAAACTTTGCTAAGACACCCGTAAGGATTAGGGAGAAATCAGAGGTGACAAGTGACTCAGCAGCGCCGCGCTTTCTGGTCCGAGCGCTCGGGAGAAACTACTCGCGGTTCAAGTCCGTCATCGGACTTCTTCACCCACGATTTTTGCTCTATCGGTAGTTAGACTCGATAGAGCAAAACTTCTCAAGTATCCCGTTCAACATGTGATTTGTTTCTCCATCGACGGCTCCTATCTTCTGCATTTTTCTTCTGGCCATTTGACTCATATTGTCTTAAGGTATCGGAGTAGAATTCCCCGTCCGCAGGTAAGCCCGCCTGTCCCAGCAGGCTCCTTCGCAGACTCCCGGAGATAGTTTTCATATGGCGGCATCGCTTCCTTCGGCTCCGCTCCGAGAGCGCCCGCACGCGCCTGAGTCTCAACGGATAACGGTTCTCATCGCTGACGAGACCCCCATGGCCTGTCAGTTGCTGAAGAACGCTCTCGGGCATCCGCGCCTTCGTTTTGAGGTTGTGGCCTGCGCGGTCAAGCGCTCCGAGATCATGCAGTCGATGAGCAGTAATCCCGCCGAAGTGGTCCTGGTCAGCGAAACTCTCCAGGACGGGCCATTTGTCGGCTTCCAAATATTGAGCGAACTGCGTTCGTTGTTTCCCGAGACACGTCTAATCGTCCTGCTCAAGTCGGCACACCGTGACCTGGTGCTCGACGCGTTTCGCGCCGGAGCCAAAGGCGTGTTTTGCAGAGCAGAACCCATTTCAGCCCTTTGCAAGTGCATTCGTGCGGTGCAGGAGGGGCAAATTTGGGCCAACAGCCACCAACTCAATTTCATCGTCGATGCCTTGGCCCATGCCGCGCCATTCCGTGTAAAGAGCGCTAGCGGAAAGGACTTATTGGCCAAACGCGAACAGGAAGTCGCCAAGCTTGTCGCCGAAGGACTGAACAACCGGGATATCGCACAGAAGCTCGGTCTCACCGAGCACACCGTGAGTAACTATCTCTTCCGGATTTATGAGAAGTTGGGGATATCGAGTCGCGTCGAGCTGGTGCTGTACATTGTCCGTCACCACCAACTTCACGACTAACAGCCACCCTGGCCAGCTGTGGATGGCTTCTCAATTTTTTATTACGCGAATTGGCGTTTTGGTTTCGGTGGTGCTCGCCAGGCCCCCAAAGATGCGGAAGCCATTTGTACACAAAGGGATTCCCGAGCGATCAGGGATCTCTCTTGTCAGCGGACAGGTTATTTTAGATTGCATCGATGAGCCCTGAAACTGTGGGAAGCTCAGAAGGCGCTCACGCTACCACCGGGCCTGCGGACGGTGTTCGGCAGGTTCGACCAGCCCCACTATCCTCCTGCCTTTTGCAAGCGGAACTCTCCTTCTATCCAAGCTATCCCTGGTCCCTCAATGTATTCCCAACCGTGGAGGAAATAAGAACATACCTCCGGCGTGAACTTCGCCGCGCCGAAGAGACCCCCACAGGTTGGCAGCTATCCGAAGTTACGACCAATGTCTTCTTGCTTGCCTGTGCGGTGGCCGACGCACTGGATGATTACTTGCTCGGCGAAGACTACGACTTCGCTAAGGTTGCCAAGAAGATCCCCACTCTCGCGCCTGTATTTCGAGTCGCAGAAGGAATCCTCTCTGTTAAGCGGAAGTCTCGTGAGCTACTACTCCGGCACCTCCGTGACTGGCAGCGGACTTGGAATGCGGCTTTAGTCGAGTTTGTGACGTCGATTCTGCTACACGCCAATCCGGACCGGCGAGCCATCTCAACCCACACAGCGGCACTTGCGTCCTTACTTACCAAGCGGCTGCCCACAGGCTTGCTTGCTCGGCGTTCCCGACCACCAGCCGCATTCATTTCTCAAGACCTCACACATCTGGATGCAGTGGCATTGACGCGCAAATTCGTGGCCGCATTTCCCGATCGGCAGAACCACGTTCTGGTTATCGGCTTGCGGACTGCCGGTTCCTATTTTGCCCCAGTGGTCTGCGCCTGCCTGAAATCGGAAGGGTATCAACGAGTGAGTTCCGTGACTCTCCGTCCGAAGCGAGGGATAAGTCTGTGGGAAGCCGGTCAACTCAAACGCTGTGCAACGAGCGGTGGTTTGGCCCTGATCGTGGATGAGCCAATGACTACGGGGTACACCGTTGCGAAAGCTGTGAGATTGCTTCAGCAAGCAGGCATGGAAACAGACAAGATTGTTGCCTCGTTCCCTATTCATCCGACCCGTGGCAGCAAACCAGAGTTTTTCTCGGCATCCGAAATCACGACTCTGCCTCTCGCACGCGAAGAGTGGCAAAAATCCCTCCTCCTAGAACCGCAGACTGTCGAAAGTATCTTCCAAGAGTACTTTCTGGCCCGCGGTTATCGAGGGGCGACCCTGACGTTTAGCTCAAAATTGGAACAGTGTTCCGCCACCCTCAGGGACTTATGCGTCGAGAAAGGCCACATCCGATTCAAGCGCATATACGAGGTCCGACTGGAAGATTCTGCCGGCAACGTTGAAACTCGTTATGTACTGGCCAAAAGTATTGGGTGTGGATGGCTCGGCTACCATGCTTTCCTGGCGGCACACAGACTCTCCTCTTGCATTCCTCCCGCGCTCGGTTTGCGCAACGGGATTCTGTTCACCGAATGGTTGCAGGAAGCGCACTCGATGGCGACGCTGCCTGACCGCGAACAGTTAGTCGACACCGTAGCGTCCTACATAGCCGAACGCGTTCGCTCACTGCCACTGGAAAAAGACCCGTCACCGGACCTGCTTCGACAGAACAACCACCGAGGCCTGGAGTTGCTCTCCAACACGCTTAGTCGAGCTTTCCGTCACAGGATCGCCGCCGGACTGAACCGTAGTCGGATCCGCGAGAAGCTCTCTCGTATCAGATGTGCCACACCGACGCTGATCGACGGCAAAATGCGCCAAGTGGAATGGATCCGCGGTCCGGAACGGCTTCTCAAAACGGATTTTGATCAGCACGGGCTGGGGAAAACAGAGTTAAACGTGACTGACCCTGCCTACGATGTAGCCGAAGCCATCTTGTATTGGAACCTCTCACCCTTCGAAGAAAGAAATCTGCTGGCGCAATACGTTCAAAAATCGGCAGACACCGAAGTCGAAAAACGGCTCTTTCTGCACAAACTGCTTGCTGGAGTCTGGGCCATGACTTTTGCCCTCGATCTCCTCGACAACCCTCATCTTGTCGCCCGGCACGCGGAATTTCATCAACAGTATGTCCAGGCGTGGAACTTCCTGGAGATCCACACCGCACGATTTTGTGGGCGTCTACTCCGGCCCCCAAAGATCGTAGGCTGGCATGCCCCGATCGTGATGCTGGACATTGACGGCGTACTGGACGACCGCATCTTTGGCTTTCCCTCTACCACCGCGTCCGGTATGCAAGCGGTGGCCCTCCTCCACGCACACGATTTCGCCGTGTCGGTAAATACCGCTCGCTCGATTGGGGAAGTGCAGGAGTATTGCGAGGCTTACGGCTTCCTGGGTGGTGTGGCTGAATACGGGAGTGCGATTTGGGATGCCGTCACGAAGCGGGAGTTCGTACTGGTCAGTCCGGAATCTCTCAGCGAACTGGAGAAGGTAAAGATCGCTCTGCGTGAGATTCCCGGCATCTTCTTGAATGACAGCTATCGTTACTCAATTCGGGCTTACAGCTTTGAGGACAACCGAACAGTGCCCGTTCCAACTCTGACCATTCGGACGTTACTCGCCAATCTTGGCGTCCAGCGGCTCAAGTTCCACCAAACCTTTAGCGACACGGCGGTTCTTGCCAGAGATCTCGACAAGGGTACCGGATTGCAATCGTTGCTGACCTGGCTGGGAATGCCCGAGCTAGAGGTCGTGGCCATCGGCGACTCGCAAGCGGACCTGGCCATGTTCCGCGCGGCGAAGAGAAGTTTTGCCCCTTCGCAGATCCAGTGTCGGGAGCAAGCCCGGTTGTGCGGATGCAAAATCGTCGATCATTCTCATCAACGAGGTTTGCTGAGTATTGTCCGTTTTCTGATCCACCCCGAAGGTGGTCATTGCCAGCGTTGTCAGGCCGTCGATCGCCTCTGGCCCAAAGGAACGGACCTCTTCCTGGACTTACTCGAGCGGGCAGACAAAAGGGGGCCAGGCTTGATGCTTGAGGCTCTGCTTGATCCGGCACTTCTGCGGGCTTTTATCAGATGAATCGGAGCAGCACCGGGCGCCGCCGCGAACTTGAAAGACGGCAAACGCGTTCTACGCAACGAATAAAAACCGCCGCAACATGTCAGCGTCCACTTTAACGCGTTCCCGTGAACGCTCGGCGCAGCCGGTCCAGAAATCGTCCGCCCAGTTCGACAAAATAGCTCCGCAATTCGGCCAACCCGGGCCGCCAGTCACCGGCAGCGAAATCGTCGTACCGCAGATTCGTCCCCCAGAACTTGAGAAACTGCAGTAGCGTTGGCAGCCGCTTCGGGAAATCCAGTGACCACCCGGGAGGCGGGCCCAAAAGCACATTCTCCAAATGCCTCAGGTCCCCGGCGAGATGCCGGCAGACCACCCCCTGGCGATAGCAGTGAGTGATCTCCACCGGTTGCCCGCTTACAGCCCGGTACCAGAGCAGAGGAAAATCAACGCCGGATTCCACTGCCAGCTGCATGGAGCCCCAGGGTCGCGAGTTGATTTCCATCAGATATGCCGTGCCATCGTTCCCCACGCGATACTCCACCATCACCAGTCCATCTACGCCGATCGCACGCAGCAACTGCTCACTTGCCCTCATCAGCTTTGGATCCGGCGCCACACTAATCCGAAGGGAACTGCCGGAACCCGTGGGATCCTCGTCACGAATCCGCCGATGCATGAAACTCGCTAGAATCTCCCCGTCTCGGATCAGGAAAAAGCAGCCCATCCCGACGCCGGCGACGTAGCTTTGCAACAGCGGCCACGGACTGAACCGATGAAGTGCGAAATATTTCTGCCGTAGCGCGTCCTCGTTAAACGCGTATGCGACGCTCAGGCGCAGACGCTGACCCTGGCAGATCCCTATGCTGCTGCGCGGCTTGATCACGAAGGGAGGCCGGAGGGTGTTTGCGGCGTGATCAAATTCCTCCTCGTTTTCGATGAAGCACGTGGGCGGAATGGCTAGGCCCAATTCCAGAGCCTGTTTCGCTGTTTTGGCCTTGTCGCACGCCAGACGGAATCCTTCCCTTGCAGGCAACGCAACCTTCACCCGCGACGAGAGTAATTCCCGCCATTCATCGAGCAGTAGCAACGTTTGATCGGTTGTTCCGATCAGTAAGTCGAACTGGTAGCGACTCAGGATCTCGAAGAGCCACTGCCGAAAGGCTTCGGGATCTTTCATCGGAGATGGGTACAACAGAAACTCCACACAAAAGCGAGAGAAGCGCGCGGGCGCGTCAGCGACCGCCGCGCCCACCGTCACCCTAATCCCTGCACCGGCCAGTGAGCGCGTAAAGGCAAGCGAGGCTGGCGAGTGACCATCCAGCAAAAGAATCGAAACTTGACTCGGTTGCAGCATCACGCGGAAGCTCTTCGTTTCCTTCCTCGCCTTCGTCGTCGCCATCCTCAGTCCGGAAGTGTCTCGCTACCGACGACCAGGCGACAGCCAATCTAAACCTGACCGCCTTCTCATGCAATGCACCGTGCCAGCTTTCGTGCGGAGAACTACCAGAGAGGACCCAGTACAGTTTGATTGTGGCAAAGACAACCGTGGCTGCCGTAGTTTTCTGGCAAGATCTCCAAGACCGTATCTTCGGCCACGCTTCAGATTAGAACGTCGCTTCGTAATAACTAAGCGGCGTCTTTTTTGTTTAACGGGATCGCTTGATGCGGGCGCTGAGGCGAACGAGCGCAGTGCACTTAGTGAACTTGGGAGTACTTGCAAAAACGCGGAGTCGGGCCGAAGCCTTATGAAAGCGGCGGCTGGAATGCCGGCGGCAAATAAGGCCTTCCGATATGGCAGTGCGGCCGGGAAGCGTTGCGACGCATCGGGTTGCAGCGACCTTTAGAAGCCCTCCGGCCACTGTTGTGCGCCATGGTAGATTGCGAGGATTACGATGTGAGCCTTCTCGATGGCATACGCGGCGATAAAGGGAGTATTCGAAATGACCAATTCACGGGTGCCGGGAACCCGGCCAGCTCTGCCCGACATAGGGAAGGCACCGAGCTGTTGAACGCTGGTGACGATCTGCATCGTGATCTGGGTGGCAATCTTGTCGCCGCTACAGAGGGCGACGTAGTCGTGAGCCTGATCCAATTGCCGAGTCGCCTGCTCGGCCCACTCGATCATTGGCGAGCGCGTCCCGTCCTATTGAGTTGCTTTACCACCTGCTCATGGCTTACGACGCGGCCTCTCCGCATGTCTTCCAGCCCCCTGCGAACCAACGCGTCGTGGTAGGCGTGGAGTTCGATATAGTTGGTGATCGCCTCGTTAATGAGATAGCTGCGCGGACGGTCTTGCGCGGCGGCCAACGAATCAAGCGCTTCGATCTTTTCAGCTACGGCACGGAAACTGATGGTTTTCTCGTTTCTGCTCATAATACCAGGACCATAACACATATTATTATGTATTACAAAATTCAAGTCCCGCGTTCGCTGGGACGGACCGCTCGGACGGCTTCAGCGGCCTGGGCTCCCGTCTATTGCTGCGCTGCAAATCCCAACGGGGGCGACTGGCGTTTCTTGACCGATATCTTACTTTGTTACGGTCAGCGTCAACGCCGAAGCCCAAATCCTATTGATCGCATACTCCGAAGTATCGCTGGCGATATTCTTTGCCGTCGAACGGATTTCCCTGCATCTGAATTTGGTTGAGATTTGCGGGATACAGACCGAACGGAGGGTTCTCATCCATTATCAAACCTGTATTCTGAGAAATGTCACCTCCCAACAAGTGAAAGTAAAAATGGTCGCTTTCTACGAACACCGGAGAGAGCTGTATACCTTCCAGATTCAACCGGCCATTCGGCGCAAGACCTGCAAGCAAAGTAAGCTCACCCCGAAATTGCGAATCTGTCAGCGCAGCTGCGCCGGGAATGTTCGCCTTCAAGTAGCTGTAGGTATTGGAATCATCTCCCGGACCGCCTCCGGCGGGTGGGTTGTCTCCACCCATGGCCTTAAGAGCATTGCCAAGAGTCTGCGTCAGGTACGCGAACGTCTCAGTGCCCTTGGGTAACGCCGGATTCGTCACATCGATAGCTTTCTGAGAGCATATTTCGTGCCCACTTACTACCTCATAGTGGCCCGGTTTGAGCACCTCCATGAGCGCTACGTCTCTAGACCGCGGCTCGCCGTTGACAAGCACCAGACGCACATCTTTCTCGGTAGCGTCAATCAAACTGCGATAGGCCGAATCGGGCACGTGTTGTGAAGCTCGACGATCGGGCTTTGATATAACGAGCAAGTCCGCGAATTTGCCAGCTTCGATAGATCCGACATTTTCACTCCAACGAAGTGTCTTTGCCGGATTGCTGGTGACCATTTCCACCAGCAGCTTATCCAACGCAATTTCCGCGTTCTTGCGGGCATCGCCCGTCTTTCCGTCAACGCTTAGACTCGGAATGAGGTCGCGATCAGCCCCCAATAGCCTCGAATCGCGCAGTGCGATGTCAGCAATCTTCAATTCATCCAGAAGATTCCGAGAACCGCTAGGACTCCAATCTGTACCCAGCGAGATAGTTACGCCTTGTCTCAGCGCTTGATATAGCAACGCCGTTTGTCCGTAGAGAAGTAAGTTTGACAGCGGTGACCACACGAGTTTGGCGCCGAGGCCATCCCCGGTGTGGTCTGCCCGGATACTGGGCGCAGCGCGCATTGCGGCAAAATCCATTTCTTCCAGGCCGTTGCCTTGGACGATTACCGTCATGTCCGTGAGCAGCCCCTTCGACTCCAGACTTGCAAACTCTGCGCGAGAGGACGTTGGGTCACCGGGTCGCCTTTGGTTCTCACGTACACCTTCCGCGAGGTGAATCAGCCAAGCGTCAACCTGGCCGTTCTGCATTTGCGTTATCAGAGTCGCGAGATTAGCGCCGGTGAATAGGTCGATCGACGGAACGCGGGATAGAACCGCCTGGCGCCCAAAATTAATGCTTTGCACATTGCGGATCATCAAATTGTCCGTGGCCGAATCGGGCAGTCCGTCCTGGAAGGCTGTTTCGCCGCCAAGCATCGCTTTGACCTCGGAATATTTCACCACTTCGGACAGCAGCCCAAGCCCAATGCCGGAAGTCATTAGAAGTTGGGGACTATCGACAAGCCGGCGATACTCCGGGGGCGATGTGCTCCCAACACTGTTCCATTGATACCGATTCGCGTACGGTTCGGTCCCCAGCGGCCGGCCCAAGCTGCTTTGCATGTGCGACGATGGCGCGGGCCACGGATCAAGGACGTCGTAGGTAGGATGATTGTGTAAATTGATCAGTCCCGGAAAAATGAGCGCGTTTTCTCCTAAATCGATATTTACGGCCTCTCCGATCTGTGCTCCTTCTGGAGGTGTCCGGCCTTGCCAAATCGCCGCTATCTTGCCGCTGCGAACGAGTACGCTACCGTCCTTAAGAATGGCCCCCGCCGAATTCATGGTGACTACAGTTCCATGGAGCACAATCCCGCGCGCCGGATCAAACGCTCCTTGTGCATGCATGAAAGGCACAAATAGAATGGCCACAAGCCAACACAAAAGAGCCGAGGCAGGGAACAGCCTGCGTAAGGATGCATTCCAGTTCTTTTTCATAATTTCCTCTCGTAATCCTTGTTCTCCGGCAATGCAAGTGGTCAACGCCACCCCATTGCACCAATTCCGTGGCGTTTCAGGCGCCTGCGGCTCGCCTTAAATGTGCTCCCGGCAAGCTTCCTATCTACTCATGCGCTATTTGGAGCAGGAATTGATCACGCTCAGCAACTTCAGGTGCAGCCCAGGATTCGCTGCAATTCCGTCTCACAACTGTCTGCCTCTAGAAGTTCTCCAGCGTCCAGATGTTGCCCTCGATCCTATAGTCGTAAATCGCCAGGTGCCGGCCGTCTGGGGATGGCCGAGCGAAAGTCTCAGCATCTCCCTGATTCTTCTGCAGGACGTGCGCCTTACCCTGCAAATCTACAAGCAGGAGCTCCATCCCTCCGTGTACTCCATTGGCAACAAAAAACCCCTCTCCATCCGCGGTCCAATCCAATGACTCCAGGTTCCCACGGCCTTTTACATGGATGCTCTGGGTCGCCTCGCCATCCAAGAAAAGAATTTCAATGGGCGCTTGCGGGGTCTTGGTGAAGGCAATGCGTGTGCCGTCCGGAGAAAGATCCCAGTGCAGCTTCTTAGCTTCACTATCGAGATCAATTCTGGCGAGTTCCGCTCCACGGCCTTTCAGCGGGTCGAATGTCGTGAAAACGAATTGCTTGCGATCTTCGGTCCGTTCGCCGATCACACAAGAGGAGGATGCTGACCTTGCGCAACGAAACTCGCTGTAGGGGCGAGCGCTCAGAACCAGTTCGGATGCCCCTCCCGCAACAGGCATGCTCATGATCTTCATCGGACCTCTGAATTCTTCGTCAGTCTCTGCAACGTAGAGAAGCGAAGCGCCGTCTGGACTCACGCGAGCGTCCGCTCCGTCGTACGGTCCGGTGACGAGGGCTTCCGCGGTCTCTCCATCCAAGGACTGGCTGAAGATTCCGACATGACCATTGCGATTCGAAGCGAAAATAATTTCTTTACCATCGGAGGTCCAATCCAGCGGATGGTCCTGACCCTCGCTGGGCGCAAAACGTCGTACGTCCGCAAGGCGTGTGGATTTTGTTTCAAGATCAGACATGTAAATTGAGGAGTGACCCATCCATTTCAGAAAAGCAAGTTTCCTGCCGTCCCCGGTCACACTTGTGCCGAGTGGACAGAATCCACCCCAATTCGTCAGCCGCTTGGGCTTGTCCGTGGGCGCACCGGTTCGTTCGTCGATGGGCATCACCCAATAGTTGCAGGTTTGACCAACAGCCCCCGATTCCCCGATCGGGTACAGCAACCGGTTATCCGGCAAAAGAGCATAATCCCAGGACGTCTTGACCTCCGAAGGAGAAAAAATCGGAATGATCGGCCCTCCACTCAGATCGCGGGTAACGATACCGCCTGGGACTTTGTCGGTCGTGCCATACCAGACTCGCTCCCCATGCGGGAACCAGTGAAGACAGCAAATTGCTCCGTTCTCGTCGATCTCATGAAATTTTCGCGCGTCTTCTCCGCTTGGCCCCATCAGCCATAATTCACGATCGCCGCGCCGGCCTTTGCTTGTTCCAAAAGAAATTGCAGATCCATCCGGAGAAATGGAATATGCGATGGCCTCGTCGCGGAGTTTGTGCGGCGCTCCTCCAAGCACTGAGACAACCCAGATACTCGATCCTTGGGAACTCACGAACGCGGGACTTTGCCCGGCCGGAGTAGCATTAGCCACGAACCCGCTGCTGTCCGGAAACCACTGCGGGATAATTCCCCATTCCACATCCTTGCCATTGAGCTCTTCCGGCCGGGGAATGGCGCGAATCTCTCCGCTTTCTATGAGCCTTACATGTATCCCTTTGGGGTCGGTGTACGCCAGGTACTTGCCATCGGGAGAAATCGCCCCACTGGTGACGGGATTCTCAGGCGGATTGGTGGTGAGTTGCCGCAGCTTCAAGTCCGGGGGAAGAATCTCAGAAGCGGCCTGCCGTCTTGCGAACCAGAAAACCGCGCTCCCAACGACGAACACCGCGACGCTTGCCGCTGCGATTTCGTACCACCGGGCGCGACGCCTCGTCCCCAATTCCTGTCGCAAAGCCTCCAGATTCGAGCGCATCTCCGAGGCGGACGGGTATCGCGCTTCGCGATCCTTTTCGAGCGCTCTGCCAATGATTTTTTCGAGTTTTGCGGGAAGTTTGGGATTCACTTCTCGCGCTGGACTTGGCATTTGCGACAGGATGGCTTGCTGAAGCTCGGGACCAGTGTCACCTGCGAACGCCCGTTTCCCCGTGGCCATTTCATACAGCACCAAGCCGAAGGAAAACAGGTCCGTGCGTGCATCCAATTTCTCGCCGCGTACCTGCTCCGGCGACATATAACCCGCCGTTCCCATGGCTACACCCGTTCGACTGAGGAATAGATCGGGTGTTGATAGCGGCACAGACTCTCGAGGAATCTCTTCTGCTCCGCTCTCGCCGCGAGTGCCGCGTTCCGAATCCTGCTCATCGACCGACAGAGCGCTGGCAAGTTTCGCCAAACCAAAATCCAAAATCTTTGCTTGGTCCTCGCGCGTTATGAAAATATTTGCTGGCTTGATATCGCGATGGATGATCCCCTTTTGATGCGCTGCGTCCAGCCCATCCACGATCTGAATGGCGAGGTCGAGCAGCCTGCCGAGTTCCAGCGGCAATTTCCCTGGACCTTCTGTAGAGATCAATTCCCGCAGCGTCTGTCCTTCGAGTAACTGCATCACCAGGAATGGCTGACCCTCATGCTCTCCGAATTCATAGATGGGGCAGATGCTGGGATGTTCCAGTGCGGAAGCCGCGCGTGCCTCGCGCTCAAAGCGTCCGAGGGCCCCAGGATCCTTAACCGACTCTTCGGGCAGGAACTTGAGTGCTACTTGCCGTCCCAACCTGGTGTCCTCAGCCCGGTACACCAAGCCCATTCCGCCGCCGCCCAGCCCGCCCAAAACGTGGTAATGAGAAATGTTTTCGCCGGTCAGGGGGAATCCGACGTCATCCAACCCACCGCGTATGGCAGCCTGCACGGAATCGCCTGCGTTTCCATCGCAGGAAAGCAACGCTTCTACCTGTCGCAGGAGTTCCGTATCATTGCCGCAAGCTTCATTCAGTAGTTCGCTGCGGTGTTCCGGTGCACACTCCGCCGCGCGATGGAACAACTCCTCGATCTGCGCCCAGCGTTCCGGTGTCAAGCGGCACCTACCCGTTCTGCATTTCTTGGTGAAGCCAGGCTTCCGCCATCCTCAAGTCGCGCCGCACGGTAATCGCGGAAACCTCCAGCGCTTCGGCGATCTCTTCCATGGAGAGTCCGCCGAAATAACGAAGTTCGACCGCCTTGCA
>Ga0210394_10003512_pt1 | contig 19544 bp, 16 predicted proteins | sample IncBWC12MmetaG_FD_160121 | JGI IMG/M metagenome (GOLD analysis project Ga0210394, IMG submission 160121) | Forest soil microbial communities from Barre Woods Harvard Forest LTER site, Petersham, Massachusetts, United States - Inc-BW-C-12-M | ecosystem: Environmental > Terrestrial > Soil >...
TTTTCAGCAAGCTCAACGTCCATCTTGCCCTTGTTTTCGTTCAGCAACTGCTCCCAGCGTACCCGCCGCGCATTGGGTGACGTTTCGAGATTGTTCGGATCGAATTGCGGCGTATCCAGCTTGAGTACTTTGGGATCGCGTGCCCAATTGGATCCGGCAAACACACCATCCTTCGTGCGCCACAATTTGTAGGCCTTCAGCCCCAGCTCCAACTGCGCCACCTCGTTCGTTTTACGGTCGCCGATCAGCCAATCGTTCGCGTAACCGCCGTTGTTCCCGTCCAGCATGATTTTCGTGTACTCATCGATCGACCCCGCGTACTGCAGCGCTTTGCGTGCGCGCACAAATTCCGCCTTGCCGTTGGGATCCCAGCCTTCGAATTGGCTGATGGTCGTCTCCGTGACCATCAGGCCATCGCTGTTGATGCCGAAGTCGTCGTCGCTGGCGATCACGCCGGGAATTCCATCCATCAGCATGCGATAACCATTCTTCGGCTCGATATCGAAGATGATCCTCCAGCGCTCTCCGTTCATGTAGTTCGTCCAGTTGTTGTGCGCAATCACGATCTTTCCGTCTTTCGTCCAGCTGCCGGTGGCCACGAACGCACTGCAATTTCCCGGGCTCTTGAGATTCGGTGGGTTCGCGGCCTGCTCGCGCTTATTCAGCCAGGGCACGTAATAGTCGGGCAACTCTTCGAACGCGTTCATCGCCACGATATCGTAAATGTCCAGATTCGAGCCGGTGCGCGCGTTCAATCCTTCCACGATTCCTTGAAGTTCCTGCTGGTACTCCAGATCAATTTTTGGCCACAGCATCGTGCGCGCGGTTTCGCGGAAGAAAGCCCAGTCGCGTTTGGTCGAATGCGTCATGTTGGTGCTGATGGCGGGGAAAGCATCCGAAATTTCCGGAGCCAGCAGAAACCCGTGCTGAAAGCCGAGGGTGGCCGGATCGCCTTCCAGATGAACGTACACCCAGCCGCCCTGCTCGTACCGGTAAGCGCCCTTCAAACGCGGATCGTTGGAAGCGGCACGCTCACGATTGGCCGCAAGTGTTGCGTCCTGTTCATTCTTTGCGTTCTCCGCGTCATCGGTGCTGCGGCCCGCCACCCACAAAAGCCCGGTGCCGAGCACAAGCACGCTGAGAGCGACAATGCGACGAATTCCATCGGACATGAAGGCTTTCTCCTTGGTCTCTGAGGGTCAACCTGCAGCGTGAAAAGCGCCCAATGAAGACGTCGGCTCATTCCTGAGCGGCAGGCGACCCAAAATCATAACTCGAATTCCCATTCATCAGGTGACCAAAGCAAACATCCTCTGGTACATTCGAAAAATGCTGACAGCCATCACGCGCAAGGTTAGTTCCTCCCTCGCAAATTGCGAACTGAGCTTCATCGAACGAAGACCGATTGATATGGAAAAGGCGCGCGCGCAACATCACGCCTACGAGGCCCTCCTGGAAAAGGCAGGCGCGAAAGTGATTTCCCTTCCGGAAGAACGGGATCTGCCCGACTCGATGTTTGTGGAGGACCCCGCGATCGTGCTCGACGATGTCGCGGTGATTTGCCCGCTGGGCACCGAGACGCGCCGGAAAGAAGCGCCTTCCATCGCGGCAGCGATCGAGCCTTATCGAAAATTAACCCATGTGAAATTGCCCGGGATGCTGGAGGGCGGCGACGTCCTGCGAATCGGCAAAAAGATCTTCGTGGGACTGACGCAGCGTTCAAACGCCGAAGGCATCCGGCAACTCGCGGTGATTGCAGGGAACCATGGATACGACGTAACGGCTGTGCCGGTGACGGGCTGCCTGCACCTGAAGTCCGGTGTCACTTATCTCGGCCGGAACACGCTTCTCGGCAACCGCGCCTGGTTCCACTGGAAACGTTTCGAGGGATTTGACTGGGTGGACGTGGATCCACAGGAACCTCACGCCGGGAATGCGCTGGCCGTCGGCGATTCGATCATTTTCCCCGCATCCTTCCCGAAGACACGCGCGCGCATCGAAGCCGCGGGATTTCGCGTCCAGCCGTTGGATATTTCCGAGTTACAAAAAGCGGAATCGGGCCTCACTTGCTCCAGCCTGCTGTTCGATGCGGCAATCTAAAAAAATGCGGCCACCTCGCTAAGCGAAGCGGCCGCGGAATAAACGATAGCCCTTCTCGTCCTTAGTTGGGCAATTCTTCGACGCTGTACGCCAGGAAGATCGGCGCACCAGTATTGGTCTTCAGGATCAGGCCGACGACGCGCAAATTCAAAGCCGTGTTCCCGGTTAGATCGTTGATCCCGGTCAATCCGCCCAGAAACCTGGTGAACGGAGTGACCTGCACTGTGACCGGACCCTGAAACAACACGCCCGCCAGGCCGGTTGAATCAAACTCGAACGTCCCCGCGCTCGTGTTCGTCTGCCCGGTGACCAGCAGTCCCGTGTGTCCCGAGTGCCTCAGCATGACACGCTTCACCGTCACCACTCCGTTGCTGAATGGCCCGGCGATGCTGACGTGCTGCCCCGGCACCAATCCGGTGGAGGTGAACAGGAAGCTGCCGAAATTGTCGTGCCACCAGTGGATGAAGTATTTCTCCTGACCGGTGAGCGGGATGTTGGCGATCTGCCCGGAATTAAATCCTGTGCCCGCAGGCAAAACGCTGCGAACATAAAGGTCGAAGTCCGTCGCCGTGCCAACGGGCGGATCGACGAACGTGACCAGCCCGCCGGCCCAGAAGTGATCCTGCGAAACAATCGCCACGGTGTCCGCCAGAATCGCGGCCGAAGTTCGATCAAGCGTTCCAGAAATCTCCACGATCGAGTTCGCGCTCAGGTTGCTGATCGTTTCATTCCCTTCCCATTCGGTCTGCTGGTTCACGTTCACCGTGAACTGATGGCCGTGCGGGCCCTGGATCACAAACGAATTGCCAGCGGTGTTCACGCTGACAACGCCCGCGTCAAACTCGTCAATGTAGGCATCCGCGTCCGAAGGCGTGATCACTTTCAGATCGAGCGTCGGCGTGATCGCCCCAGTGATCTGGCCGCCGCCGTCCACCGCGACCGATTTGCGGATGTCGAACTCGAAGCGCAATCCGTCAATGTCACCGGCGGAAACTACCAGAGGCGTAGCCAGATTAATGGTTACTTGTGACGTGGTAAGACTGAGTTGCGGATTGGAGCTGGCGCTGGTGTCGAGCGTGCTGATCGTCGGATGCGTGGGCGGGTTCGTCTGCGGATTTGTCATGTTCAGGTAGTCGATCGAAGGATTGGCAAGCGTGACCATCGCTTGCGTGTAGGTGCCGGTCGGAATCGTATTGATATCGAGCAGCGTGCGAAGTCCATTCAACCGGGCGAAATCCACGGTCTGCGTTCCATTCAGGACCGAAACCGGCGTGCTCGTTCCGTCGGAAAGAGTCAGTCCCGTGATGTCCACGCGGAAGCCAACGACGCTGGGCAAGGGGGCGTCGGTGCCGGTGACAAAGACGGAATTGGATTGTGGAGTCGTGTTGTTCGAGGAATTCGAATTGTTACCGCAGCCGCTGAGCAGTGCAATCAGCGCGAACGCGCAGAGGCCGCTGAACCACTTATGGAGGTGCATAGGTAATCTTTCCTTTCAGATTGGCTTTGGAAATTCCCCAGAGGCTCTGTGGAGCCTCCCCTTCCCTTGGGCTTCTAAACACGGGTAATCAGGGAAAGTTTCTTCCGGTAACCAATTCATTTTGTTGGATTTACTGGCGCGACCTGCGTGCCTGATCAGGACTCCCGATGCTCTGCCCGAGCGGTAGCGATTTGCCTTTCGCGGCATGGATCAAAGGGATTTCCAATTTGCGCTCCGAATTCCCCTGGCTCATGATATCTTGGTGATTATGTTGGCTGGCGAAACGAAGCGGATCGGGACCACGGCGAAGCCGTCGATTACGACGACTAAGACGAGGACTACGTCCACTAAGAGCGCTTCGGGCGACGGGAGAAACTGCTAGCCAGCGAGAAAAAGTTTCTAACCCACCCCCGAAGCGAACCGGGCGGTGGGTTTTTTCGTTTAGCCCCCTCCCGAAACACTCCGGCGGAACAATCTGATGAGGAGCCGCGAAGATGAGTCCGGAACTACAGCAGGAAATTGTTAACGCCGATCGTGAATCCGCGCATGGCCGAGGTGCGCGGTGAACCGCCGCGCTGACGGCAGAAAGTGGCGCGCAGGAGTTTTGGGCGCAACGGGAATGGTTGGCCAGCGACTGGTGAAGTTGCTCGCCGATCATCCTTGGTTTGAGTTGACGGCGGTGGCGGCTTCGGAACGTTCTTCTGGAAAGACCTACGCTGAAGCGGCGCGCTGGCATCTGGAAGGCCCGATTCCCGAAGCCGCGGGCAGGCTGGTCGTGAAGGATCTGGATCCGAGTCTCGAGTGCGATTTTGTTTTTTCCGCGCTCGATTCTTCCGTCGCCGGAAAAGCCGAAGAGGATTTTGCGCGCGCCGGCTACCCGGTAGTGAGCAATTCAAAAAATCACCGCATGGATGCGGATGTTCCGTTGCTGATCCCGGAAGTGAATGCCTCTCACGTTGATTGCATTCGCGTCCAACAGAAAAATCGCGGATATGAGAACGGTTTCATTGTGACCAATCCGAACTGTTCGACGGCGGGACTTGTTCTGGTTTTGAAGCCCCTGGCGGACGCGTTCGGACTGGAGAAGATTTTTGTGGTGACCTTGCAGGCTGTTTCCGGAGCGGGCTACCCGGGCGTTCCTTCGCTCGACATTCTCGGCAACGTTGTGCCGTTCATCAGCGGCGAAGAAGAAAAGATGGAAGCGGAGCCGCAGAAGTTGCTTGGCAAATGGGATGGCTCGAGGTTCATCGAAGCCGGGCTTGGCATCAGTGCGCACTGCAATCGTGTGCCGGTAAGCGACGGGCACCTCGAATGCGTCTCGTTGCGGCTGAAGAAAACAGCGACGCTCGATGAAGTTCGCCAGGCGTTGCGATCGTTTGAAGTTTCTCCGGAGTTGGCTTCCTTGCCGACCGGGCTGAAGCATCCGATCGTCGTGCAAGATGAAGAAGATCGGCCCCAGCCGCGCAAAGACGTGAACGCTGGTCATGGCATGGCCGCGGTTGTTGGCCGCGTCCGGGAATGCCCGCTGCTCGACTTAAAGCTCACCCTGTTGTCGCACAACTTGGTGCGCGGCGCGGCCGGAGCAGCCCTGCTGAATGCGGAATTGCTGGCTGCGCGAGGGTTTCTAAAGTCGCGCGTGCCTGCCGGCGCGCAGAGCGCGGAGCCTGTCGCTCGCTGAAGCGGATCGATTACGGCGCAAAGTAATAGCGCACCAGGTGGAAGAAAATCGGCGCGGCGAAGCACAACGAGTCAATGCGATCCAGAATTCCGCCGCGCCTCTCGACTACGGCGCCAAAATCCTTGATGCCGATGTCGCGCTTGATCGCGCTTACCACTAACCCGCCGGCGAAGCCCAGAAGGCAGATGATGAACGAAATGCCCGCGGACTGCAGCGGCGTGAACGGCGTGGCCCACCACAACAAAGTTCCCAGCGCGGTGGCGCTCGCCAACCCGCCCAAGGCGCCCTCCCACGTTTTATCGGGGCTGACGCGCCAGGCAATTTTGTGCCGGCCGATCAGCTTGCCCCAGACGTACTGCAACAGGTCGTTCATCTGATTCACAATTCCGAGATACAACAGCAGCCGTGCATCATGACCCTCAAATCCCGGAATTTTCAGCAACAGCAACGCGGGCACGTGGCTAAGGCAATAGCCGCAGACCATCAGTCCGAACTGGATCTTTGTGGTGCGCTCCAGGAAATGCGCGGTGTCTCCGGCGACGGCGATGCTGGTGGGAATGAAAATGCACGCCATGACCGGAATCATGATTGCGACCAAGTTGTACCACTGGAGGCCCACGAGGTAATACTGCAGCGGCATGATGACAAAAAAACTCCAGAACAATGTGCGGTGATCCCCCCGGCGCGTGGGAACCAGGGTCATGTACTCGCGCAGCGCCAGAAAGGACAAAATCGCGAACAGAAACAGCGAACCAAGAGGCCCGACCAGCAGGGAAAGCACGAACACCACGCAGATTTTCCACCATGCGGCGATCTGCGCGTTGAAGTTTTCGGCGGTGGACCGGCTGACCATGGAATTATGGTCCTGTTTGAGAATGCGGCCGATAACCGTCAGGATCACCAGCAGGCAGAGCACCCCGCCAAACAGCAACATCAACTTGAAATCGTGAATCGCCGCCGGCATCACGCGGATCCGATCCGGCGCAGGCTGCTGACCGCCTCGCGCGCGCGTTCCAAGAAAACGTGCTTCGTCTCGGAGGGCTCCACCCGAATGGGCTTCCCAAATGTCAGCAGGCTCAGCATGGGCACCGGGAGATATTCACCTTTGGGCAGGATGCGATTCATGTTTTCCATGTGTACGGGAACAAGCTCGACGTCGGGCCGGCGCAACGCCAGGTGGTACAGCCCCCCGCGAAATTCGCCGACTTTTTCTCCGCTGCCACGTGTGCCTTCCGGGAAAAGAATCAAGGAGTTCCGTTCGCCGAGGGCCGCGGCCATATCCTCAATCAGCGAGCGTCCCACAAATTTGGAGTCTTCGTGAGAATTCGCCTTGGACACCGCCCCGCGTTCCACCAAAACTGCCTTGAAAACGTTTTCGGCCAGATAACGCCGCACGAGCGTCTCTTCCCAGTAGTCTTTGGCGGCGATGGGACGTGCGTGAGCGCGAATTTCGGAAGGCAACGCGGACCACAGCACCACGAAATCCAGATGGCTGGTGTGATTCGCAAAATAGATGCGTTGCCGTTGGTCGGGCTCGCAACCCGCCCACTGCACCTGCACTCCGCTAATGCCGCGCGCGACCGCGGCCAGCAAGCTCGCTATCGGATGGATTCCTTCGCTCATGAAGCGTTGTTGCCCTGTGGCCGGTGCGCGAGCATTCCTACGATCGCGCAAAAAGAAACGCTAGGTGACGATTTCGATGCGCAATTCGCGGCTTTCGGCATAGCGCTCCATCAGGCCGGTCATCCGGCGGCACCACACTTCGAGCGGCTGCGGTCCACCGAAAGAAATTAATATCGCCGCGACGTTTTCAGTAGACGAGGTCACCATGGTTCGTTCGGAATCGCTCGTTGGACTGCCATGTGGCCCCGCCGCGTCGCAAAACACGGGCAGGTCTTCCAGGTTCAGATCAAATTTTCCGATGCCCTTATAGGTCTCGCCCCTGCGGCCGATGCGGAAAATAATATCAGCTTGCACGCTGGCGAGGTCATATAGTCCGATCGGCAGCCGGCTCTCCACGGAGACGAGATTAATGATGTCCACAACGCAATTAATGCTCGGGAAGTGTTTTCCGCTGATGATGCGGCGCAGCAGCGCCTCAGCGGAGCCACGATAGCGCGCGGGATCCTTGCCCAGCGCCCTATAACCCGCTCGCGTGGCGGAAATCGCCGGCGCTTCCAGGATTGCTCGCGGATCGGCGGTCTTCAAGATGCCGCCTTCGCACAAATCCAGCTCGGCAAGAAGCTCGAGGGATGAATCGCTTGTGCGAACGCGCCCGGTCACACAGCCGAGGGCAACGGAGGGGCATTTTTTCTTCAAGCCGGGGTCAATGGAAGGCTTCATCGCGGGAGGCTCCGGGGCTTCAGGCGGGCGCTGAAATGGCGCAGAAACGGCGCCTGCTGAACCACATCATAGCCGGGAATCTCTTCACGGCGGCGCCAGACGTCGAGAATAACTTCGACAACGTATTCGATATGGCTTTGTGTATACACGCGGCGCGGAATCGCCAGGCGCACCAGATCCATGCGTGCGTGCTCGCCAAACATCAACGTGCCGATTTCCACGGAGCGAATTCCACCTTCGAGGTAAAGCTCATTCGCAAGCGCCACCCCGGGAAATTGTGTTGGCGGGATATGTGGAAGAAAAGCGCGCGCATCAAGATAAATCGCGTGTCCCCCCGGCGGTTGCACGATGGGCACGCCTTCCGCGGCGATATGATTCCCGAGAAACGCCGTGGAAGCGATCCGGTAATGCAGGTAATCCTCTTCCAGGGCCTCGTTCAGCCCCACGGCGATCGCTTCCAGGTCGCGCCCGGCCATGCCGCCGTAGGTGGGAAATCCCTCCGTCAAAATCAGCAGATCCCTCTGCTGCTGCGCGATGGAGTCGTCATTGGTGCACAGAAAGCCGCCTATATTCGCGAGCCCATCTTTTTTCGCGGACATGGTGCATCCGTCGGCGTAGGAAAAAAGTTCGCGCGCGATCTCTCTCGGTGATTTGCCGGCATAACCCGGCTCGCGCAGCTTGATAAAATAAGAATTTTCCGCGAACCGGCAGGCGTCGATATACAGGGGAATGCGATGCTTCTTGCAGATCTGTTTGACTTCGCGGACGTTCGCCATCGAAACGGGTTGGCCGCCGCCGGAATTGTTCGTCACGGTCAGCATCACAAGGGGAATTTTCTTTGCTCCTTCGCGCTCGATCACCTCGGCAAGCTGCGCGGTGTCCATGTTTCCCTTGAATGGGTGAACTTGTGAAGGTTCCTTGGCTTCTGGGATCGGCAAATCGAGCGCTTGTGCGCCGACGAATTCGCAGTTGGCGCGCGTCGTGTCGAAGTGCGTGTTGTTCGGCACGATGTCGCCCTTCTTGCACATCACATTGAAAAGGATGCGTTCTGCCGCGCGTCCCTGGTGGGTGGGAATCACGTGGCGAAAGCCGAAGATGGCCTGGATCGAATCGCGAAACCTTGCGAAGCTCGGCGAGCCCGCATACGACTCGTCCCCGCGCATCATGGCCGCCCATTGCTCCGTGGACATGGCCGACGTGCCGGAGTCGGTCAGCAGGTCGATCAGTATTTCTTCCGAAGCGACCAGAAACAGGTTGTAGCCGGCTGCTTCGATCAGGCGCTGCCGCTCCTCGCGCGTGGTGGTACGAATGGGTTCAACGCTCTTGATTCGAAATGGTTCGATAATCGGCCGCTTGGACATGCGAAAGGTGGATTCCCCTAGCAGACACTACCACAAGTCGGAGAATCCTTTCGGCGCATACGAATTCTCGGCTACTGCAATCCAAGATTGGAGAGGATGTTCGGATTCTCCTCCTGCACCGCCAGCAGGTTGTGGCACGCTGTGCAATCGTTGGAAATGGTCTGTCCGTCGGCGCTGGTGTGCGAACCATCATGGCAACGGAAACATCCGGGAAAATCGTTGTGCCCCAGATTATTCGGGTGCACGCCCCAGTTTACGTTCATGTCCGGGAAAATGTTCCGGAGATAAATCCCGGCAACATTGCCGGCCGACTGTTCGACCAGAGCGCGCTTGGAGCTATAAATTTCCGGATAGGTCGTCTTGTAATAGTTGGTGATACCTTCCGCGATCTGCTTCTGGGCGGTATCGCGATCGGGATAATTCACTTTCAGCACTTCCACGGCTTTTTTCCGAATGAAGGGCAGTTCCGGGCTGATCAAGCCCCGCGACATCCGTTGGTCCACCGCATTTTCCGGCAATTCGAACGCATGCGTCGGCCGGTTGTGGCAGTCAATGCAATCCATGGCGCGATGCTCGCCCTTTTCCAGTTCCTGCTTGCTCGCCTTAACATCCGCCGAAATAAACTCCACCGTCTTCCCTTTCTCGTCGGTGTAATAAACCACCGGAATCACCTGCCGGTGTCCGTCCGTCGAGATGTATTGGATACGCGAACCGTCATCCAGGTGGCGACCGTGGATGCCGGCCGAGCCCGCGGCAGAGCGCCCGCCGACTTTCATCATCAATGCGGTAGTCATTGGCGTATTTTTCTCGTCATCCTTGTAGTTGGTCCGTGTTATGAGCTTGTCGCCCGAGAACCGCTGCGGCCAATGGCACTGTTCGCAGGTTTCCCGCGCAGGTCGCAGGTATTTCACGGGAGCAGGAATCGGCCGCGAGTAGGTATGAAACGTCACCGCAAAAACCTGGCGCAAGCCGGAAAGCTTGGAGCGCACGAACCAGCCCGCTCCCGGCCCGATGTGGCATTCCACGCATTCCACATGCGAGTGAGGTGAATTCTGATACGCGGAGAACTCCGGCGCCATCACCGTATGGCAAGTCTGTCCGCAAAAGCTCGCGGTATCCATGTAAGAGACCCCGCGATACGAAGCAAACGAAAAAATGATCACATTGAGCACAGTAGTTACCGCGACGAACCAAATGCCGTTTTGCATCATCGGCGTCTTCAGGTCGATCTCCGGATACACGCTTGGCAGTTCGCCCGCATTCCGCAGTTTTCGTCGGCGCAGGTAAATGCCCGCCGGAATCAGCAGCAAACCCAGAATAAAAATGGCCGGCAGCGTTAAGAAAATCAGCAATCCGATGTACGGGTGCGGTGGCCCGGGAAGAATGAAATCGTAAATCCAGAACGCAATCAGCGTGATGGCGCTTCCCGTCGTCAGGGCCACGCCGATCAAGCTCAAGGTGTTCTGGCTGAAGTAGTAAATCAGGCGTGCCCAGTCTTTGACGGTGTGCTGTGGACTCATACGGGGAGTTCCCCACGTTTCCTTGGATCGAATTTGAATCTCTTCTTTAAGAGCGCTGGTGACGGATTCACCAGAACCTCTCCGCTGGCCCTTACGCTTCGTGCCTGGGGTACCAGGCGGGAGGCGAACTGACCTGCTTCCAGCCAACAACGCTCAGTTCTACCTCAATTTGGCACGAAGCGCGCAGGGGCGGGCGCGCTCCGTGCCGAATTCTGCTCAGGCTCTGCCACGAAAGTTACTTCTTCAGCGAGCGGATGTACCCGACCAGATCTTTAACTTGATCGGGCGTCAGTGTCTTGTAAGCAGGCATCTTCGGGGGCTTGCCCTCAGAGATGGTTTTGCTGAGATCCGCGTCGCTCATCTTCTGAACGTCGGCGGACGCCATGTCGGTGGTCTTCATGGCTTCCTTACCTTTGCCGTCGGCACCGTGGCATCCCGCGCACTTCGCCTTAAACGCGGCTTCACCTGCTGCCGTGTCGGCTTTCGCCGGGGCGCTCAGCAGGCATGTGCCCGCCAAAAGTGCTCCGACTAACGCCAGCATCCCAAGATTCTTCATTTTTGCATTCATGTTGTCGCCTCTCCCTGACGAATTTTTCAACAGCGCAGCTGATTTTCGCCACACTGCCGTCATACTCGAGCACCTGCGTCCCTGAAAGTGTGAACAATCCGCCCCGGAAATTCGGTGACGAATGAACATTCCGGGACTCCCGGTTGCCACTTCGATTTACCGTAATAGTCCCAACGGGTCCTTTCCGTCCAGTGGTTTCGGTATCCAGAGACTGTCCTTTATTGAACCTTTACTCATTCGGATCACGAGAGGATGAGTTCGGGCTACCCTGGCATCCGGAAAACCAAGCGATGCCACGTAGGCGGGAAGGGAGGGTCTTCCTTTACCTCAAAAGGATAAAAGGAAGGTCGAATGGACGCTCCCAATCTACAAGCTTGCACCCATATTTCAAGAGAATTTTTAATAAGACGGTATCTGGCAAGAAAGTCATTGGACCTCTTGGGTCCTGATTATTCCATTCTGGAATGCGACTTCCCCCCATGTTCGGTTCCCGCGGCCTCAGGCGAACCCGAGTTCCGCTTTCCACGGCCGCCTAAATCCGATATACTGGGATTCCTGCCCTTCATTGAGTAATAGACCCCAAACCCAGCCAATCTAACCACGAAGGAGCGTAGCTATGAATAAGCTCTGGGTATCGTTTGTCGCGGGCCTGCTGGTCGTTACGACCACCCCGGCCGCCGACAACAAAAAAGAAGTGGAACGCGTGGAGAATTCCGGCACCGTGATTTCGGAAATTCTGGATATTCCAGATGACATTCCGCAATCGCTGCTGGATAAGTCGGAGTGCGTCATAGTGCTCCCCAGCGTTTTGAAGGCCGCCTTTATTGTCGGCGGCAGCTACGGCCGGGGCGTCATGACCTGCCGCACCGGAGAGAAGTTCAACGGGCCGTGGGGCTCGCCCACGATGGTTGCCCTTGAAGGGGGAAGCGTCGGTCTGCAAATTGGCGGTGAGGCGACGGACTTCGTCCTTCTCCTCATGAGCCAGCGCAGCGCCGAAAGCGTCCTCTCCACGAAGGTGAAGCTGGGCGCCGATATCTCGGCGGCCGCCGGACCGAAGGGCAGGGATGCCTCCGCGGAAACCGATGCCGCGATGAGGGCGGAAATCCTCAGCTATTCGCGCGCACGCGGCGTCTTTGCCGGGATTTCGCTCGAAGGCTCCACCCTGCGGCCGGACAACGATGCCAACTCTAAGCTCTATGGCAGCGAAGTTCCCGCAAAGGAGATCGTGCTCAAGGGCAGCGTGCAGCCGCCCACCTGTGCTCAAAGACTCCTTGCCACGCTCAACCACAAGTCGCCGAAAAACGTTTCCGGTGACTAATCGCTGCGCCCTGATCCCGGGGCAGCGACGGCAGTTGTTGTCCTAACCTGGGGCGCGCTTTAGCGTGCGTAATTTCCGCGGCGAGCGGTATCCATCTCCGTGGGAACCGCAATCGAGCGCGCCCCATTTTTTCCGACCGCGCGCACGGCAAAGAAATGATTGTCGGTGGAGACTCCCTTCAACACGGCTTGCGTCCCCGAGATTACAAAGTCGTAGACCTGCCAGCGAGCTTCGGTGGTCTCTCGCCAAAGAATTTCAAATCCCGCGCGTTCTGCATCATCCTCCGCCGTCCACGAAACTTTCGCGTCCGGGGTCACTGCGCCTTCCAGTGTGGCCTGGGTGGGCGGCGCGGGGGACATCGCCAGTTGGCGCAGGACCTCCGCATTGTCGCGCGCTACGTCTCCCATGAATCGAAAATCGAGATACTTTTCCATGTCTCCGTACTCCACGCCGTTCTCTGTGCGCGGCGTCTGGTGCTGCTGGGTGTACTCCTCCAGCGGCTCGGTGAACCGCACGGCCGGCAAGCCCGCCTTGTAGAAAGGATAGTGATCGCCGCCTCGCCCGAAACGATCCACCCGGAAGATCATGCGGATCGCCCCGCGCCCGTCAATCTCTTCAATCGTGCGCGCCAATTCGCGCGAAGACGAATCGCTGTCGTCAATGGGCCCGTTTCCGGAGAAGACCCGCACGCGATGCGGCCCGCCCGGCGCCCGGTCCGCGCCTACAATGTCGTCGTCCAGCATTCCGCCGACGGAGTAGCCCTGCTGCTTCAGCCATTCCACCAGGTGCGTGCTCCCCAGAAGGCCTTGCTCCTCGCCCGATACGGCGGCGAACAAAAGCGTCGCGCGGAACGGTGTGTGCCCGCTTGCCGCCAGCTTGCTCAGCAAGCGCGCGGATTCCACGCTCACCGCCGTCCCCGAAGCATCGTCATCCGCACCCGGAGCGTCCAGCTTCGGGTCCATGTCGTCGGAAGGCCGCGAATCCATGTGCCCGGACACAAGAAACACGGTCTTCGCCAGTTTCGGGTCAGAACCCGGAAGAATGGCGTACACATTTTCCATCGGCGCGGGAACTCCGCCGGTCCGCTTGGAAGTGGCTTCGAACTTGTCCACCACCACCTGCAGCTTCCCGCCGGACTCCTTTGCAATTTCATTCAGCCGCGCCACCACCTGGTCGCGCCCGCAGCCAACGCCGCGTTTCGCATCCATCCACGATGAAATCGTCAGCCGCGTCCCGCAGGCGACCATCTGATGGATCAGCGCCTGCATCGATTTTTCGTCGATGGACTCCCGGGCGATTGCCCCCGCCGGCGGCGGAAGCGTTTTCGGCTCCGGCTTGCCCTGCGGCGGCTCCTCCGGGTCGCGCGGAACCACTTGCTGCGAAAAAGCAGGTACCGCCAACAGTAAGGCCGCAGTCAAAGCCCCGGCACACCACTTGCACACTGACTGGCGAATTGCAGTTTGGAAAATTTTCACGGAGGGTTCCCTTTGGTGAATTGACTTGCAATCGTAGAGCATATTCTAGCCTGAATCACCCATTCCGGATTGCTCGACCTTGGCAAAGGATTGCCAGTGGGGTTCGCCGGAATGTTTGGCGGCCTGGGGGAAAGTTATTGGAAACAGAGGGGAAGCCGGTCTGGAGAGAGTCTTTCTACCTGCGTGAAGTAACCCCGCACGGGCAGTAGCCGTTGGAGTAATGCTTCAGCGGGCTTCCCCACTAATTTCATCTATGCGAATGCGAACCCACAGAAGACCGTCGCGCCTGCACATGCGGCGGTCTTGGACCGGAATATTCCCATCTGAAGTTTATGGACACCCCGACAGCGGCGTCAGCGTTACGCTTGGAGCGCTGCCTGTAAGTCTGGAAAATGGATTTCCCGCGGCGTTGAAAAAACAGGTGGGATTGTTGCCGGAGTCGGATAGCTTCACCAATATGCTCTGGATGTTCCAATTGTCGTTGGATTCTGCGAACCCGTTATGCGAAGTCAAGGTGATCACCGCGTTTCCAAAGGCCGATAACGGCTGAAGCGTATTCAAACTGAATATCTTGTCATGGTTGGTGTTGTTGTCCCAGCTGGGGTCGCTTTGCGCCTTGAGTGTAAAAAGCATAGGGTTGCCGTTCACGAGAAGGACAGTTGTCGCCGAGCTATCTCCTCTCAGATCGTCTCCACCGGTGGTGATGTTGAACTCCACCTGATTGAACTTGGCTGTGGGGGGAGGAGTTGGCGTGCAGTTCGGCGTGCTCAGCGTAAGCGTGGGGGCGTTGTTAGTCAGGCGCGCCAACGGATTTCCGCCGCTGTTAATCAGGCATTGTGCGGGCCCGGGGGGATTGGATGCCGTGATATTTACGCTCTGAATGTTCCAGTTGTCGTCCGTTTCGCCGAAGGAGTCGTGAGATGTCAGAGTGATCAGGATGTTCTGGAGCTGCGATAACGGTTGGGGCGGACTCAACGCGAAAATCAGATCGTGAGTGGAATTATTATTCCAGCCCGCCTGATTTTGAGCCTTCAGCGTAATCACTTGAAGTACAGACCCGTTTGGCGCCTTGATGGTCGCGGTGGCGGAGCTGTCCCCTCGGAGGTCGTCGCTTCCCGTTACAATGACGAACTCTATCTGTGTTAATCCGCCATTGGTAATGGACTGCTTCGGGCAGTTCGGCATCAGGAAAGTGTCGCTTGGCATGCTGCCCGTCAGCCTCACCAGAGGGTCGCCGCCGAGGCTCAGCTCGCAAATCAATCGCCCGGTGGGATCCAGAACTTTTGCTGTGAGGTGTTCGATATTCCAGTTGTCGTCAGTCTCGCCAAAGGAATTGTGAGAGGTTAAAGTCACGGCTATGTCAGTCAAAGGCGTTTGCGCCGTAGGAAGCACCGGCGGCCTCAGCCCCGTAACGACCTCGTTAGTGGTGTTATTGCCCCAGGAGGACATGCCCTGCGATTTCAGGGTCACTGTTTGAAACGTGGAGGCGCCGGATTGCAGGCCCGCGGTTGAGGAGCTGTCTCCGCGGAGATCGTCGCTTCCCGTGGAAACGTCGAATTCAATCGATGGGCCGAAACTTGCCACGCAATTCGAAGTGTCGTTGCTCCATTGCTGCTGTGCGACGAATGCCTTCCCGTTAAGGTTTACCGATGCTGGTGACTGGTTGCACTTGTCGCCGATCTCCTGTCCAAACGACGAAGAAAATATATTGTTGCTGTCCCACCAGGCGGTATTGCCAAGTGGGTCAAAAATATTCAACGAAGTGCCAAAGGGCAGCGGATCCGTCACGGATTCGGCTAACTCGTGGGACAAAATGGTCGTCTCTCGGTCGGCTGACAATTGATTTGGACCGTTGGAAATGCCGGCAGAGCAGCCCGGCAGTGAATCGTCGTTGGGCATGAACGCATAAATCACCTTGCCGCCGTTGAAATCGAATTCGCTGTGATACGCGCAGAAATCCGTGCTGGTGCAGCCGGACAACCCGTTGCATTCCTGCACGGCGGCGCCCGTGAAAACAAAAAACTCCGTACTCAAACCAAAGCTCAATCCATTCTGGTTGATGAAATTTTGGATCTCATTTTGAACGTCGGAATCCTGCAGCGGGGATCGCGGATAGGGAGTCAAATCCTGAAATACCCTGCCCACCTTGACCGCCCCCGGGGCATTCTGCGGCGCCGTGCAGGCCGTGCTCGAGCATTGGCCCGGATATTGCGTCAGTATGTTCCAGTAGCCGGTCTGGCCAATATCGTTCAGGAAATTCGTTATCGTAGTCTCGTAAAGCTGGTCCGCAGCGGCATTTCCGGCAGGTGGGGACACATAGTGCGACCCTGGTGGCAGCCAGAAGATCAAATTTGCGTCGACGGTTTGCATGATTGGGCCGCCGTGGTCCGATAGGTTGGTCTGCGCCTGAATCGTTCCTGCCGCTGCTAGCCAAAGAGCGAAGGCGCAGGTCAGCGAAACAAGCAGTTTGGAACTGCGCGGTGTTCTCCGGGCCAAGCCGTTCCAATTCTTGCGAATTTCTACGCAGGACTCGTGATTCCTCATGGTGAACTCCTCTCTCAGCCGGCAAACTTTTCGGATTCTCGACGCTTTTTTTTCGGATCGGCTACTTGGGTTGAACCAGCACTGGAGGTTTTATAGGCACGATGAATTGCCTGTTGATATTGTCCAGCAGCACTGCGGTATCGGCGCGAGTCAACTTCAAGGCGGGCTGGAAGGTGTTGTCGCCGAGCAGAGGCATGACCCCGCTCTTGATCGCAAGTGCGAAGTACGGAGCCGCCGCGGGCTTCCAATTCTTTGCGTCAGGAGTGCTTTGCAGAAAGCTGCTCAACTCCTGGCTGGTCATCGGCTGCAGTTGATTCTTTGCCCCCATAATTCTGACCAGGATAATGCTGGCTTCTTCGCGCGAAAGTGCAGCATTTGGGGAAAAATTCGTTGTCAGCGCGCATCCCTTGCACATGGCTTGCCTGTTCATAAAGGGCGCCATCGCCTGGATTGCCGAAAACAGCGGATCCGTCGCTTTGATATCGGAGAAGGAAACCGTATCGCTCGGCTTGCCCAGCTTGTACAGGCTCTGAACCATGGTTGCAAAATCGCCTCGGGTCACCACTCCGTCGGGGTTGAAGATTCCAACCGACAGCGGCTTCATGATGCCCTGCGCCACCATGTTGCTGATCGCAGGCGCTTCCACCCCGTGGTTCCCCAAGTCAGAGAACACGGCATTTTGACTTGGTATTGCGGCAGCTTTCTTAACCTTGGTCGAGGCCGGCTGCGCTTGACCAATTGAGGGAGAACCAAGGGCTGCAACGAGCAGGGGAAAACATAAAAGGAATCGGGGCCGGGTCTTCGTTTGCATGGGAGCCTCCGACGCTCAGGCAGGAAATGCGTGCAGATGTACTATTCGGATACATATTATATGTCAAGAGATATTTACTGACGTTGAGTATATTCTGTGAATAACTCACAACTCTGCCGAATATTCCCAGTTCGGTTCCAAACGCACCCAGTTCACCTTTCCAAAATGGAACGATTCGCGCCCGGGTGCCCCACCCTTGGTTTGAACCGGTGGGCCTTGGGTTCTCCCTCGGCTCAACCCTTGAACTTTTCAACTTCCGAGCTTTTCAACCTCCGCCTGCCAACCACACGCACGGGCTGCTCCGAAAGCGTATGAGAAGAGTGGCCCACCCTCTAAAAGCCCAAAGGGAAGGCCACACCAGAAATGATTCGAGGCTGCGCCACCCGCCAATTCGAACCGACTCTCCAGCCCCTCTCTGCAATCCCCGTGTAGCGATGGCTTTCAAGCCAGCCCGCCGCGAGAGCGGCGGCCTCTTCGGTTTGTCCCTCTTTTCTACTCCAAGTCATCTTTCCTGAGCGCCGGGGGCGCGGCACACATTAGCTCAGTGCGTGAGCACTGGGAACCCAACAACAATAATTCCTCAGCGCGGTAGGCGCGCAACGCTTCTTCCCCCAACCACAAGGTTTGGGGCACCCTGTGTGTTGGCGGGTGGCTGCGGCTATTGGCGAAGGAGCTACTGCCGTGAGTATGATGCATCGAGCTCTCGCCGAGCTTTAGTGTGGACCGGTACGAACAAGTTTTCGGTTTCTAGCGATCTGGTAGAATTCCGGAATGAAGAGACGAACATTGCTGATGGCGGCGCCGTTGGCGATGCTGGCGCCCTGCGAGATAGCAGAGGCGATGAAATCGACGTTCGCTTCAGTTGCGCATGAGAGTTTGGCAACGGGGGAGAGAGAGCAAGGTGGCGCTATGGGAGGCTCAACTATGGTATATGAACTGCGGATTTATCATGCGGTCCCCGGAAAGATAGAGAACCTGGTAGCCCGCTTCCGGGACCACACGATGAAGCTTTTTGCGGACCATGGAATCAAGAGTGTTGCGTATTGGACTGCGCTGGACGAGCCGGTGAAAAGCAGCACCTTCTTTTACCTTCTGGAGCATCCGAGCCGGGAAGCGGCGGCAGCGAACTGGAACGCCTTCCAGGACGATCCGGAGTGGAAGCGCGTGAAGGCGAAATCGGAAGAGAATGGGAAATTGGTGGAGAAGATTGACTCGACGTTTTTGACGCTGACGGATTTTTCGCCCCGGTTAGGGTGACCACGCTTCCACGGGAGATTGCGAGGAAGTGACCTCCGCGCTCTGCATCGACTCTGGACGGATTACAAAGCCGCCGCATTGGTAAAATGTCAGCTACAATTACCAACCCATTCGGCTCATCCGCCTCAGGATAATCGCGCTGTAGTTGTTCATCCGCTCGGGTCGCCGCTTCAGCGGAGCTGGCAGAATTGCAGCGAGCCGTGCCGCCTGTTGCCGGCCGATGTCCCGGGCTTCGGTTGAGTCGTAGTAACGGCACGCCGACTCTGCACCATAAATACCAGGGCCCCACTCGACCACGTTGAGGTAAATCTCCAGAATGCGTCGTTTGCCGAGGAATAATTCGGCCACCGGAACCAGCGAGGCCTCTGCGACCTTGCGGAGGAAAGAGCGTCCGGTTCCAAAGAACAGATTTTTTACGAGCTGCTGCGTAATCGTGGAAGCTCCGCGGGTGCGTTCGCCCTCCATGTCTTCCTCTGCCGCGATTTGCATCTCGTGCCAATCGAATCCATGGTGATGGTAGAAGTTCCCGTCCTCCGCGGCGATCACCGCGTGCTGGAGATCGGGCGAGATTTGCCGGAGCGGAATGAAATCGTAGCGTTCGCGATACGGCGCGTGGTGAATCCAGGCCTGCAACCGGCGCTGCATATGCACGGCGGTTGTCGGTGGGTCGATCCAGCGCGCGGCCACAAGGATCAGTGCGGCGAGCGACCAAAGAATCACCAAGCCAATCACAAGCCAGCGAATAAACAGCCGCAGAAAGCTCGCCCGAGACGGGGTCTGTGCCTCTGCCTGCGTCGGTGCCTGTGTCGGTGTCTCTGTGTCCGGCATGGAAGTCACGCCCCAGAATAGCAGCCTGGGTTCGATTGCCGCCGATGGATGATCCTGCGTGTGCGAACAAAGAGTCCTGCGTTCTGCTCCGTCCACTGGGGACAACGCCCATTGGTTCTGAATCACATTGGCCCCGACACTTAAAGATGGAGTGGGATCAGTCCCGAGAAGCCGGGTTTTCCTGAAAGTGGGCTCTGCAGAGCGCAAGAATACGCAGTGAGCGACCCGATAGTTAGCAGAAGGAGCGTACCGGACACATGGGTC
>Ga0210394_10003513_pt1 | contig 19544 bp, 20 predicted proteins | sample IncBWC12MmetaG_FD_160121 | JGI IMG/M metagenome (GOLD analysis project Ga0210394, IMG submission 160121) | Forest soil microbial communities from Barre Woods Harvard Forest LTER site, Petersham, Massachusetts, United States - Inc-BW-C-12-M | ecosystem: Environmental > Terrestrial > Soil >...
CTTAGAGTTTATGGATGGGCACTAGACTAGAGCGCACCAGATTGCAGCGTCCGGACAACCCACAGTGCGCCGCGAGCTACGGCCGGCCGATGCAGTGATTTCGCGTTATTGAGAGCGGCGACGCGAGATCTACAGGTATGTCTGCAGCTCGCCTTCCGAGTGGGCGCGATCGCGCAGCCCGTCCGACCGGCCTTTTTCGAACCAATAGGACGAATGATCGGCTTCACCCGCGCGCTGGTTGGCGATTGCCGACTGCCCGAGCCGGTGGTAGCTCAGGCGAAGCGCCGCCTCCGGGGCCATCGCCGGCGCCCGTACAGGAGAGCTGAAGAACTCGCCCATCTGCCGGTACTCGACGGCCGCGTTTCGCACCCCTGTCCCCGCCGAGACCGTCCACGCATCGCCGTCATCGCGCAGGATATCGAGCTTGCCCTCAAACGTCAGCAACCGAGCGTAAAAGTACAGCTCGGCGTATCGCGACTTCACTTCCAATACGCCCGGCGACTCGTGGTTCTGCCGAACTGCCTCCAGGCCGGACAACAATTTTGCGGCAATGCCCTTTGCAGCAGATTCCGAGTTTATCTGACGAATCGTGTCGCTAATCTTCGTCGCTACATCGTCGTCGTGCGGCTGGAGGGTCAGCTTGAGCCGCGCCGATAGCGGTGTGGCGTGGTCGTCATCGCCGAGCGGGCCCGGGGTGGCACCCTGGCGGCGACCGTGAAAGGGGTCGCCATGGTCGTTGCAGCCGGTCGGCCCGGGTGTCGCGAGCGGACGGTTTCGGCCGTGCAGTCCGGGTGTCGGCGGGTGCTTCATCGGTCTATTACCGGCAGGATGTCGCCCAGTCGTCGATCTTGGGGTCGCACAGCCGCGCACCGGACACCGCTGCTTCCCCGCCAAACCAGGCCTTGCGCGCGACGTTCACCGCGCGGCCTCGGTAAGTCCAAGTCCTTTTCTCGCCGCTCTTGAGGTGGTGGCGCATGCTTCCTGATCATCGATCGATCTCCCTCGATTGGCCGAGCAGCCCGACGGCCGGAGACGGCGCGAGCGACAGCAATGTCACGAAATCAAGACGGTCGGACACCCGACGACGATCACCCCGCCATGCGCCGTCATGTCACCCAAGCGAGCGGCGGGGCTGCCGGCAATCAACACATGCGCGCTGCCGGTGACGATGACGTCGGGTGGACCGACGCAAACCAGCATATCGCCGATCCGCGCGGCCGGCAGCCCGCCGATCAGCACGGTGGGGGCGCCCGGCGCCACAATCGGACCGCCGACATGCGGCACCAAAACGGTCACCATCGGGCAGACATGCATGTCGGTCAGCCGCGCTGCGGGCATGCCCATCGCCGTCTCATCCTGCGAGAGAGGTGCCGCGGCCGGTACCGCCGCGCGCGATATCCAGCGCCTGAACGATCGCGATTCGGTGCCGCTCGGCGGCGCGCTCCGGCTCGGTCTTGACCGCCGCGAGCAGCACAGCCCCACCGGCGGCTTGCGCCGTCAGGGTCGGCCCGGGCGGTACGACCGGAGCTTCGGGCGGCGCCAGGCTGCCCCCGCTCCAGGCCGCCGCGGTTGCCGCCCACCGCGCCGGGATGTCGTTGGCCAGACCCGCCGCTGCGGTCGCGGCCACGCGACGGTGCTCCTCGTCCGGGTGATAGACCCAGGCTTCGGCCGCCTCGACTGCTGCTTGCTGGTCGGGGGCCGGCTCCAACGCGCCGCGTGCCGCCAGGCAGGCCCACCACACCGCCTCGCGCGGCGGCAGCGCGTGCGCGAGAAAGCGGACGGCGTCAACGTAAAGCTCGGCGCCACACAGACGGTCAATGAAGGCGGCGGGCGAGATGTCGGGTTCGAGCGCGGCGTTCGCTTCCGGCGACACTGGATATAGGGCACAGATCTCCGCCGTCGAGCGGCTGATCTTGACCAGCGGCGGGCCGCTTGCCGCTGCTGCCGTTGCGCGATCGGCGGTGTTGGTCATCGCCTGTTCGCTCAGCCAATCGCCAGCAGGCCGCCACTGAGCGTAAGCACTGCCGAACCGGTGACAGTCGTCATAACGCCATTAATGTTGACCGTCATCTGCCCCTGGATGTTGATGTTCATGGCGGAGAGCGTGATCGATGTCTGATCGATCGTGATGCTGCTCATGCCGACCTTCAGCGTGATCTGCTGCATCGCCTCCAGGCTGCTGCTGCCGAGGCTGACCTCGATCGAACGGTCGCCGGTCTGGATCGTCACCGAATCGTTGCCCCGTTCGATCGTTTCGGTTCGGTCCTGCTTGATCTTGATCGTCTGGTTGTTGCCGACCTGCAGGTCGTCGTCGTGCTCGACAGACCGGTGGTAGTCCTTCTCAGCATGGAAGACGATATCCTCTTCACCCTTCTTGTCTTCGAATCGCAGCTCGTTGAAGTTGGCCGCGCCGCCATGCTGCGAGCTGCGGCTCTTGAAGCCGCTCTGCGTCTTGTTGTCGGGCAGCGTATAGGGCGGCATGTTGTCGCCGTTGTAGACGGTGCCGACGATGATCGGACGATCGGGGTCGCCTTCGAGGAAATCGACGATCACCTCCATGCCGATCCGCGGTGTGAAGATTGCACCCCATTGCGGCCCGGCGAGCCACTGCGCGACGCGGATCCAGCAGGAGCTTTTGTCGTCCTTCTGGCCATAGCGGTCCCAGTGAAATTGCACCTTAACCCGGCCGTATTTGTCGCAATAAATTTCCTCGCCCTGCGGCCCGACGACGACGGCGGTCTGCGGACCATGCACGACCGGTTTCGGTGTCAGACGCGGAGGACGAAACAGCGAGCGCCCGGGGAGGCAGGAAAAGCTGTTGGCGTAGTATGACGGGATTTCGTGACCGACGAAGTGGGCGTAGTCGGCGCCGCGATGGTGGGCCGTTGCGATCGTATAGCCGCCGACTTCGCTCTGGAGGTCGTGCTTCACCAGCGAGAATTTGGCGCCGGGAGAGAAATGCCGGCACGTGCCTTGCCCGTCGGTCTCGCCGTAGGGCGACTCCTCCTCTTCCATCCGCCAGCGCGTCAGGTTGTCACCGCGCTCCCTCTCCACATAGCATCCCGGGTAGTCAAAAATCTCATAGGCCTGCGCCGCGGGCAGGTCGAGCAGCGTGTTCTTCGTTGTTTGCAGGTTCTTGCCCGGCGCTTCAAAATCATAGTCTCGCTGCGTCCATTTCCCGGGGCGGAATTCGCGGCGCGGCAACCAGGCCAAGATGCGGCTGACGACATGCGGATTGGTGTCGTATTCGACCTCCCGCTCCTCACAGGTGAAGAACGCCGACGGATCGTCGCCGATGATCATCTTGTGAGCGCCGGCCGAATGCCGAAAGAAGTAGAAAATTCCCTCCTCCTCCATCAACCGGGATAGAAAGTTGAAATCGGTCTCGCGGTACTGCACGCAATATTCGCGGGGCGGATGGCTGCCCTGCAAGCCCGAGAGATCGAAATCCGCCTGCTCGTTTTCCCCGAGCACGGTCTGCAGGATGTCGCGCACCGATTTGTTCTGGAAAATCCGGCAGTCGGCGGTACGCGACGACAGCCAGAACCATGGCACTACTTCGGCATGGTAGACGCGATAGCCGCGGCCCCAGGCCTCGGCTGCGACAAATTCCCGGACGATCCCGGAAAAGTGCCGCTGGTCGCCGTCCGGGCCGGCCACCGCCCAGGTGACCGGCCTGCCGAGCAGCGAGGGGGGCGCGATCGACTGCCGCTCGGAAACCATGTCGAGCCGGAAGCTGAACAGTTGCGACAGGCTTTCGGTGCCGTCGAACTCCTGCAGGATCAGGGCGTCGTTGCCGAGCGGTGTCGTCAGTGAAAGCCGATATTCCATCTGTTACCTGGCGTGACGCGGGCAGGCACGGCGTGCCGGGTCCGGAGGCCGGAAAATGGCGCGGAGGGTCCAGAAGTCCGGCTCATCCTCTCTTGCCGGTGGCGAGATCGTATTTGAAGCGGTACGGCGGCTGCGAGACGTTGTTTTCGTCGATCTGCTTGACCTCGACCGCGAACGCGGTGAAGTCAAGATGCCAGGTCTCTTGCGCGCGTTCACCCTGCCCGTTGAGTTCCAGTCCTGCGAGCAATGTGTCGGTCAGCGTGTATTCGAGATAGGTGTCGCCCCCCTCGTCGGTGCGTACAAAGGCAATCTTGCATTCTTCCGCCTTGGGGACCGCGCACAAGGCCTTGTACAGCGGCCCGCTTGAATGGTCGACTTCCTTGGTCACCACTATATTGGAGACCTGCGGCTGCGCCGGTTCACGGTTGCGTGCCTTGCCGGTCTGCGTCTTGATTTGACGGTGTACCGCCGGGCCCCAATTGAACCCGGTTATGTTGATCCAGTGCTCAAATTTATCCTGTGTTGCGTCACCCACGATGTTGCCGAACTTCATGTAGATACCCATGGACTGTTCCTCCGATCATCGGGTCGAATGCTTTGCGCCGCGTATCATAGCGCTGATCAGGCGTCCCGCTCCCGGGGATCGGGCGCCCATGCCGGCGCGTCGGCCGCTGTAATGTACGTCGCTGCGTCCGAGCGACACGATCATCCGCCTTCGCCCGTGGCGATATTGTAGAAGATGTGCATGTTGTCAGGCTCCGCTATGTTCTCCTCGTTGAGCACCTTCACCGTGATCTCGACTTTGGTGAAATCGAGCTCCATCGTTTCGACTGGCCGCTCCGAACCGCCCGTAGCCAAACCGAGGTTTTGCAGCAGCGTGTCCGTCAGCGTGAATTGGAGATAAACCTCGCCCGGATTACCAGTGCGCAGGAATACTATCTCGCATGTCTCTCCTTTGGATGCCGTGCTCGCGGCCTCGAGGAGCGCCCCCGAGGCATTGTCGACGTCCTTGGTGACGGTGATCGCTTTTACGTTGGCCTGGGCCGCCTCGCGGTTGAATGCCCGGCCCACCTGATCTTTTGCGAATTGTCGGTGCAAGCCCCACCCGAATGAGTCGATGTTGAGCCAGCCCTCGAAACCCTTCTGCGTAGCGTCGCCCGTGATATTCCCATATTTCATGTAGATGCCCATGGACCTCTCCTTCAACGACAAGATAAACCGTTAAGCCGTCTGTTGGACAGCTAGGCCGTCCGATTATTGCTTCGGATGACCTCGTGCCAATATTGATAATTAACTATTTTTTGACCATTTATTTGTTAATCACTTTATTCTTACCATAACGCCTGATTGAGTTATTTGTCGTCGAAAAGTCTGAAGTAGGGAAATGGACTTGGGTTACCTCTTTGATTATCTTTTTCAATAGGATATACCATCGCTTCGACTGCGGTAAAATCAAACGTGACTACCTCCGCCTGGCGTCCATCTCCGCCGGTGGCCGTCGTGATCTTTGTTATTAGCGCTTCGTAGAAGGTGTAGGTCATATACGCCTTTTCTTCGCCGGTCCGAACGAAACTGATTTCGCACTTCATCGGCTTACTTTTGCAGCAGGTTTCGTAGAGCAGTCCGGTTGATGCAGAGTCGGCGTCTTTCGTGACGTCGAACGGGCCGAGCTCCGGCTTTTTGGCTTCGCGGGTGGTGCCGCGGCCGGCCGGCTGCTTCACGACCGCGCGGTTCACCTCCCAATGAAAATGATCAATGTTGATCAAATCTTCGAAACCTTTTTGAGTGGCGTCTCCCGTTACGTCCCCGTATTTCATGTAGATGGCCACGATTCGCTCCTCCGGCGCAAGTAAGAGACTACGTCAACGACAGAAGACCATCGGATTTTTGTGACTCGCATTTGCAATATCGAACTCGGGGAACAACGACGACCGCGGCGCGGAATTCCCAAATTGGGCCATGTTGAGCTAACCGAACTGATACGACAGCGCGCCGCCACTATCGACGGCCACATGCACCGCGCTGACGGGATCACCGGACGCCATATGATCAAGAAAGCGCGCCGACAGTTCGGGCAAGAGCCCGTGTGCCATGATCTGCTCGACATTGCGCGCGCCGCTTTCGGATTCGCGGCAGCGGCTGGCGATGGCGTCGACCAGGCCGGGCGGGTAATCGAAGGTGGCCCGATAGGTCTCGGCGATGCGCCGGGCAATGCGGCCGAGTTGCAGCTCGATGATCGAGCGGATGATCTCGTCCGTGAGCGGGAAGTACGGCACTAGCGTGACTCGCCCTAAAAACGCCGGCTTGAAGATCTTCAGAAGTTCCGGTCGCAGGGCTTCCGCCAACGCCGCCGCGTCCGGTGCGGTTTCCGGGTCGGCGCACAACTTGGCGATCAGCTCGCTACCGGCGTTCGAGGTCATGATGATAATTGTATTCTTGAAATCGATGTCGCGGCCCTCGCCGTCGCGGGCCGTTCCCTTGTCGAAGATCTGATAGAAGATGTCCTGCACGCCGGGGTGCGCCTTTTCCATCTCGTCGAGCAGAACGACGCTGTAGGGGCGTCGCCGCACCGCCTCGGTCAAGACGCCGCCCTCGCCGTAGCCGACATAGCCGGGCGGGGCGCCAAGCAGCATCGAGACTTTGTGCTCCTCCTTGAACTCCGACATGTTGATGACGGTGAGGTTCTGTTCCCCGCCGTAGAGGGTCTCGGCCAGGGTCAGCGCCGTTTCGGTCTTGCCCACCCCGCTCGTCCCGACCATCAGGAACACTCCGATCGGCTTGCGCGGATCGGTGAGTTGGGCCCGCGACGTCTGGATCGCTTCGGCGACGGCGCGGAGCGCCTGCGGCTGGCCGATCACGCGTTCGGCCATCTTGTCGCGCAGACCGAGCACGGCGCGGATCTCGTCGCCCAGCATGCGGCCCAGCGGGATCCCGGTCCATGCCGCCACCACCTCGGCGACCGCCTGACCATCGACGCGCGTCAGCCGGAGCGGCAGCTCACCTTGTACTTCCTTCAGCTCGCGCTCGACCACCGCCAGCCGGCCTCGGCATCGGCCCCGTTCATCGTCATCGCCGCGGTCAAAACGGCCGGCGACCAGCCGTTCGCGCAGCCCTTCGATCTCCTCCGCCAGCGTGCGCTCGCGCTGCCAGCGGGCATCGAGTGCGCGCAAATCCTCCTCGGTTTTTGCCTTTGCCGCGGTCAACGTGTCGAGCTCGGCCCGATGATCGGTTCCGGTCTGCTGCTCGCGCTCGAGCACGGCGATGTCGCGGCTCAGCGTTTCGAGGTGTCGCTGCTGGTTTTCGATCGCCGGAGGCGTGGCGCTGCGGCTGATGGCGACGCGGGCGCAGGCTGTGTCGAGAATACTCACCGCCTTGTCCGGGAGCTGACGGGCCGGAATGTAGCGGCGCGACAAACGCACCGCCTCGACCAGCGCTTCCCGCAAAATGCCAACCTTGTGATGTGATTCCAGCGTCGGCAGCAGGCCGCCCAGCATGTCGATCGCGACCTCGTCGGTCGGCTCCTCGACCTTGACCACCTGAAAGCGGCGGGTCAGGGCGGCGTCACGTTCAAAATACTTTTTGTATTCGGCCCAGGTCGTGGCCGCGATCGTGCGCAGATCGCCGCGGGCGAGCGCCGGCTTTAGCAGATTGGCGGCATCGCTCTGGCCGGGCTGCCCGCCGGCGCCGATCATCGTATGGGCCTCGTCGATGAACAGTATGATCGCCCGCGGTGAGGCCTGCACGCCCTCGATAACAGATTTCAAGCGGTTCTCGAACTCGCCCTTGACCCCGGCTCCGGCCTGCAGCAGGCCAAGATCCAGCGTCCGGAGGACCACATTCTTGAGGGGCGGCGGCACCTGGTCCTGGACGATCGCAAGCGCCAACCCTTCCACAATCGCCGTTTTGCCGACACCGGCCTCGCCGGTCAGGATCGGATTGTTCTGCCGGCGCCGCATCAGGATGTCGATCACCTGGCGGATCTCGGCGTCGCGGCCGAGCACCGGATCGATCGCGCCGCTGCGGGCCCGCTGCGTCAGGTCGATCGTGAATTGGTCAAGTGTGGGCGACGAATAGGATGGTGTTGCCGCGGCATCGGCCGCGCCGCTCGGGTGGCTTTCGAGCTTTTCGTCCTCGGCCGATGCCTGACAGATCGCCGCAAGATCTTTGCGAAGCACCTCTGGGGAAATCTTGGCGAGCTGGGGCGAGCTTTCGCGGGCGCTGCGTGACAGCCCGTCGTCGGCGAGCAGCGCCACCAGGACGTGCCCCGAGCGGATGTGCCCGGCACCGCCCTCGAGCGAGGCGATCAGCCAGGCTTCGCGGACCAGCGTGACGAGCGGCGGCGCCAGCGACGGCGCCCGGGCGTTGCCGGTCTTCAGGGTATCGACAAAACGGGTCAATTCCGCCGTGACGCGCCCGGAATCGATTTCAAAACGGCTCAAAATCGAACCGAAATCGCCATTCGGGATGTCGAGGAGCTTGAGCAGCCAATGCTCGACCTCGACGTTGTAGTGGGTGCGGGAAAGGGTGTACCCGGCTGCCGCCTCAAGCGATCGGCGGCAGGGATCGTTCAGCCTAGCGACGAGCGACCGCAGATCGACTGCGACCATTCCCCTTCTCCTGTGGATTTTCGCGACTCACAAAAGGTGCCCCGTGACCACCGATACCAGCAGCGGCACTATCGCCAGCCCCGCTCCAAAAATCAAATCCTCCGGTTTCAGCGAACTCGGTGTCCGAACGCGGCGAGGGAACTGATCGTTTACCCTTGCGGCCGCCGCCGGTTCGGCCTCTCAGCTTGTTGACGCCCGAGGCTCGACCGTTTGATGATGCATCGCTCGGGTGGCAGAACGTTTGAAATGTTCGCTGAAGCGGCGAACCGCAGAATCAACGCGAGTTGGGTAAATCCGCTCGGGCAGCCACGCCATCGCAGCACGTTCCGACTGAACTTCGATCGAGATGCAGCCGCGGAGCCCTACCCACCTCGCATCAGCCAACGCGGAGAGAAAGAGGAGAGAAAGATGCGCAGGACCATGTTTTTGGCGGGCGCCTATTTGATGGCGGCAGTATTCGTAGGCGGCTTCGGAATTGTCCAGCAAACCTTCGCTGCCGAGCCGAATGGTGGCACTCCGGAGAACCCTGGCAGCACCAAGCTGACGGTGCAGGAATGCACCAATTTAGGGTGCACCTGGGTCGAGGCGCCGTCGTGTCCATTGGTCATGCATGACTATGCCCTGCGCCATTGGGCATGCAAATGTCCCGGCGGTACGTCATGTATTGACGAGAGTTCGGCGCACTGAACGGTTGCCGATACAATCCAAGCAACGCCGACGGACGTCTTTCGACGCGGGTTCTGCAATCGGGAATTCCATTTATCGCTAAGTAGCCCGATTGCAGACCCATCGAAGCGAGTGAAAGGGAAGCCTTCTCGGCCACCCCGATTTGAGCATTTTTAAGTTGCACTCGTTGGAGGGTTGTCGGAGAGTCTTGGCGTGACTGGTGCTTCCGTCTGCAGCTGAGTTGCGTCGACCGTGGGGACACAGCCCATTCTGGATATCGAGGGTCTGCTCTCGCCGATCGATGATGCCGCACCGTGCGGCAGCGATCCGCGCTCCGATCCGTCGCCGGTCTCGCCTTACCAAAAGTTGAAAGACGCGCGGCGGGCTGCGGCCGACGCCGAGCGGAATCTGGAACGTGGGTTTGGCGAAGACAGCGACGCCAAAAATGCCGAGGAGGCCGCAAAGAAGAGTTGGAACCTGATCGGCGCCGAGGGACCTCCCTTGATCCAGTCCGTCGCAAAGGATCTCGAAATCGCGGCGTGGCTTACCGAGGCGTTGCTTCGCCTGCATCGGCTCGGCGGCCTGCGTGACGGCCTCCTGTTGACGGTCGGGCTCGTCGAGCGGCATTGGGACGGTCTTTTCCCGTTGCCGGATGAAGACGGGCTTGAAACGCGGCTGCTGCCGATTGCGGGGCTCAGCGGCGGCGAGGCCGAGGGCAGGCTTATCGCCCCTTTGAAAAAGCTGCCGCTGACCGAAGGTGAAGATTCGGACGCCGTTCCATTCTGGCAGTATGAAAACGCGGCAGCCGGTGATGGCGGCGGCGCAGCGTTCGCTACCGCTCTTCAGCGCAGTTCGCCGCAGTTCGTTCGGAACCTGGTCGACGATGCGCAGGCTTGTCTCAAGGCGGTGGTTCAACTGGAAGCCGCGCTCGACGCGCAATGCGGCGCTGAAACCCCATCTTTTTCGCGATTACGCGAGGTGCTCGGCGGCATCGTCGACGCGGTCAAGGGGCACGCCGCCGCAATGCTCGAGAGCGAAATCGATGACGCGCCGGCACCCGAACCAGGAGCCGAGTTGCCGACCGAGGCGGCCGAGCCGTCCGCTCGCGGACGGGCGCTCGATCGCCAGGCGGCGTTTCGCCAGCTCGAGGAGGTGGCAGCATTTTTTCGTCGCACCGAGCCACATTCGCCGATTGCCTACGCGATCGAGAACCTGGTGCGTCGCGGTCGCCTGACATTCCCGGAGCTGGTCGAAGAACTGATCGCTGACGGCAACGTGCGCCGGGATTATTTTATCAATGCCGGGATCCAGCCGCCGGCGGATGGTCCCAAGAGCTGAACCTGTGCCTGAGAGAACAGCAATGAGCGGTCGGAGCTGAGGGATATGGAAAGCGTCCACAGAAAACTGGCACGGGTCCGCAAGCCGCGGGTCCACATCACCTACGAAGTCGAAATCGGCGACGCCCAGGAAGTCAAAGAGTTGCCGTTCGTTGTCGGCGTCCTGGGCGATTTCTCCGGCGACCCGACGAAGCCATTGCGGCCGCTGCGCGATCGCAAGTTCACCCAGATCGACCGCGACAACTTCAACGACGTCATGGCCAGCATGAACCCGGGTTTGAGCCTGCGGGTCGAGAACACGTTGAAGGGCGACGGCACGGAGTTCGGGGTCAATCTCGCATTCAACGCGATCGAAGATTTCGAGCCGGCCAGGGTTGCTCAGCAGATCGAGCCGTTGCGCCGGCTGCTGCAGACGCGCAACGAGCTGCGCGATTTGTTGACCAAGGTCGACCGGTCCGAAGACCTCGAGGCGATCCTCGATCGCGTCCTGCAAAACAGCGAGGAGCTGAAAGCGTTTTCGGCCTCGCTCGGCATTGCGCAGCCGGCCGCCGACGGCGACAATGCTCCCGAACCCAAGGAGGGATCCTAATGGCTGACGCTGCCCAGCTCGCCTCCTCGCAACCGACGGTCGCGACCCAGCCGGGCGCTGACCTGCTCGAGCAGGCGATCAGCGCGACAAAGCAAACCGAACCGAAGCGGGCCGAAGAACTGCTGCGCACGCTGACCGAGCAGGCGCTGGAAGGGACCGTTACCTATTCCAAGAACCTGAACCTCTCGATTGCCGAAGCGATCAAGCAGATCGACGCGAAGATATCGAAGCAGCTCGCTGCCGTGATGCACCACCCCAAATTCCAGCAGCTCGAGGGCAGCTGGCGGGGTCTGCACTATCTGACGATGAACACGGAGACGAGCGCCAACCTGAAGATTCGGGTAATCAATTGGAGCAAACGCGATCTGTTCCGCGATATGTCGCGCGCCAGCGAGTTTGACCAAAGCCAGCTGTTCAAAAAGATCTACGAAAACGAGTTCGGTACGCCAGGCGGGCAACCCTATGGCGCCCTGATCGGCGATTACGAGTTCACCAATCATCCGGAAGACATCGACACACTGCGGCTGGTCTCGAATGTTGCGGCCGCCTCGTTTGCGCCGTTCATTTCGGCGGCAAGCCCACGTCTTCTGGGTCTCGACAGCTACCGGGAACTGTCGGCGCCGCGGGATCTCGAAAAGATCTTCGATTCCCTGGAATACACAAAATGGAACGCCTACCGCGAAACCGAGGATTCGCGGTTTGTCACGCTGACTCTGCCGCGGGTGCTGGCGCGCCTGCCGTATGGCGAGCGCACGAGCAAGATCGAGGAGTTCGACTTTGAGGAAGCGCCGATCGATGCGGCGGGTGCGGCAAGACAGATGGGGCACGAAGAGTATTGCTGGGCAAACTCTGCCTATGCTCTTGGTACGCGGCTTACCGACGCCTTTGCCCGCAACGGATGGTGCACGGCCATTCGCGGCGCGGAAAACGGCGGCAAGGTTGAAAACCTGCCCTGCCATATCTTCACCAGCGACGACGGCGACATTGATCTGCAATGCCCGAGCGAGATCGGCATTACCGATCGCCGCGAGGCGGAGCTATCGAAGCTCGGTTTCCTGGCGCTCAGCCACTACAAGGGGACCGATTATGCGGTCTTCTTCGGGGCACAGACGACGCAGAAGCCGAAGAAATACGACCGGCCGGACGCGACTGCAAACGCGGCGATTTCGGCACGGCTTCCCTACATGATGGCGAGCTCGCGGATCGCCCATTACTTGAAGATCATCGCGCGCGACAAGATCGGCTCCTTCAAGGAAGCCGCTGATGTCGAGACGTGGCTCAAGCGGTGGATCGAGCGCTACACCAACTCGAACCCCAGCCCCAGCGATGAGGCTAAGGCCCTTTATCCGCTGCGGGAGGCACGGATAAAGGTCGAGGAAATTCCCGGAAAACCGGGCTCGTACAATGCGGTGGCGCACATGCGGCCGTGGCTCCAGATGGAGGAGTTGACGACCTCGCTGCGCATGGTGGCGCGCCTCCCGACCTTGGCCCGTTAGCGGAACTCGCGCCATCGCGGCGGTGTGCCGATGGCTTCCGAAATGCCGCTGCCTGGGCTGATCTCCTTTGAGCCGCTGGAGACCGTCGGCCACACGGGGATTGCAGCCGACCGCGAAGCCGCCGTCACCGCAGCCGAACTGAGGATCGACCGGCTGATCGCGGCGATTGACGAGCTGCTGACCGAACAGGTCAACACGATCATCCACCATCCGCGCTTCCAGGCGCTGGAAGCATCCTGGCGCAGCCTCGTCCGCCTCGTCGGGACCGCCGGACGCAACCCGCGGATAAAGGTGCGGGTCTTGGATATACGGTGGACCGAGGTGTGCCGCGATCTGGAGCGCGCCATCGAGTTCGACGGAAGCCACCTGTTCCGCAAGATATATGAAGACGAGTTCGGGATGCCGGGCGGCGAGCCGTTTGGCCTGCTGGTCGGCGATTACCAGCTGGTGCATCGGCGCGGCTGGGGCCACCCGACCGATGATGTCGCAGCGCTCCAGGCGCTGTCACGAATCGCCGCGGCGGCATTCGCGCCGCTGCTTCTCGGCGTCGCCCCCGAGTTGTTCGGGCTGGACAGTTTCGCCGAGCTCTCGATGCCGCGCGACCTGGCCGCCGTGTTGCGGCTACCGGAATACCAGCGCTGGCTAAGCTTTCAGGAGGGTGAGGACTCCCGGTTTGTTGGCCTCGTCCTGCCGCGCGTCCTGGGGCGCCCGGCCTATCGCGACGACGACACGCGCCGCGACGGGTTTCGCTTCGAGGAGGCCCGCGACAGACATGAGGCGGTGCTTTGGGGATGCGGCGCCTACGGGTTCGCCAGCGTGGTGATGCGCGCCTTTGACGAGTCTGGCTGGTTTACGCATATCCGTGGCGGCGTGCTCGGGGTGGAGGAAGGCGGTCTCGTCCCGGATCTCGACATCCCGTGGTTCGAAACCGATTTCCGGAATGTGGCGACGATCTTTCCGGGCGAGGCGATTATCGAGGACGCCCAGGAGAGCGCGCTTTGCGAGCTCGGCTTTATCTCGATGGTACGCGCCAACGGCACCAGCCTCGGCGTTTTCTGCGGCAACGCGTCGGCCCAGCGCCCGCGCAGTTATGACCGCCTGGCGGCCAACGTCAACGCGCGATTGTCGTCGATGTTGCAATACGTCCTGTGCGTGTCTCGATTCGCCCATTACATAAAAGTCATCGGCCGCGACACCGTCGGCGCAGCCAAATCGCCGGAGGAAATCGAGGAGAAGCTGCAGACGTGGGTGCAGCGGTACGTCAGCGTGACCGACGGCGCCTCGCTAGCCACCCTTGCGCGCTATCCGCTGCGAGAGGCGCGCATCGAGGTCAAGGAACTTTCCGGCAAGCCGGGTTCCTATTACTGTACGGCGCACTTGAAGCCGCACTTCCAGATAGAGCGCGTCGAAACCAGCTTCAGGCTCGTCACCGAGCTGGCGGCCGCCTGAGCATGGAGGGGTTCATGCCGCCGGAACCGGGCGAGCTGTTCCGGGAGGGTCGGCTCCGCGATGCCATCGCGGCGCAGCAGGATTTGGTGCGGGCCGCACCCGCCGACGTGGCCCGGCGATGGTTCCTGGTGGAGCTGCTGTGCTTTGCCGAAGAGTGGGAACGCGCCGACCGGCTGCTCGATGTCATCGCATCGCAGGCGCCCGAAATGGCACTGACGGTGCTCGAATTCAGGCAGCTGCTGCGCGGCGAAGGGACGCGGCGACAGGTGATGAACGAGGGTCGTGCGCCGCACATCATCGGCCCTGCCGGCGGCTCATTGTATCGGGTGGTTGAAGCGCTGATGAGTCTGCGCAACGGCGAGCTTACAGAAGTTGAAAGCAAGATCGCCGACGCTGCGGCGGCGACCCCCGCGGTGTCCGGCGTTCGTAATGGCGAACAGCAATTCGATGAATTCCGCGATCTCGACGACGTTTGCGCCCCCTTCTTCGAATTCATCACGGAAGGCGGGGAGTACCATTGGGTGTCGGTCGGCGATCTGGCGGTACTGGAAACGCAGCAATTGTCGCGGCCGCGCGATCTGATTTGGCGTCGGGCGAAATTGGAGCTGAAGGACGGGACGGCGGGCGAGGTTTACCTGCCGGCGATTTACGTCTCCGAGGGCCGCGACAAGGATGACGATTTGCGCCTTTGCCGCCGCACCGAGTGGTTCGAAGAAGCCGGCGCGCCGGTCCGTGGGATTGGGTTGCGGATGTTCCTCGTCGGCGATGACGATGTGCCGATCCACGAGCTGGGCCGCGTGGAGTTCCGGCGCGATGACGGGGCCGGCTGACGGATGCCGCGGGATGATGACGACCGCATCGTCATGTCGGTCTTCGATCGCCTGCTCGATGACGATCCGGCCAGCCTGCAGGAGCAACGCAAGTCCTCGAGAACCGCGCTTGAAGACTTGCGCGACGCCCTGAGGCGGGATCTGGAGGCCCTGCTCAATACGAGGCCGTGCAGCACGACCTGGTTACCAGAATACGCCGAGCTGCAAAGCTCGATCTTGAATTACGGCGCGGTTGCGGTCACTAGTGCCGAACTGAGCGCCGACGACAACCGCGAGCGCTTCCGCAAGGCCGTCGAGCAGGCGATACGGCGTTTCGAGCCGCGCTTTCTCCGGGTCGATGTCAGTTTGGTCGAGGATGCCGAACGCATCGATCGGACGCTTCGCTTCCGCATCGAGGCGCTGGTGGAAGCAAAACCGATGCCGGAGCCGCTGATCTTCGACTCGGTGCTCGACCCGTCGACCCAAGGCGTCACCGTTTCGTCACCGCGAAATGTTTGACGAATTGCACGCTTATTACAATCGCGAGCTGGCGTATCTGCGCAAGCTCGCCGGCGAATTTGCCGAACAGCATCCAAAAATTGCCGGACGGCTCCGGCTGTCCGGTGAGGCAACCGACGACCCGCATGTCGAACGGCTGCTGCAGGGCTTCGCCTTTATCGCCGCCCGCATCCATCGCAAGCTCGACGACGACTTTCCCGAGCTGACCCAAGGTTTATTGGAAGTTCTCTATCCGCACTACCTGGCACCGATCCCGTCGATGGCAATCGTGCAGCTGACCGCGCGAGCCGATCTCGCGTCGCCACTCGAGGTGAAATCGGGAACCCAGCTCGATGCCGGTCCGGTTCGTGGCGAAAATTGCCGCTTTCGAACCGCCTATCCGGTGACATTGTGGCCGCTTGTCATCGAGGCGGCATCGTTGAGCGGGCGACCGATCGTGGCTCCCGCCAACCCGGAGGCGAGCGGCGCCGCGGGGGTGCTGCGATTGACCCTACGCTGTGCTGCCGAAGGGCTGACGCTGTCGCATCTCGCGCCGGACCGTCTGCGCTTTTTTATCAAGCCGCAATCGCCGCACGCATACAAGCTGTACGAGGCGCTGCTCAACGACGCCGTTTCGATCGCTTTGGCAGACCACCCGGGCGATCCGCGGCCGGTCATTAGTCCGCCTGAGAATATTTGCGCCGTCGGTTTTGACCCGACGGAAACACTGTTGCCTTACCCGGCCCGCTCGTTTGTCGGCTACCGCCTGCTCACCGAATATTTCGCCTTTCCGGAAAAATTCCTGTTCTTCGATCTGGCCGGCCTGTCGGCGAAAACGCTCGTATCAGACCAAAGCCATCTCGAAGTCTTCATCTATCTCGACCGCTCCAGCGTAGAACTGGAGCGGGCCGTGTCGGTAGAGAACTTCGCGTTGGGCTGTACCCCGGTCATCAACCTGTTTCGGCAGCGGGCCGAGCCGATCCGGCTTGACAACCGGTCGGCCGAATACCGGGTGGTTCCCGATGCGCGCCGTGTCGGTGCGACCGAGGTTTATGCCATCGATACTGTTACGGCTTCAGCCCCGGACGGACGCAGCCGGAGCTTTCAGCCTTTTTTTGGCCTCGGCCACTCGACCGGTGAGGACGACATCGCCTATTGGCACGCCTCGCGCCGGATGGCAGAGAGCGAAGACGGTGCCACCGATGTCTTCCTGTCGTTTGTCGACAACGATTTCGACCCGGCCGCGCCGATCGATTACACCGCCTCTGTCGAGACGCTGTGTCTCAACCGCGACCTGCCCGCGCGGCTGCCGTTCGGCGGCGGCAACCCCCGGCTCGAACTGGTAGAGGCATCGCCGGCAATCGCCCGCATCCTCTGCGTCACCGCCCCGACCCCGACACTGCGGCCGCCGCTCGGCCGCGGCACGAGATGGCGGCTCATCTCGCATCTCGTGCTCAATCACCTGTCGATAACCGGTGGGCAGGACGGGGCCGACGCGCTCCGCGCGATCCTGAACCTGTATGATTTTCACGACTCGGCCGAGACCCGCGCGCTGATCGACAGTCTGCTGCACGTCGGCTCGCGACCGGGGATCGCGCGCATCCCCGGCCCCGGCGTCGGCGGAATGTGCCGCGGGCTCGACGTCGAGGTCGAGTTCGATCCGGCACCGTTCGAAACCGGCCAGGGGTTTCTCTTCGCGTCGGTAATCGAGCGCTTTCTCGCGCTCTATGTCTCGATCAATTCGTTCTCCCGGACAACCGCAGTGGTGCGCGGACGAACCGACACCCTACGAACATGGCCGCCGCGCGCCGGGACCCGCGTTCTTCTCTGATCGCCCGGCTCCGGGTCGAGCCTGGGAGGTTCCGCTTCTTCCAGGCGGTCCGGCTGTTTGAGCGACACCGTGCCCGGCAGACGCGGCAACTCGGCCCCGGGGGCCTTGCCGCGGTCGGTGAGGAGACCGACCCGCGGCAACGGAGCGTGCGGTTTCAGGCGGCGATGCGCCTTTCCTTCCCGGCAACCGAGATCGATGACGTCTCCGAGGATGGCCCGGGGCTGCCGAGCATGACCGTGACGTTCATGGGTCTGAACGGCCCCTCCGCGGTATTGCCGCAGCATTACGGCGTGACGTTGTGGCGCGAGTTCCGCAACCGCAACACAGCGCTGCGGGACTTCTTCGATCTATTCAACGATCGCCTGATCGCGTTCTTTTACCGCGCCTGGGCGAAATATCGCGTGCCGATCTCGGTCGAACGCAGCGTCCCCAAGGGCGAGGACGGGGCGACCGAGGCATTGCGCGGTCTGATCGGCTTCGCCACCGATCGGCTTTCGGGGCGGGCGGGGGTGGCGGAGCATGCGCTGCTGCACTATGCCGGAATTATCAGCCATTTCCCGCGCAACGCAGCAAGCCTGGAGGCGCTGCTCTGTGACTACTTCAAGCTGCCGATAACGGTGCAGCCATTTGACGGGCGCTGGTTTTCGCTGCCGCCGGATCAGCGCACCCGGCTTACCGCGGCCGCGCGCGGTCCCGGCGGCTTCTGCAGGCTTTCGGTGGACGCGGTGGTCGGCGAAAGCTACTGGGATGTCGAGAGCAGCTTTACCATTGCAATCGGCCCGATCGACTACGCCGCCTTTGCCAGGCTGATGCCGGATGGTGTCAGCCTGCTGCGCCTGGCCGCGCTGACGCGCCTTTATGTCAGTCCGGAGCTGGGGTTTCGGGTAGAGCTTTGCCTGAAGCGCGACGAGGTGCCGCTGCCGCAGATCGGTCTGGAAAGTACGGTGCAACCGCTGCTCGGCTGGAATACCTGGTTGCGGCATGATCCGATGCTGCATGATCCGCGCGATGCCGCCTATCGACTGTAAATCGAGGCCATAAGCGTGCCGCCAGAAGACGCCCCAAATCCCGCCGCTGAGGGTACGGGGTTTTTCGGCAAGCTTCCGAGCCATAGCGACTTCATCAGCCGTCGCCTGCCGGCTTCCTTCCGCGAGGCCTGGGCAGCGTGGCTCGACGCCAGCCTTGAGCGCAGCCGCGAGATGCTCGGCGAGGCATGGCTGGAGGCCTACCTTTCGAGCCCGATCTGGTGCTTCGCAGCCTCGACCGGCTGCGTTGGCGGTCAGTCGCTCGCTGGTGTGCTGATGCCGAGCCTCGACCGGATCGGGCGCTATTACCCGCTTTCGATAGTGGCGCTGACCGCAGGCGATGAAGCGGCAGCGGAGATCGCGGCGCACGCCACGCAGTGGTTCGCGCGCATCGAGGCCATAGCGCTGAGCTGCCTTGCCGACGATTTCGACTTCGGGGCGTTCGACGCCGCGCTCGCCGCCGAACCGCCGCCGGCGGGAGCAAGCGCATCATCGATCGAGGCTGCGGCTCCGCGGTCGAACGCCGAGGCAATACCCCGCGTGCTGGGCCGGCTGCTGGAGCAGCACGGCGTCGCCTACAGCCTGTGGTGGACTTCGGGATCGATGAGCGTCGACGCCGGTTGTCGCGCGTTTCTCGGGCTGCCGCCGCCGGAGGAATTCCACGCGCTGCTGCGATGACCCGGCTCAGCCAACCCAGCGGCGCAAGGCCCCCATATCGACGTGGGTGAATTCGCGACCCGGGTACATGCCGACCCCACCATCCACGATCGTTCGGAAATCGACAGCAACCGCATCGTTGTCGATATTCGGCAGATGAATGTCGAGGGCTCGCGCCTGGATGTGCTGCGAATTTTTCGCGGCCCCCTCGATATGCGAATTGGTTTGCGCCGACCGATAGCCGCTGAAGATACGAATTTCGTCTTTGCAATATTTCCAATGCAAAACGAACAACAAATCCATCAGCCGCGGATCGAGCAATTTCATTTCGTTCGCTCGAAAATCACGACAAACCCAAGAAAATTCTTTTACTTTTGGGCCGATATATCTCCCATCATCGAAGTAAATGTCTTTGAATCGCTCATTGGTATGAACGAATAAAATGTTGACCCAGCGGCGCGAGGGGAATCCGTGCTCCACCCAACTGGGTCTCGGCCAGATACAGGCCGGCGTATTCGACCCGCCAACAGCGTATGCCGGACCCGCGACGACCCCGGCGGCAGCGCCAAGCAGCAGATTGCGGCGACCTATCACGGGAGGCCCACCCTCTGAGGGGACGTCCAGCGGCTTAAATGTGGGCGTGCCATGCGCGCCTTCAATGCCCGCTCGTATGGACGAGCAATGTACCCAGAACGTTGCGGGCGGCGGAGCCTGCCGTCGCATGTCCCAGCGCTGCCCTCAGGTCTTGC
>Ga0210394_10003515_pt1 | contig 19540 bp, 17 predicted proteins | sample IncBWC12MmetaG_FD_160121 | JGI IMG/M metagenome (GOLD analysis project Ga0210394, IMG submission 160121) | Forest soil microbial communities from Barre Woods Harvard Forest LTER site, Petersham, Massachusetts, United States - Inc-BW-C-12-M | ecosystem: Environmental > Terrestrial > Soil >...
CGCAGGTGACCAGTGCATCAAGGCCGCCGAGCTGCTGACGGATCCTTGCGAAGGTCGCGCAGACTGCAGCCTCGTCGGCCACATCGACTCGGATTGAAATCATATCCTCCGCTGGCGCAGCGGACGGATTTCGATCCAGGCCGACGACCTGCCAACCTTGCCGAGCCAGTAGAGTCACGGTCGCGGCTCCAATGCCGCTCGAGGCGCCAGTGATGGCAACCCGTCTGCTGCTGACTTCGCTCATGGCCAAATCTCTCCCGCATGACGCGCATCAGTGAACCGAACTGCGCGCAAGGCAAGCCTTCCGCCCTGGCCTTTCAGGATCTTTCCATTTCCGCGAAAGCCTCGCGAGCGATCCGAAAGGAATCCACGCCCGCGGGGACGCCGCAATAGATCGCCACCTGCAGGAAAACCTCGCGGATTTCCTCCTTTGTGAGCCCATTGCGCAGCGCGCCCTTGACGTGAATCTTTAGTTCCTGGGGGCGGTTGAGCGCACTGATCATTGCCAGATTGAGCATGCTGCGGATCTTGAGCGGCAGCGTTTCGCGGCCCCAGACCGCGCCCCAGCAATATTCGGTCGTCAGCTGCTGCATCGGCATATTGAAGTCGTCGGCCGATGCCATAGCTTTCTCAACGTATTCGGCCCCGAGAACCGATTTGCGAATCTTCAAGCCGATGTCGAACGTGTCCTTATCCACTTTGGTCTCCGTTCAGGTTTGCCGTGGTGAAAAATCTCCTGTCGGCGTCGCCGACCCAGCTCCGAGCCGGCCGACATCCACTAGCTGCTTGCGCCGGGCCGCGGGGCTTCGCAGGTTGCCGTGCCACTCATTTTTTGCTTCGAACTTCGACGCCAGCCCAGGTCTCGATCGGCCGCACCATGCTGGTGAAATCCGATTCGGAACCGTATAGGGCATTGGTGATGCTGAGCATCTGCCGTACCGCTGCGCCAACCGGCGTCGGCACGCCCAACGCCTCGGCTTCGTCGAGACACAGGCGCACGTCCTTGTAGGAAAGTCCGGTGGCGAAACCGAAATCAAATGTTCCGGTGATCACAGAGCGTGGAAACTTATCCTGCGTGGCACTGTTGCGTCCCGAACTGACGTTGAACACATCGCACATCACCGATGGATCCAGTCCCGCCTTCACCCCCATTACCATGGCCTCGGAGGTGATCGCGATCGCCGCGGCGGCGAGCAGGTTGTTAGTCAGCTTCATCATCTGCCCGGCGCCGGGCTGCTCGCCAATGAAAAAGATCTTGCCCAATATCGCGAGCACCGGTCGGAGCGCCTCGAAGCTGGCTGGCTCGCCGGACACCATCAACGCAAGCGTCCCCTGCTCTGCGCCAGCCAGACCACCACTGACCGGGCAATCGAGCGCCACGATGCCGCGCGCTGCGAGTCCTTCAGCGACCTGCTTGGCCACGCGCGGTCCGGTCGTGGAGACGTCGACGAATGTCTTGATGGTCTTGCCGTGGATGACCCCTTCGGTTCCCAGAGCCGTTGAGTGCACTACGGCGGGCGAGGGCAGGCTGGCAAAAACCGTCTGCGCGATATCCGCCACCTCGCGAGCGCTGCCCACGCGGCGCGCGCCCAGAGCCACGAGCGCTCCCAGCGCCGCGGAATTGGTATCGTGCATTACGATGGGATGCCCGACATCCAGAAGACGCTTGGCCATACGGCTGCCCATGCGCCCCAGCCCCACAAATCCGATCACTTGCTGCGACAATGCAATCTACTCCCGCGACAAATCTCGACGCTGCCCGACCGACTAGTGCAATTGGCTCTTGATGCTAGCCAGACCGGCCTGAGCACAGGCCTCATTGGGCGCATCGCTCGTGCCGCGATCCGCGCCGCCAACGCCGATGCCGCCGATCACAACCCCGCCACGTCGGATCGGAAATCCGCCGCCAAACGCGATGAGCTCAGGATCAATGACTTTCAAGTCAATCCCCGACGCAGCGATATTCTTGCCCAACTGCGCCGTGCTGATTCCCAGTGCCGCCGCGGTATACGCCTTGCGCCTGCTGGCAATAATGCTGACCTGCTCGGCACCGTCGGCCACTAGCACGACGCGCGCCACGCCGTCGCGGTCGGTAACTGTCACGGTGGGCGTAAATCCCTGGGCGACGCAGGTCGCAAGCGCGATCTTCGCGGCCTTTAAGGCAAGCAAGATGGGCAGCGGTGCGATCGAGGCAGCCGGCGGGGCGGCCGATTGAACCTGCGCCGCAACTGCGGCCAGTGCGAGCAGCCATGTTGCGGCAACGCGTTTCGAATTCACATTAATCTTCTCTGTGGATGATATTTTCCGGTCCAGCGTCGAGGCAGTCGAATCAAGGCGTGCGGCCGAGCCGCTTCGAGCCATCAGTCCAACTGGTTCTTGATGGCGTCCACGCCGGCCTGAGCACACACGACATCGGCATCGCCGCGATCTGCGCCGCCGACGCCCAGTGCGGCAATGACGACATTGTGGCGCCGGATTGGAATGCCGCCCGCCAGGGCCACCAGCTCCGGGTCGATCATGGCCAAATCGATGTTTGACCCACTAAGGTTCTTGACCAGCTGCTCGGTGGTCATTCCCAGAGCCGCAGCCGTATACGCTTTGCGCCGGCTCGTAATAATGCTCAGCGCCCCGGTACCATCGCCCAACAGCACCACGCGCGCTACACCTTCCCGGTCGGTGACGGTTACGGTCACCGTAAGACCCTCGGCGACGCATGCGGCAAGAGCGGCCTTGGCGGCTTGCAGTGCGAGCGAGAGTTGCAGTGGGACAACTGCGGCTGTGGGCGGCGGGGCCGCTTGAACTTGCGCCGCGCCGCAGGTAAGTACGACAACCAGCGTTGCAGCGCAGCGTTTGGAGTTCAAAGTCACGTCCCCTGTGGATGACTATTTCCCGGCCCACCCATCGAGTTGTGCAAATCGGTGCGTTGCGGACGTCAACGGCCGATCCATCAATCCAACTGCGCCTTGATGCTGTCCAGGCCGGCTTGGGCACAGGCCTCATCGCTGCTGTTAGCACCGCGATCCGCGCCGCCGACGCCAATACCGCCGACGACGACGTTGTGGCTCACAATCGGAAATCCGCCCGGCAACGGCAGCAGTTCAGGGTCCACCGACTGGGGGATGATGTGCATCTCGGCTGCATTCTTAGCCAACTGTGCTGTACTTATGCCCAGCGAAGCAGCGCTGTAGGCCTTGCGTCGGCTGGTTGAGATGCTGACCGGTCCGGCACCGTCGGCCACCAGGACCACGCGCGCGACACCTTCACGGTCGGTGACCGTGACGGTGGGCGTCAAGCCCTGCGCAACGCAGGCTGCCAGCGCGGCTTCCGCGGCCTTCAATGCGACCAGCACCGGCAGCGTGGGCGCCGACGCAGCCAGCGGTGGGGCCGATTGAACTTGGGTCGCGCCGCAGGCCAGTGCGACTAGCAATGTTGCAGCCAGGCGTTTGGAGTTCATTGGCTTCCCCTATGGATGATTATTCGCCGCCTCGAACGGAGCCGCGGATAGGCGTCTTCTCGTAAGATTAAGGATGAGCTTAGGCCGGTGGGGATGCAACTATTTTTTCCACTTTTCTGACAATATTTCGATATATTAGCCGTAACTGGTAATATACCGATGCTTCAGACCGCAATCAAAGACATGAAATTGTCCACCGTGACAGCCGTGAGTATCGCACTCGGGCTCGCCGTCGCAGCGGCCTCCGACGGGTGGGCGCAAGTCACATTGGAAATGAAGGCCAGGATTGCGGCGATCGGCCGGGTAGTGGATCCACCCTCGACGGCCCAGCTCTACGCACCGCTGCAAGCGAAGCCTCCCTACGCTGGCATAAAGGTCACGCGTGACGTGGCTTACGGACCCGATGCGCGCAACATCCTCGATGTATTCCAGCCCGATCACGGCAAGGCAGTGCGACCGGTCCTGATCTTTTTGGCCGGGGGTCCTGGCGACAAGATCGAAGATGTGCCTGAGGGCGGATTCTACGACAACATCATGCTGTGGGCCGTCAAGAACGGCATGGTTGGCGTCAACGTGCAGCGCCATCCGGAATTCGTCCCCTGGCAGGCGGGCGCCCACGATGTGGCGCAAGTAATCGACTGGGTTCACAAGAACATCGGTCAGATGGGCGGGGATTCCCATCACGTCTTCATCTGGGGGCATTCAGCGGGGGCCGCCGTACTGTCACATTACCTGGCTCATCAGGAACTCTATCCCGCGGGCGGCGTCGGGGTGAAGGGCGCGATCCTGATGGCAGGTCCCTACAACCTCGCCCCGCTGCAAGGCACAGCGCCCCCACTGGTCATCCGAATGGGGATGCAGGGCGCGCCGATGCATATGCCCCCTGATACGGATCCTGCTGCGACGCTGGCCGCCTCAGATCTGAAGGGTCTGCGCGCCATCAAACTGCCGCTGTTCGTCGGCGTAACGGAGCTCGACCCAGAGATGCTGGTGGAATCGGCCCAGATGCTCGACCAACAACTGTGCAATGCGGGTCATTGCCCGAAGTTTGTAATCTTCAAAGACCATGGGCACATGTCTGCGGTGTTCGCAGTGGGCACGGCAGATGTTTCCACATCCAAACCCGTGCTCGATTGGATCAAAACCGTCAAATAGGACCGCGTCGGCGGATGATCCGTGGATGATTGCGGCCAGCTTCACGTTTATCCGACGCGACCTGCAGTCATCGCGTCGGCTTCGGTCAGGCGCATGAGCGCTCCCACATCGTCGAGCGTTTCAAGCGTGTTGATGCACTGAGCAATGCGCTCGCCGCGCGCTGCGCCGACGACTTGACGCGCGGCCTGCGCGAAGCGCGCCGCGACCATCTCCGGGCTCGCGGCGTCCAGATCGGCCATGCTCTGGGTGTAGGTTGTGCCATCTCGCAAGACGACGATAATCTCGGCACCCTGCCGGGCCGGAAAGTCCCGCGTAAATCCAGGATGTGCTTCCAGTGTCGTGCCTGCGATAAGGCGCAGCAACTCCGGTCGGTTTAGCGCAGCGAAGCTGAGCTCGTTCACAGAACCGTCAACGAGTGCGATCGCGACACAGAAGGGGATGCTCATCTTCGCCTGCAATATGCGCTCGAATGGACCGCGGCTGCCGCAGCCCGGATAGTGGATAGCGGCTTCGGAAGCGCGAATCGTGACGGTAGCGATTTCGGTGGCGGTCAATGCGTGTTCGCCTTTGATGCGCAACGCAGACTGACAAGGTGTTTGTGCGAAATTGCAGACGGGCAGCGGCTTGTGGAACACGGCAGCAATCTCGGCCATGCCATCGACAAACAGTGCAACGTGCGGCGCCGACGCCGCACCGGCCGCGGCAAACAATCCGGCCTCACCGTCTAGCGCACCTGCGGAGCCGTAGGCGCCGAGTTCCGCCAGCTCTACGGCCATCAGCGCATTGCGGGCAGCGATGCCCGGATGGAAAAACATTTCCTCCCCGCCATCGCGCGGCCATTCGTTGAGTCCCGAAGCAGTGTTGGCCGCAAGGGCCAGCGCGCTGGCCACAGCGGGTGACGCGAGGCCCAGCAGCCGCGCGCCGGCGGCAGCGGCAGCCAACGGACCCGTGAATCCCGTGGGGCGCCATTGGCGCATGAACGAGGGTGTCACCAAGGCGCGTCCGATTCGAGCACCCACCTCGTAGCCGATGATGCAGGCCGCAGCGAATTCATTCCCCGTCACGCGCCGGCGCTGCGCCAAGGCCAGCATGGCCGGCAATACCACCACGCCCAGATGACTCACGGCGGCTGCATGCATGTCTTCACGCACCAGGCCGTGGCCAGCCACCGCGTTGGCGAAGGCTGCATCCTGCACGCTGGCGCGGCGGGCGCTGCCGACGATGCTCGCCGAACCACCACTGCGGGCCGCAACTTCGGCGGCCTGCCGGCTCCAGGCTAGGGCGCGCGCCTCAAAGGCACAGGCCAGGAAGTCGAGCAAGCACGACTTCAGCGCGCCGATTGCGGCAGGTGGAGGCAGCGCCGAAGCAATGACCAGCGCCAAGCGTTGCGTCAGAGTCTGGTTCGATACTTCACTAAATCTCTGCATGATCAACCGCAATGGGCAAATTAAACAGCGGATCTATCGACAACTCAATCCTGTTGCACCATTCTAGCGGAAAGATGGCTCACTGCTGGGAAGCGCCGAGGCCTTACGCGCCGGCTTGGTCACGCTGGATTCGGTAGCTCGAACGCGCCCGCAGCTACGTCGCGTGAGGGGGAAACGAGTGAAGATCGGGATATTGCTCGCGGTTCTGGCGTACCTCTTCATCTTGGTGGTCGGCGTAGGCTCCTGGCTCGCGCGGCGCGAGAAGAAGAAGGAGGCGGTCGACGGTGAATTCGCCCTCGGCGGCCGCAGCCTCTCGACGCCTGTGGTGGCCGTGACTCTGGCCTTTTCGGTGCTTGGCACGGCGCATATTCTGGGTGTCTTCGAACTCTCCTGGACCTTGGGTGCGGCCGCGGTCTGGTTCTCGCTTGCACACGTGATTCTGCTGGTCGTCGTTTGCCTTTCCACTGGACTGTGGGTGCGCCGGCTCGGCGTTTCGACCGTGCCTGAGATTCTCGGCCTATTATTCGGAGGCAAAACCCGAACGCTCGTCAGCTGTGTCATGGCCGGAGTGGTGACCGGATTGCTCACGCTCGAGACCCAGGGCCTGGGCATTCTGACATCGACGATGACTGGATGGCCGATTCGCCAAGGAGCCATCGTGGGTGGTGTCATCGGCATCCTCTATGTCGTCCTGGCGGGTATGAAGGAGATCGGCTACCTCAATGTCATCAACGCACTGGTGAAGTACGGCGGACTGATACTCGCCACTCTATTTCTCGCCATGCAACTGCCGGGCGGCGACTTCGGTTCGGTCAAAGCCTTTTACGTCGACGCTGGACACCCGGAGATGCTGAGCATTTTTGGAACTCCGGAGATCATGGCGACGTTCGCGCTCGGCACCGTGGTAGCCGTACTGTTCAGTCAGGGCATCAGTCAGATGCTGTTGCAACCGGCGATGGGCGCCCGGAATGAGAAGACCATCCGCAAGGCGCTGTGGATCGCCGCGCCGGTAAACGGCATGTTCGGCGTCTTCGCGGTTGTCATCGGCCTGACCGCAAAATCGCTGCCGCAGTTTCAGGCGCTCGGGCCCAAAGTGGCAGCGACCACGATGCTGATCACGCTCTTGCCGCCCTGGTTGGCGGCTCTGCTGCTGGCATCGTTCTTGACCGCGGTGTTATCCACCTTCGCCATGGCCTGCCTCGCGCCGGCGACCCTGTTCAGCGTCGACATATACAAGCGCCTGTACCGGCCCGATGCAGCCGAAGTCGATATCCGACGCGTGACGCGGATTGCGCTGATCGTCCTGGGCGCCGTTGCGATTGGCTTCGCCTCGTTCCTGCCGCCGATTCTGGCGTCGGTGAACTGGCTATTCTCTTGGTTGGTGCCGGTTTTCTGGCTGGTGGTATTTGGTCTTTTCTGGAAGCGCAGCGCCGAAGTGGCTACCGCGACATTGCTGAGCGCCTGGGTTGTCAATTGCGCCTGGTCCTTCACATCTCTGCCGGCTATGTTGGGCCTGGCCGACGTGCCGAATGCCTACGTTACGCTGGCCGTGACCTTGGCGATTGGCGTGGCCGGCAATGTGGTCGCTTCGGGCGAACCCGGCTACTTCCATTCCGCGGCCTATAAGTTGCGACGCACGAGTATGGCCCCATTTGCCGGCTGAGCCAGGAGTTCCGCCATGTTCTGGAGCATCTTCGTTCAATCCTCGGTCTTCATCGCGGTAGTGGTTCTGCTCGGCGGCGCGCTCGACTGGCTCCGAGATCGAGTTGGCCGGGCACCGCGCTAGCTAGCGCGACGCGTATCGCCTGCGATCAATCGTGCTTTCGAACAGGAGATGAGAATGCAGCAGACCGACGTGACCCATATTTGGATGGCCGGAGTCATGCTGGTCATGGCGGCGTTTGGCCTCATCGCCCTGGTGGGCTACATGCGGCAAAAGAAATAGTCGCGCGTCACGGGAATTTTGGCGTTCACATCTACATCGGAGTGGCACGGCACGCATCGCATCGAGACTGGAGGAGGCTGACATGCTCGTCAAACGCTTTGTCGACGCCCAGCCGTATGAGGCGCCGAATCACTATGCGATGCGCTCATTAAGGTTGCAGGGATTTGAATCCGACGGCCCCAAGACTTCCTGGGTTGGTCTGTCGCATTTCTTGCCGGGCGGTGGTGCGGGACCGGATTCCTCAGCGCTTGAGAAGGTGTATATCGTGCTCACGGGATCACTGACCATACGCGCCAGTGGCGACGAAGTAACCCTGGAACCTCTCGATAGCTGCTGCATCGCGTCCGGAGAGACGCGCGAGGTTCGCAATCTCGGCAATGCGGTCGCCACGATGATCGTGGTCATGCCTTATCCCAAAGCCGCCCCTTGAATGGGTTGCTGATCGATGCGGGTGTGTCCCTCGATCTGAGCGCTCCTGGCGACCGCCTACTGCACGATGGCGCGGCCGAGCTCGTCGCGCTGCGGGTCGAGGATCTCTCATTCAACGCCGAAGGCGGCGATGGTGGCGCTGATCCGCAACACCAAAGCCGGACGTGAGGAATCGAGGTACCTATCAATAGAGGCCGTGTGGTGGCTCAAGGCCAGGTGGGGCCATACGGAAATCCGCGGGAGCGATGTATCGCAGATTACCCCGCGCGGGACTCTGGGCCAGAGCGCGATCGCGGCACAAGAAGTGGTGAGAATCATTCAGCGCGTGGGCAGATTGCTCAATATCGCGCGCGATTCCACCGAGCGGGCTTGGCCTAGTGAGCACATTTCAGCGTACTCCACGCGGATCGGCGCGGCCCACGGACCTGGCCGCCAGCGGCATTGATCTTACGAGCATCATGCACTCGGGCGGCTGGGATGATCCCAAGATGCCTCGCTATTACACGCGGGAGTTGGCCGCCCGGGAATCCGGCATGGCGCGAATGATGAGGGCGAAAGACACCGGTTAAAGGGGCCGGTCGACGCGCTACCGCACCGGCCCTCAATCCTTGGTGATGTCGACCTTGTACGTTTCGGGCAGGAAACTCAACCCGATTACGAGGCTGGCGGCCGCGACCACGATCGGGTACCAGAGACCGGAGTATATGTTGCCCGTCGAAGCCACGATCGCGAAGACGGTCGCCGGCAGGAAGCCGCCGAACCAGCCGTTGCCGATATGATAGGGCAGCGACAAGCCGCTATAGCGGATCCTGGTCGGGAACAGTTCTACGAGCCAGGCGGCAATCGGCGCATACACCAGCGTCACGTAGATCACAAGGATCGTGAGCAGCAGTACCGTCATGACGCTATTGACTTTGTCGGGATCCGCGCTCGCCGGGTAGCCGTGCTTGACAACGGTCGTCTTCAGGACCTTGGCGAAATCAGGCGCATCGGCGGCGACGGTCTCGTCGCCGATCTGGACCGAGGCCGTAGTGCCCGGTGGCGCCAACACGTTCCGGTAATTGACCGATAGCTTCGCTAGACCGGATTTCACGATGTCGCAGGAACTCTTGAACTTGGCCGTGCCGACCGGGTTGAACTGGAAGGCGCATTCCCCCGGATCGGCCGTGACCGTGACGGGCGAGTGAGCGAGGGCCGCTTCGAGAGCAGGGTTCGCGTAGTGCGTGATGCCATGGAAGATCGGAAAGTAAGTTGCGGCCGCGAGCGCGAATCCGGCCATGATGATCGGTTTGCGGCCGATCTTGTCGGACAGCCAGCCGAAGAGGATGAAGAATGGCGTGCCGAGCGCCAGCGCGATCGCGATCATGATCTGGGCCATCGTCGCCTTCACGCTCAGGGTCGTGGTCAGGAAGAAAAGCGCATAGAACTGGCCGCCGTACCAGACAACCGCTTCGCCGGCGGTCGCACCCAGCAGGGCCAGGATCGCGATCCGGGCGTGGCGCCAGGTGCCGAAGGCTTCCTTCAGCGGGGCTTTCGACCTTGTGCCCTCTTCCTTCATCTGCAGGAACAGCGGCGACTCGTTGAGCTTCAAGCGGATCCACAGCGATATCGCCAACAGCACGATGGAGACCAGGAACGGAACCCGCCAGCCCCAGACGGCGAAAGCGTCCTCGCCGATGTAGGTGCGCACGCCGAGGACGAGCAACAGCGCCACGAACAGGCCCAGCGTCGCCGTCGTCTGAATCCAGGACGTATAGAGCCCACGTTTCCCTTTCGGCGCGTGCTCGGCGACATAGATCGCGGCGCCACCGTACTCGCCGCCGAGGGCGAGGCCCTGGAGCAGTCGCAGGCCAACCAGAAGGATCGGTGCGACGATGCCCGCCGATGCGAAGGAGGGCAGCACGCCGATCAGAAAGGTCCCCATGCCCATGCAGGTGATCGTAATGATAAAGGTGTATTTCCGGCCGACCAGATCGCCGATGTGCCCGAATACGAGGGCGCCGAACGGGCGCACCGCGAACCCGGCGGCGAAGGCCAGCAGGGTGAAGATGAAGGCAGCAGCCGGTTCCACTCCAGAGAAGAACTGTTTTGCGAGGATGGTGGCGAGCGTGCCGTAGATGTAGAAATCGTACCACTCGAACACCGTTCCGAGCGATGAGGCCAAGATCACCTTTCTTCTTTCACCGGTCATCTTGTTGGCCTGGGGTAGAGAGTCCGTCATGGTCGTCGCCATATTGTTTTTCCCCCGTCGCTAGTTGCTTCTTTTAAACAGGAGGTTGCCGTGCGACCCGATCTCGGACGCTGATACCGCACGGGTCCCCCGGGGCGGCCGTTGTGCGGGAGTATACCGCAGCTTTGGCGGCCCGCTGCAAGCGCGGCCGCGAGGGATGTAGGACGAGGGGGTTGGATGTGACTTAAGCAGTTCTCAGGGTTCGAGTCCGTTAAGCCAGGAAACCATGTGGGCGGTCACCGCAACAGGATCTTCCATGGATGACATGTGGCCTGCTCCCTCGATGATCGCCAGCCGAGCGTTCGGGATGCGCCGCGCAATATCCCGATGTAGGGCGGGCGGGCGCAATGTATCTTCGCTGCCAGTTACCACGAGCGCTGGCACGGCAATGGTCGGCAATAAGTCCGTGTAATCCCCTCGAGACAATCCCGCTCGGCAATGAGCGTCCAAACCAGCGCGGCCCAGTCTCTCTGCCATAGCCGCGATGCTGGCAAGCAATGCGCCGTCATGGTGCCGCCCAGGAGCCACCAGCAGAGGCGCCCATTGTTCAGCGAAGTGTCTGAACCCCTTCGAGTCGACAAGGGCGAGCCATTCGAGTCGACGCGATTCTTCCCGCATCCTTTCCTCATTGTCCCTGAAGCCACAATAGTCGGTGCCGAACAATCCAATGCCGGTGATACGATGCGGCACGCGCGCTATGACTTCCTGAGCCACGCGCCCCCCCATCGAATGCCCGGCTACCGCAAAACTATCGGGCGCATCGCGAAGTACCACATCTGCCATCGCCGAGATGGAGTCGATCCTCGGATATGAGGCGATGGATATAGTCGCTACCTTTCTGAGATCGGTGAGTTGCGATGCGTAGTACGCCTCATCACAAAGCATCCCAGGAAGTAACACGAGGTGAGGCTTCACGGCATCCTTCTAACGCCCAGCGTAGCGCAATGACGCGCTATTTTGCGCCGGTGGACATCAGATGGTCATGCGGTCCGACCGGAACACAACGACGCTCCAAGTCGAGCGCAGGCCCCATCCACGTATCCGGTTGGTCCCATTCGAGCAGCGCGTCGCCCAGCAAGATGCCCCGAGACCATTAAATTCGCAGACCAGCTCCAGCAGGAGATGGTGCCGGAGCGGAGCTCACGATCAGGGGCAGGACCTGCCTCCCGGCACACATTCTTTTCCTTTGCCCTACGTGCGTCGCTCCTGAACCGGCTTACAACTGTATCGGCGTGACTGAAACCTACACCTAGCGACACGCACGTCTGGGCACCGGCGGCTCGCAGCGAGATCGAAGCCAGGATCATTGTGGCGAGGACGTACTGGGCTGCTTCTCGAGTGTGACGCACCGCTCAAAAATGGACTCCGGTGTGGTCCGCCGACGAATCTGCGTGCGTTGCCGTACATCAGGCTGTGCGTCAAGCGTGTTCGAATTTAACCGGGATTATCACGCGTGCGAAGCCCCCTCCAATGTCTCCATGCATACTTCCAATTCGAGACGGTCTGCCCGCTGTCAAGGCGATTCCAGACGCCCTGAGCACTGTCTGCAATGAGTCCTTTCGGAATGCGGTGTCGCGGACACTGCTTTCGCCTGATTCAACGTTCGCCTGAATGACCTGCAAGCCGAGGCTATCATTAACCAGGTCGATGAGACGCCATGCCCGGGACGGACTTCGTCGCATAAACCCAGTGCGCCCTCCCCGGGGACGGGCATGACTGTGGATTCGGTAACGGAGCGCAGAGGCCGAGTGTCGGTCTTCCGACGAGCTCAGGACTGGTTACGTCACGGCGGAACCACTCAACAGGCCGCCATTCTCAACGCACTGCCCGCACATGTCGCGGTGCTCGATGGCGAAGGCATGATCGTCTCCGTGAACGAGGCGTGGCGACGGGTCGACCCTGCAGAGCCGATCCACGGCCCAGGACCTGTAGTCGGACGCAATTATGTCGAGATTTGCGACGGTGCGCCCAAAGTTGACTCATCCGAAGCGCACCAGATTGCCGCGGGTATTCGATCGGTATTGGCCGGTACGGTAGCAATCTTCTCGATGGACTATGCCTGTTACTCGTCGATGGAGCGCCGTTGGTTCGCGCTAACGGTGACAGCGCTGAGAGGCAATGGGACGACACGTGGCGCGATCGTCATGCACCGGGACATAACGGCCGAGAGAAGGATCGAAGAGACCCTGCGCGCCAGCGAATTGCGGTTCCGGCAGATGGCCGAAAACATCCGCGATGTGTTCTTCCTCGTTGACGCCGTCAGTCATCATGTTCTGTACATCAGTCCCGCGTATGAGACGATCTGGGGTCGAAGTTGTGAAAGCCTCTATGCGAATCCGGTGCCGTGGACCGCGGGCGTCCACCCGGATGACAGGGAATTCATAGAGCAGAAGTATGAGACCGGGCTTCTCGCGGGAACGTTCGAATACGAATGCAGGATCCTCCGCCCCGACGGCTCGGTGCGTTGGATCGAGGTGAAAGGCTCTCCTGTCTTGGACGCCGCCGGGATGCTGGTGCGCGTGGCCGGTGCTGTTGAGGACATTACGCACCGCAAGCACGCGCTGCAGGCGCTGCACGACAGCCGGCAGCGCCTGGATAGCCTCGTAATGGCGGCGACGGATGCGATCGTGACGGTGAATGCTGACTTGCGCCTCGTACTGAGCAACCCGGCCGCCGAGAGCATGTTCGGCTATACGAGCGCTGAGCTGCGCGGCCGGCCGCTTGACCTGCTCGTGCCCGAGCCATTCCGCGCAAAACACTCGCTCGAGATTGCGAAGTTTGGCAACGCCAGCCTCAAGAGCCGCCAGATGAGCGCATTGCGTCCGGTAACGGGTTTGCGCAAGAACGGCGAGACGTTTCGGATCGAAGCCTGCATCTCCACGTTTGATGCCGACGGACAGCGCTATTTCACGGCCATACTGCGCGATCTCACTGATCGCCAGCGGGCCTCCGACCAATTGCGCGAGTGCCAGCGGCGCCTGAGTGACTTATTGAGCAACGTTGAACTGGTCGCGCTCATGCTCGATCGGAGCGCGAAGATCGACTACTGCAATGACTATTTCCTGAATCTCACCGGCTGGCAGCGCGAGGAAGTACTGGGTAAGAGTTTTTTCGAGTTGTTCGTACCGCCCGATCATCATCAGGAACTCCGGGGTGTCTACGCAGCAATGCTCGCAAATCTTCCGCGCTCACGACATCACGAGAACACTCTCCTGACGCGCTCCGGTGAGCATCGGCTCATACGCTGGAACAATTCCGTGCTGCGCTCGATCGAGGGCGAGGTGATTGGCATCGCGAGCATTGGCGAGGACGTCACGGAGCTGCAGCGCTCGGACATCCGTATCAAACGCCTGAGCCGCATCTACGCGGTGCTCAGCGAGATCAACGCCCTGATTGTGCGCGTACGGGATCGCCAGGAGCTCTTCGGCGAGGCGTGCCGCATCGCAGTGGATGCCGGCACGTTCAAGATGGCGTGGATCGGTGTAATCGACCCGCAGACGCTGGAGGGCAAGGTCGTCGCATGGTATGGCGGAAAAGAAGAGTACGTCAGTCAGGTCAAGCTGACCGCGCGTGAGGGTACCCCCGATAGTCAGCGGCCAGCCTGCCGTGCACTGCGGCAATCGCAACCCGTTATTTGCAATGATATTGCAACGGACCCGTCCGTGGCCCTGCTGCGCGATGAGCTGCTGGAGAGGGGCCACAGGTCCCTTGGATGTTTTCCTCTGACGGTGGCAGGACGGCCCATGGCAGTCTTGGCCTTGTATGCGGCCGAGCCCGATGCCTTCGACGAAGGGGAAGCGCGACTGCTTCTCGAATTGGCCGGCAACATCTCCTTTGCGCTGGATCATGTGGAGAAACAGGAGCGTCTCAATTACCTGGCCTACTACGACGAACTTACGGGGCTAGCTAACCGCAGACTGTTTCTCGAGCGCGTAGCGCAATACGTGCGCGGAGCCAACGCGGATGAGTGCAAGCTGGCCCTGGGGTTGATTGACCTGGAGCGGTTCAAGAACATCAATCAAAGCCTCGGCCGAGCGGGCGGCGATGCGCTCTTGAGGCAGGTAGCCGATTGGCTAACGCACCAGCTCGGGGATGCCGCCCATTTGGCGCGGCTCGGTGCGGATCATTTTGCTGTGGTGTTTCCAAAAGTAAAGCCGGAAGGTGACTTGGGAAGACTTATCGAGCAGACGATAGAAGCTTTTCTCCGCCATCCGTTCCGTCTCAATGACGCGGTGTTTCATATCGGGGCCAAAGTTGGCATAGCCCTATACCCGGATGACGGCACCGACGTCGATACGCTTTTCAGAAACGCCGAGGCCGCGCTCAGAAAGACCAAAATGGCAGGTGATCGATACGTCTTTTACACGCAGAAGATGACGGAAACGGTGGTAAGCAGGCTCAATCTTGAATATCTGCTGCGCGAAGCCCTCGATAAAGAACAATTCGTCCTCTACTACCAGCCCAAGGTGAACCTGTTGAGCGGTAAGCTCACCGGCGCCGAGGCACTGATCCGGTGGAATGATCCGCGAACTGGATTGGTGTTACCGGAGAAGTTCATTCCCATCCTTGAAGAAACCGGCTTGATCCACGAGGTCGGGCGTTGGGCGCTTCACAGAGCGATCAAAGATTTCTTGCGCTGGCGCTCCTCGGGTCTGTCTGCAGTGCGCATCGCGGTCAATGTGTCCGCGCTGCAGCTGCGCAGTCGCGACTTTGTCGATGAGGTGATACAAGCCATCGCGGTCGATGCGCATGCGGCCTCTGGACTGGAACTGGAGATCACCGAGAGCGTGATCATGGAGGACGCGCGGCACAGTGGCGAGAGCCTGCGAGCTATTCGGGCCATGGGCGTGAGCATCGCCATCGATGACTTCGGCACGGGGTTCTCCTCGCTCAGCTACCTCTCGAAGCTCCCCGTGGACACACTGAAGATCGATCGCTCGTTCGTGCACGACATGATCGCTGGACAGCAGAAGGCGGTGCTCGTCTCCACGATCATCAACCTCGCCCATTCGCTCAAGCTCAAGGTGGTTGCCGAAGGGGTAGAAACCGAGGAGCAATTGGCTCTGCTGCGTGCCCTGGGCTGCGATGAGCTGCAGGGTTATTTATTTGGCAGACCCGCGCCGAGCGAACTCTTCGAATCAAGATTCCTGCTCTCAGCAGCCCCGTCTGTAGCTCTCAATCGAGCTGTCCCGGTCGAGTAGTGCATGGGGGACATCACCAGCATGGCACTGGAGGAGACGGCGCGCAGTCGCATCCCGCACAGCCCTGCCGCTACGGGGTTTCGGACTTGGCTGCCCCGGCTTACCGAAGCCCACATTCTTTTTCCAGCCCTCACCATTCTAGTTCTCGGCTTGATCTGGGGTGGCACTTTGAATCTCATCAACATCGAACGCACCAATGCGACGGAGGCCGCGGCCGAGGCCGCGCTGCAATTGATCAGCACCTATGACGCGCAGATCGTACGCGCCCTGCGTGAGATCGATCAGACGCTGAAGTTAGTCAAATATTTAAGTGAAATAAAAGGAGCCAGTGCGGCCCTCACCGAATTGAAAGCTAGAGGCTTACTGCCGCCGGACCTGCTGTTCGTCGTCAGCGTCGTGAACACGCACGGCACGGTCGTAGCCAGTACGCAGCCAGCCGAAGTGCCCTCTGTGGCGCCGCCAGCCTTTCAGCAGGGGTCGCTTCGCGATGCACTTTGGGTGGCTCAACCGCGCCAGGATGGTGCCTCCGGAGAATGGACGCTGCAATTCGGCCGCACACTCACTGATACCGACGGAACATTGGCTGGCGCTGTGGTGCTCGCGGTCGATGCCTCGTACTTTGTCAGCGCCTACGACCCCACCATCCTGGGCAAGAAGGGCGTACTGGCCCTCTTGGGAACCGATGGCATGTTCCGGGTAAGACGCACGGGAGAGACCGTGACGGCGGGTGAGCGAATCGACTACCACAGCGCCGTACCAGGCGCCGATCAGGAGGATCCAACGGTCTCCCTGACGGTCAACGGCTGGGACGGCGTCCGGCGCTTCACCGGCGCGCAGCAGCTCTACGAGTTTCCGCTGGCGGTGATCGCGGGTCTGTCCGAGACCGAGCAGTTGGCCGCCGCGCGGCACAACGCCCAGATCTACGTGTGGCGAGCGGCCGTCGGCAGTGCCTTGCTGGTGCTGTTGACTGCGCTCCTGGGCCGCATGAGCTGGCAGCTGACACGCAGCCGCGTGCGCGAGGGCGAGGCCAAGTTGAAGCACGCGCGGCGCGTAGAATACCTGGCCTACCACGACGGCCTCACCGCGCTGCCCAATCGCAGTCTCTTCAATAAACTGCTCAGTCAGGCCATCAGCCAAGCGCAGCGTCACCAGCGACAGTTGGCCGTCGCATTCATCGATCTGGATCGATTCAAGCAGATCAACGATACGTTGGGCCACGAGGCGGGTGATCAGTTGTTAAAAGAGGTCGCAAGCCGGCTCAAGGGGTGTCTACGCGACAGTGACACCGTCGCCCGCCTGGGTGGCGATGAGTTCGTCGTGCTGCTGAACGAACTGGTGGAAGAGAAATACGCAGCGACGGTTGCCCAGAAAATAATCACCATGATCGCCAGGCCCTTCGTGCTGCTGGGCCAGGAGTTTCGCGTTACGGCCAGTATCGGCATCAGCACTTACCCGACCGACGGTCTGGACGAGCAGACGCTGACGAAAAACGCCGATATCGCAATGTATCAGGCCAAGGAAGACGGCAAGAATCAATTTCAGTTCTATTCCGAAAAGTTGAACGCGAACTCGCTCGAACGGCTCACGCTCGAGTCGAGTTTGAGGCACGCGCTCGAGCGCGACGAATTTCGGCTTGAGTATCAGGCTAAGCGGGAGATGGTCTACGGTCAGATCACGGGCATGGAGGCGCTGCTGCGCTGGCAGCACCCAGACTTAGGGATGGTAGCCCCCATGCAGTTCATTCCGGTGGCCGAGGACACCGGCTTGATCGTCCCGATCGGCAAGTGGGTGCTACGGACGGCGTGCCTGCAGAACGTGGCCTGGCAGAAGCAGGGCTTCCCGCGCTTGAGCATTGCCGTCAATCTCACCGCGCGCCAGTTTGGCGATGAGCACCTGCTGCGTGACTTAGCCTCCATCCTGGAATCCACCCATATGGAGGCCTCTCTATTGGAGCTGGAGATTCACGAGAGTCTGCTGATCCGCGATATTGAGCGGACGCTCCGGATACTGACCCAGCTCAAGGCCTTAGGCGTCAAGATCGCGATCGATGATTTTGGAACTGGGTACTCCTCGCTCGCAACGCTGCAGCGATTTCCGCTCGATACCATCAAGATCGATCGATCCTATATCCGAGACATCGCCACTCAAGTGGGAGACAGCGCTCTGACGAAGGCGATTATCGAGATGGGCAAGAGCCTGAGCCTGACCGTCGTCGCCCAGGGCGTAGAAACCAAGGAGCAGGCGGAATTCTTAAGAGCGCACGCCTGCGACGAGTTCCAAGGTTTCTATTTCAACAAGCCGCTGTCGGCACAGAAATTCACCGAGCTCTTGCGGGCGCAGGACACCGGCGCCACCCTGACCGGTTCGCGTGCCGCGCTGGCGATGCAGGCACAATTATAAAGATTCCTTCGCACATACCGATGGCTCTCACACTGGTGACGATCGCGTACCCCGCCGCCGCCGGCGCAGATGCTGACGGATCGATGTTCTCCTTCAACGGCTTCGGTACCGTGGGAGTCGTTCATTCCAGCGAGGACAAGGCGGATTTTGTCGGCAATTTCTTTCAGCCCAATGGTGCGGGATTCACACATCGCTGGAGCCCCGGTGTCGACAGTAAATTTGGCCTTCAGATGGAAGCCAACTTCAACGCCCGGCTCTCGGCAGTCGTGCAGGTCGTATCGCAGCATCAGTACGATAACAGCTATAAACCGCAAATCGAATGGGCCAACCTCAAGTACCAGTTCACGCCGGATGTCAGCGTGCGAGTGGGTCGCACCGTATCTTCACTTTTCATGGTGTCCAGCTCTGGCTTGGTGAGCTACACCTATCCTTGGGTGCGCCCGCCGCTGGAAGTCTACGGAGAACTCCCCATCAACCACAAAGATGGTATCGACGTCAGTTACCGGTTCCACGTCGGTGACCTGACGAGCACGGTGGAGTCATCATACGGCCAGTTCACCGCGAAAGTAGCCGGCGGCGGAGAGGGCGAGGCAGATCGCTTTTTTGACATTAGCGAAACCTTGGAGCGGGGACCAGGCACCCTACGATTCGCGTATTCTTCGGCACTGTTCACTCTAAATAGCCCAGGCTTCGATGGTCTCTTTGCCGGCTTTAGGCAGTTCGGTCAGGCGCTCTCCTCCATCCCGGGCTTGCAAACGACCGGAGCTCAGGCGCTCTCGCTCGCCAACAAGTACTCACTGAATGACGCTCCATTCTCAATTTTTACCATAGGCGCGAGTTATGTTCCCGGTACTTGGTTGCTGATGGCCGAATGGGAAGCGACGCATGGCTCCGCAGCGATTCCTAATGCCACCTCCTGGTATGTGACCGCCGGTTACCGAATCAATAAGTTCACACCCTATCTAACGCTGTCTCGACTCACATCGGACCAGCCGTCCGAGCCGGGCATATCGACTGGGGGCTTGCCGTCTGAATTGGCCGTCGCCGCGGCAGCACTCAATGGTGGGCTTAGTGCGGTACTACAGGGATTTTCTGGATCGCAGCAAACGGTATCGGTCGGTATGCGCTGGGACTTTTTGCGCAGCGCTGACTGTAAACTGCAATATGAGCGTCTTCGCACCCTATCGGATTCTGCCGGCAATTTGACTAACCTCCAGCTTGGCTTTCAGCCAGGCGGCACGGTCAATCTCTTTAGCGCCGCGGTCGATTTCGTCTTTTGATCTAACGGGTTATGCCTCT
>Ga0210394_10003517_pt1 | contig 19518 bp, 15 predicted proteins | sample IncBWC12MmetaG_FD_160121 | JGI IMG/M metagenome (GOLD analysis project Ga0210394, IMG submission 160121) | Forest soil microbial communities from Barre Woods Harvard Forest LTER site, Petersham, Massachusetts, United States - Inc-BW-C-12-M | ecosystem: Environmental > Terrestrial > Soil >...
TCGCGCTCGATCTCGGTGCGCATCAGCGAAAGCGCGCGCTCGACGCCGGGTTGGCCGGCGGCAGCGAGCGGGAAAAGATAGAGCCGGCCGACGCCCACCGCCTTGGCGCCCAATGAGAGCGCCTTGAGCACATGGGTGCCGCGTTGCACGCCGCCGTCGAACAGGACGTCGATCTTGTCGCCGACGGCGTCGACGATTTCGGCGAGCTGATCGAAGGTGCTGCGCGAACCGTCCAGTTGCCGCCCGCCGTGATTGGAAACGACGATACCCGCGCAACCGATATCGACGGCTTTGCGGGCGTCGTCGGCGCTCATCACGCCCTTGAGACAGAATTTGGCGCCCCAAAGCTTCACCATGTCGGCAACGTCGCGCCAGTTCATCGATTGGTCGAGCATATTGGTGAAGTAATCGCCGATGGAGGTCGTGCCGCTCTTCATGTCGACATGGGTGTCCAATTGCGGCAGCCGAAACTTTTCATGGGTGAGATAGTCGATCGCCCATTTCGGCTTGGTGGCGAATTGAAACATGCCCCGCAAGTTCAGCCGGAACGGAATGGTGAAACCGGTGCGCAGGTCGCGCTCGCGATTGCCGCCGACGATGGAATCCACGGTCAGCATCATGATGCGGACGCCGGCGCCCTTGGCCCGCTCCATCATGGCTTTGTTCAGTCCGCGGTCCTTGTGAAAATAGAACTGATAGACTTGCGGAAACGAAAAGTTCGCTGCGATGTCTTCCAGGCTCACCGTGCCCAGCGAGGAAACGCCGAACATCGTGCCGAATTTCTCCACGGCGCGCGCCACCGCGAGCTCGCCCTCGTGGTGGAACAGCCGGTGCAAAGCGGTCGGCGAGCAATAAAACGGCATTTTGAGCTTTTGACCGAGCACGGTCACCGACAGGTCGACTTGCTCGACGCCGGCGAGAACGCTCGGCACCAAGTCGCAGTTCTCGAAGGCGCGCGTGTTTCTCCGGTACGTCGTTTCGTCGTCGGCGGCGCCGTCGATATAGTTGAAGATCGGCCCCGGCAGGCGCCGTCGCGCCAATTCGCGAAAATCATGGAAATTATGACAATTTTTCAGGCGCATGATTTCCCCCCGGATCAGTCGCTCATCTCTGACGTCGTACGCAGAGCGATTTACTCTATCACGTCCGCCGATTATCCGAAGGTAACATCAGCCCTCCCTGTCGTGCTTGTTTGCCGCGGCTAGGCACCTCGAACTCCGTGAGCTTCGGTGCTAGCGTCTGCCGTGTCTGTCCGGCGGGGGCCGTATGTCTTCTGACACCACGATGGGCCGATCGGCGTCGGCCGGCGGCGGCGCGGCTCTAGGAGCCGAAGCGGCCGAGCATGAGCGCCAATTCCTCGAACTTTTGGAGTTCTGTCCCGCGGCGTTGCTGGTGGTCGACGAGGACGGCCGGCTTCTGTTCCACAACGCGCGGCTGCGCGAAATTTTGGGCTACAGCAAAGCAGAGCTCGACCTTTGCGATACCCGCACGCACTGGCATGACCTCAATCAGCGCACGCGGATCATCAACCAATTGCGCGATCAGGGCGGCCAGCTTCTCAATGAAAAGGTGATTTGGCGGACCAAGAAAGGCACGCTGGTTCATCTTCTTCTGTCCTATGTGCAGGTCGGTTATCACGGCGGCCATATCAGTTGTGTCGGCGGCAAGCGGGTGCTGTGGGTCTATGACGTCACCGCGCTGACGCAGCACGAGCAGCAAGTCGCCGAGCAGGAGCGCCAGCTTCGCGAAATCCTCGACTTTAGCCCCGCCGCCGTGAATGTCGTCGACGAGGATGGGCGGCTCCTGTTCCACAATCGGCGCCTGCGCGAATTAACCGGCTACGAGAAAGAAGAGCTGGACCTGTTCGACACCAAGCGGTTCTGGCACGACCTCGATCATCGCGCGCGCGTGGTCGAGGTCTTGCGGACCCGCGGCGGACAGTTGCTGAACGAAGAGGTCGTCTGGAAGACCAAGCAAGGCGAACTGCTCAATCTTTTGATCTCTTACGTCCAGGTCGCCTACCACGGCGGCCACGTCGCCATCGGCGGCGGCAAGCGGCTCTATTGGCTCTACGACATCACGCCACTGCGCCGCGCCGAGCAGGCTAGATTGCGCAGCGAACGGCGCCTCGCCGAGGCGATCGAGAGCATTTCCGAAGGCTTTGTCTGTTACGACGGCGAGGACCGGCTGGTCATCTGCAATTCGTGCTATCGCAACCTGCTCTACCCGGGCCTCGACATCGATCTGAGCCCCGGCACGACGTTCGAGAGCATCATCCGCCGCGCTACCGAGCGCGGCTATGTCAAGGATGCGGAAGGCCGCGTCGAGGAATGGATCGCGGAGCGGCTGGCGCAGCACCGCAATCCCGGCGAGCCGCAAGTGCAGCGCCGCGATAACGGCCGCTGGGTGATGGTCAGCGAGCGCCGCACCGAGGACGGCGGCACCGTCGCGGTTTATTCCGATATCACCGAGCTCAAGCAGCGCGAGCAGGATCTCACAGAAAAATCCAACGCGCTGACCTCGCTGTCATCCAAGCTCGCCAAATACCTAGCGCCGCAGGTCTACGATTCGATCTTCACCGGCCAGCAGGACGTCAAGATCGTCAGCAAGCGCAAGAAGCTCACGGTGTGCTTTTCCGATCTCGTCGGCTTCACCGAGATCACCGACAAGATGGAGTCGGAGGACCTCACCCAGCTGCTCAACCACTATCTCACCGAAATGTCGAAGATCGCCCTGCAATACGGCGCCACCATCGACAAATATGTCGGCGACGCCATCGTCATGTTCTTTGGCGATCCGGCGACGCTGGGCGTGAAGGAAGATGCGCTGGCCTGCGTGCAGATGGCGATCGCCATGCAAAAGCGCGTCAAGGAGCTGGCGCATGAATGGCGCGACAGCGGCATCAAGACGCCGCTGCGCTGCCGCATCGGCATTCACACCGGCTATTGCACGGTCGGCAATTTCGGCAGCGAGGACCGCATGGACTACACCATGGTCGGCGGCACCGTGAACCTTGCCTCGCGGCTGGAGCACGAGGCGCCGCCCGGCGGCGTGCTGATCTCGTTCGAGACTTATGCGCTGGTGAAAGACGAGGTGCGCTGCGAGGAGCGCGGCGACGTGCAGGTCAAAGGCATCGCGCAGCCGGTCGCCACCTATGCGGTACTGGGCTTGAAGCAAGACGAGGAACAGGCCGCGACAGCCCATCTGCGGCTCGAGGTCGACGCCGAGCGCATGTCCGACACCGAGCGCAAAGCGGCGGCGGATGTGCTGCGACGCGCGCTCGGATTGCTCGAAAAAAGCAGCCAAGGCTAGCGCCGGTGGCGTTAGCCCGATACCGGTTTATCACCCGAAGTGGACATAGGCTGCGACCCGACGACCCAGATGAATCGGTCCCAGGCCCTTCCTGCGGTCTGGCCCGAGGGCGTACGATGGCTTGTCCAAAGCCTGGGGGCGGGCATGAGACGACAAGGCCATCTCGATCTTAGCAATGGCATGACCGCATACCCGCTCGCGGCACTCGCGTAGCGGACAGGCAAACCATGAAAAAGCGACGTCTCAAACCGGCCCAGCCGAAGCGCCGCAATGCGCCGAAGGTCGCTCGCCATCGCAAGCCTGCCGCTAATGGTCTGAACAAAAAGGTTGCGCAGCTCACACGAGAACGGGACGAACTGCTGGAACAGCAGGCGGCCACGTCCGAGGTGCTGCGCGTCATCAGCGCGTCGCCGGGTGAATTGCAGCCGGTGTTCGATGCCATGCTGAAAAATGCGACCCGCATCTGCGAGGCTACGGTCGGAAATCTTTTCCTGTACGATGGCGGCGACTTTCGTGCGGTGGCCGTGCACGGCGAGTCCGACTATGCCGATTGGTTCCGGCGCGACCCGATGGCAAGGATGCAGGATCAGTCGCACACGCCGCTTGCGCGTCTTGTCGGGACCAAGCAGGTCATCCACATCCCGGATCTTCGCCAGGACCAAAGCTACCTCAACGGCAACAACCGAATTGTTTCGCTGGTAGAGACCGCCGGCGCGCGAACGCACCTCGTCGTGCCCATGCTCAAAGACCGTGAACTGGCCGGTGCCATCGTCATTTATCGTCGCGAGGTCAGACCGTTCTCCGACAAGCAAATCGCGCTGGTGCAGAATTTTGCCGCCCAGGCCGTGATCGCCATCGAGAACACGCGGCTGCTCAATGAATTGCGTGAATCGCTGCAGCAGCAGACGGCAACCGCCGAGGTCTTGCAGGTCATCAATGCGTCGCCCGGCGCACTTGCGCCGGTGTTCGAGGCCATGCTCGACAAGGCGATGCAGCTTTGTGAAGCGGATTTCGGCGGTCTATGGACGTTGGAAGAGGATCGCTATGTCGCCGTCGCGCTGCGCGGCGTCCCGCAACCCTACGCGGCGTTCCTCGCCGGAACGACCGTCGTTCCCGGTCCCGGCACCGCGCCCTACCGTTTTTTGCGCGGCGAGCGCCTCATCCATAACCTCGATCTTGCGGCGGAGGAGCCGTACCGAGCTGGCGATCCACAGCGCCGCGCGCTTGTCGATCTCGGTGGAGCGCGCACGGCGCTGCAAGTGCCACTGAGCAAGGAAGATGCCGTACTCGGCATCATCACGATCTATCGTCAACAAGTTCAGCCGTTTACCGACAAGCAAATTGCGCTGGTGCAGAATTTTGCTGCCCAGGCCGTGATCGCCATCGAGAACACGCGGCTGCTCAACGAATTGCGGCAATCGCTGGAGCAGCAGACCGCGACCTCCGAGGTGCTGCGCGTCATCAGTTCGTCACCGGGTGAATTGGAGCCGGTGTTCGACGCCATGCTGGCGAATGCAACGCAGCTCTGCGACGCGAGTTACGGGACGCTATGGCTTCACGAAGGCGACGGTCAAATACGCGCCGCAGCGTTTTATGGCGATCTGCCGGAGGCTTTCCGTGAACAGTGGGGTGGTGGTGCGGTGTTCCGCCCAAGCCCGACGGTGCCAGCGGCGCGGGCCATGCTTAGCCGAAAACTGGTGCAACTCGTCGATCTCATGAAGGACCAGTCCTACGTCGACGGCGACGCTCTAGCCGTGGCAGCGGTGCAAGTCGCGGGCATCCGTTCGATTATTTCCGTGCCGATGGTCAAGGACGATGTCGCCGTGGGAGCCATGACCATCTATCGCCGGGAAGTGCGTCCATTCACCGACAAACAGATTGCGCTGGTGGCGAACTTTGCCGCCCAGGCGGTGATCGCCATCGAGAACACGCGATTGCTCAACGAGCTGCGGCAATCGCTGCAGCAGCAAACTGCCACCGCCGACGTGCTCAAGGTCATCAGCCGCTCGACTTTCGATCTCCAAGCCGTGCTCGATGCGCTGGTAGAATCGGCGGCCCGGTTATGCGATGCGAGCAACGCCTTCATCTATCGGCGCGACGGACAGACTTACCGGTTGGATTCCACATTCGGGTTCTCGCCTGAATACAAGGAATACATGATCGAGCGGCCCATCGCTCCGGGACGGGAGACCCTCGTTGGTCGAACGACCATCGAGAGCAAGGTTGTCCATATTTTGGATGCGCTGAACGATCCCGAATACACGTGGCGAGAGGCGCAACAGCGCGGCGGATATCGCACCATGCTCGGCGTGCCGCTGATGCGCGAGGGCATTCCCGTGGGCGTGCTGTCGTTGATGCGGGCCGAAGTAAAGCCATTCACCGACAGGCAGATCGAACTGCTCACGACCTTCCCCGACCAGGCCGTCATCGCCATCGAGAACGTGCGGCTGTTCGATGAAATCCAGGACAAGAGCCGGCAGCTCGAAATCGCCAGCCAGCATAAATCGCAGTTCCTCGCCAATATGAGCCACGAGCTGCGCACGCCGCTCAACGCCATTCTCGGTTACACCGAGCTGATGGCGGACGGCATTTACGGCCAACTGCCGGAAAAAACGATCGACGTGCTCAAAAGGCTCGAGAGCAACGGCAGGCACCTGCTCGGCTTGATCAATGACGTGCTCGATCTATCGAAGATCGAGGCCGGCCAGCTCGTGCTCGAACTGTCCGATTACTCGCTCGAGGATATTGCCCAGACCGTGCGCAGCACGCTCGAGCCGCTGGCGGCCGACAAGAAGCTCGCGTTCAAGATCGAGGTGGCGCCGAAACTGCCGCCGGGCCATGGCGACGGGCGGCGGCTGGCGCAGGTCGTGATCAACCTCGTCGGCAACGCCATCAAATTCACCGATGCCGGCGAAGTGGTCATCAAAGCCACCGCGACCGATGGCTCATTTCATCTCTCGGTGTGCGACACCGGGCCGGGCATCTCCGCGGCCGACCAGGCCAAGCTGTTTCAGGAGTTCCAGCAGGCCGACAACGCAATCACGCGCAAGAAGGGCGGCACCGGCCTGGGGCTCGCCATATCGAAGCGCATCATCGAAATGCACGGCGGCAAAATCTGGGTCGAGTCACGGCTCGGCCAAGGCTCGACGTTTGCCTTCACGCTCCCGGTCACCGTCGCGCAGCAGGTCGGCGTCGAAGCGAAATAGCGCGCGCCTGCGTTTACAATGAAATGTGGCTGGTGCCGGCAAGCGATTATTTACTCAAAGGGAGGAGCCTCGAAGCCAGGGGGAACTCGGTTTTGTGCGGCGCATTAATTGCGGCTAGCAACAGCGTCACGGGTGGAACCTATGTCCGGCAGCTCCGACCGAGCCAAGCGTTATTGCGATCGGGCCAACGAATGCATCCAAACCATGGCTGACTCGCAAACCCCTGGAACAGGTGCGATACATCTGCAGATCGCCGAGCATTATCTCTTGTTGGCGACATCGGAAAAAAAGAAAGCGTCAAGCCGGGCAAGCAGCCCGACGGAGGCTGTAGTCATCGATACGCTCGATGCTTAACCCGAAAGCGGACATGCCGCGCGTTCATGAGTCCGCGCCCTCGCCGTTCGGCAAGCCGGCGCCGCGCAAAGATTCATGAACTGAGCCGCACCACCGCGTCGGCCGGCGTCATGAGTTCCCGCGTGCCGTCGGCGCGCCGTTTCACCTCGACCTTGCCTTCGGCGAGGCTGCGCGGCCCGACCAGGATTTGCCAGGGCACGCCGATGAGGTCGGCCATGGCGAATTTCGAGCCGGGCCGTTCGTCGCGGTCGTGGTAGAGCGTGTCGATGCCTTTTGCCAAAAGTTCCGCGTACAGCTTTTCGCAAGCCGCGTCGGTGTCGCTCGCGCCCTGCTTGAGATTGAGGATCATGGCTTTGAACGGCGCCACCGGCTCCGGCCAGATGATCCCGGCCTCGTCGTGCGACGCCTCGATGATGGCGGCAACCAGCCGGCTCGGGCCGATGCCGTAAGAGCCCATATGCACCGGGCGGTCCGTGCCGTCTGGTCCGCTCACCACCGCCTTCATCGGCTCAGAATATTTTGTGCCGAAATAAAAGATATGCCCGACCTCGATGCCGCGCGCCGACACCCGCTTGTCGGCCGGCAGCGCCTCGTAGGCCGCCGCGTCGTGTTTCTCCGAGGTCGCGGCGTAGAGCGAGGTCCATTTGTCGACGATCGCCTGCAAGCGGCCGACATGGGTGAAATCGACGTCGGGCCCCGGGACCTCGAAGTTCAGATAGTCCTTGTGGCAAAAAACTTCGCTCTCGCCGGTGTCGGCCAGAATGATGAATTCGTGGGACAGGTTGCCGCCGATCGGGCCGCTTTCGGCCACCATCGGGATCGAGCGCAAACCCATGCGGGCAAAGGTGCGCAAGTAAGCGACGAACATGCGGTTATAGGCGTGCTTGGCGCCGGCAAAATCGACGTCGAACGAGTAAGCGTCCTTCATCAGGAACTCGCGCCCGCGCATCAGGCCGAAGCGCGGCCGCACCTCGTCGCGGAACTTCCATTGGATGTGGTAGAGGTTGAGCGGCAGATCCTTGTACGAGCGCACGTAAGTGCGAAAGATCGCCGTGATCATTTCCTCGTTGGTTGGGCCGTAGAGCATGTCGCGCTCGTGGCGGTCCTTGATGCGCAGCATCTCCTTGCCATAGGCCTCGTAGCGGCCGCTTTCGCGCCACAGCTCGGCGGACTGGATGGTCGGCATCAAAAGCTCGATGGCGCCGGAGCGGTCCTGCTCCTCGCGTACGATCTGGCAGACCTTGGTCAGCACCCGCAGGCCGAGCGGCAAGAAGGCGTAAATCCCGGCCGCCTGCTGGCGGATCATGCCGGCGCGCAGCATCAGCCGGTGGGAGGCGATCTCCGCCTCCTTCGGGGTCTCGCGCAGATTGGGCAGGAAGAACCGGGAAAGGCGCATGGAATCTCGCAAATATTGACCACGGCAGTGAAACCGGAACCGGCGCGGAAATACAAGGGAGGTATTTTTTTGCCGTTTGAGAGGGGCAACCTCGTGACAAAAGCCCACAGATCGATTACCAATGTTTTTGCGCAATCCCGAAACCGCCATCTCGTTCACGAGATTTCGGGAAAGCGGTCCAAGTCTTGGGAGGATAAGTCCTTGGGAGGATACCCGGACGCGTAATGCGGCTTCACTGCCACGGTGAGGATGCGTAAAGTCAAATAAGTACGCGGAACTTAAGGGTGCAGATGAGGATTCTCGAGCAGGGCTTTTGCCCTGCTTTTTCTTTGCCGCTGGAACTGGGCGGCCGAAGCGCGCTTAAAGTCTCAGAGTTTGACCGCAATATATTGTTTTCACTTTGCTATTTAGCTCATGATGATGGCGTCATATGCAGTCCGAATGGCGCCAACAGGCTTTCGAGCGTGACCAGGCGCTCGACATAGATCACGTAACAGGCCGCAAAGACCACGACCGAGACCAGCGTCGTCCAGACCAGCTTTCGGCGCAGATTGGGGATCGCCGGCGCGCCGGGATCGGTGCCGGGCGCGACCGCGTCGTCCTCCTGCTGGCTGTGCACGCCCCACGGCAGCACCGCGAACAGCACGATCCACCAGATCAGGAAAAAGATCGCGATGCCGGTGGTGACGGGCATTTTTTCAGGCCTGTTCCAGCTCGACCAGGGTGCCGGAGAAATCCTTCGGATGCAGGAACAGCACCGGCTTGCCGTGGGCGCCGGTCTTCGGCTCGTCGTCGCCGAGCACGCGGGCGCCGGCCGCTTTGAGCGCATCGCGGGCGGCGCGGATATCGTCGACCTCATAGCACAGGTGGTGCATGCCGCCGTCCTGGTTGCGCTCCAGGAATTTTGCGATCGGCGAGCCTTCCCCGAGCGGCTCCAACAGCTCGATCTTGGTATTGGGCAGCGTGATGAACACCGTGGTCACGCCGTGGTCGGGCTGCGGCACCGCGGCGGAAACCTGCGCGCCGAGAACGTCGCGATAGACCGCCGCCGCCTTGCCGAGATCGCGCACCGCGATTGCCACGTGATTGAGCCTGCCGATCATGTCTTTCGGTCTCCTCTGACCCGGCACCCTATCCTATACCGCAAACACCGGGGCGTGCGCTCATTGACGCGCGGCCGATCTCCGCTTGCGCCGTTCGCGACTTTGCCACGCCGCTGTCTCAAAGGTGCCGGGATGGCGGTGCGACAATCGTCAAGTCGCGTGGCTATTGTGCTTGTCGAGTTGGAGTAACGGCAATGACGACTGACGAGTTGTTGAGTGCCATCACGGCCGAGCTGTCCGCGATCGGGGCGGCGACTGATTTGGGCTTGATAAGCCAGGACGGCGAGCGCGTATCGACGGTCCTGGTGATCGACGATCGCCGCTTTTGCCTCAGCCTCGAGCCGGCGCCAATGTGGACTGATCCGCCGGCGTAGACATCGACCGCGCGTCGGGCTGATCAATAGCCCATGAGCGCTAGAAGCCCATAGCCCAAAAGGCCAATCGCCCCAAGCGTGGCCGTCATACCCACGAACAGCAACGCGAGTGGGTAGATCCGCTCTCGCACTGGATACGCATTTCTTGCGACCATGACGCACCGCAATCCTAGCCGGCTGTTTACGATTAGCAGCGGCCGGACGGGGCCGCTGTGCCGCGCATCACACCTGAGGTTCCGGGGCGGTTGCGTTCGCATCGACCGCGTCCGCCGATACCGCGTTGATGACTAGGCTCGAGAGCAAAGCCCAGCCGATGAGGAATACTGCGCCGACAGCGTCGATAACTTCGCGATGTCCAGGGTAACGACTGGCCACGTAAGCGACCGTCGCACCAAGCACAAAGCTGATCGCGCTAATGGCTGCGATCGTCATGGCCTAAAACCCCTTTCAGGCACGGCGGTTTGTGCGCCGCATCTCGATCGAGACAGCACGGCGCCGCGCCGCGCGCATGCACTGCGCCGTGCTGCCTTCCCCCTCATGGTCTTGTTGTTTCGGCGTACGGCAGGCGTGAAATCGATTTATGATCTTGTTGCGCCGTGACGAGCCATCGCAACGCGCGGGCGATTGCTCCGGCCACGAACACGACAGCCGCGAATCCTACAGTCAATGCAAGTGGCGCATCTGTCTCCACAAGCGATCTGTACATCGTGTCCCCCTTGGTCTCCGACGAATCCCGACAGCCGCAACGGTGCGAGAAGGACAAGGCATCAACGCGGCCCAAACTCGCCTGCTTTGTCGATTTGCCTGGGCGAACTCGCGGCGGATCTGTGTCGGCCACAATTGCGCAAGCAATGATCCGCTTATGCAGCGTTCGGACGGATTTGATGGCTGGATTTGCCGCGACTTTGCCGAGGACTGGATTTTGGCTTTGGCCGACGTTTCCGGTTACCGGGCCTAAGACGTCAGCAGGCTACACCGTGAGCACATGCACGTGGCAGATCGGCTTCTTGTTCCAGCGTTGCGCAATCGCCCCGCGCACCGCCCGCCGCACGGCCTCGGCCACCGCGTCGGGATCGCGGCGGCGCGGTTTTGGCATTGACTCGAACGCCTCCTCGACCGCGTCGCGAGCGATCTCGTTCATCGATGCGCCGCCGGCGTCGGTTTCGGGAATGCCGATCAGCTCGATTTCGGGATCGGCGACCAGCGCGCCCTTCTCGCTCAATGCCAGCGCAATCGTAACGATGCCGGAAAAGCTCAGGCGGCGGCGCGCTGCCACGGTTTTGGCTTCGGCGCTGATCAGCAGCGAGCCGTCCTTGTAGAGCCGGCCCGACGGCACCTCGTCGATGATTGTGGCGCCGTCCTGCGCGAGGCGAACCAGGTCGCCGTTGCGGCAGACCAGGACGTGCGGCACGCCGGCGCGGCGGCCGAGCTCGGCGTGTTCGTTTAGGTGCAGCGCCTCGCCGTGAGCCGGGATCAGGATCTTTGGCCGCACCCAGCCGATCATATCGAGCAGCTCGGCGCGGCGCGGATGGCCGGAGACATGGACCAGATGGGTGCGGTCGGTGATGACCTCGACGCCCTGGCTGACCAGGCCGTTGATCACCCGCGCCACCGCCTTTTCGTTGCCGGGAATGGCGCGCGACGAAAAGATCACGCGGTCGCCCCTGGCCAGGGTGACCTCGGGATGCTCGTCCTCGGCGATGCGCGACAGCGCCGCGCGCGGCTCGCCCTGGCTGCCGGTGCACAGCGCCAGCACCTTGTCAGGCGGCAGATAGCCGTAGCTCTCCATGCTGCGGAAATCCGACACGCCGTCGAGATAGCCGGTCTCGCGCGCAACTTGCGCGACGCGCTCCATGGCGCGGCCGACCAAAACCACTTCGCGGTCCACGGCGCGCGCCGCCTCGGCAACGGCGCGGAGGCGCCCGACATGGGAGGCGAACGTGGTCACGGCGACGCGGGCCGGCGCGGTGCGAATGAGCTCGGCGAGCGTCCGCGCCACGTCGGCTTCCGACGGCGAGCGGCCGTCGCGCACCGCATTGGTGGAATCGCCGACGAGCGCCAGCACACCTTCGTCACCGAGCGCGGTCAATCGCGCCTGATCGGTCGGCGGGCCGAGGATCGGCGTCGGATCGATCTTCCAATCGCCGGTATGCAGCACGATGCCGGCAGGCGTGCGGATCGCCAGCGCATTGGATTCCGGAATCGAGTGCGCGACGTTGATGAAATCGACCGTGAACGGCCCGAGGTTCAGTCGCCCGCCGAGCGGCACCACCTTGACCGGGACCGGCGGCGCGCCGGGCTCCGACAGCCGCTTGGCCTCGAACAGAGCGGCAGTGAACGGCGTGGCATAGAGCGGCACTTTGAGCCGCGGCCACAGGTCGATCAGCGCGCCGAGATGGTCCTCGTGGCCGTGGGTCAGCACCAGGCCGACGATGTTCTTTCGCTCCGCGATGAGAAAACGGATGTCCGGCAGGATCAGATCGACGCCGGGCAATTGCTCCTCGGAGGCGAACGACACGCCGCAATCGACGATCAGCCATTGCCGGCGGCGCTCGTCGCCGAAACCGTAGATCGAGAGATTCATCCCGATCTCGCCGATGCCGCCGAGCGGCGCAAAAACCAGTTCGTTCTGCGCCATCAGGTTTGCTCGCTCGCCGCGACCGGGAAGACATCGCCGGCCGTGATCGTCTGTACCGTGCCGTCGGTAAGGCGCAACAGTAACCGGCCGCGTTCGTCGAGCGCCTCGGCGCGGCCGACAAATTCGCGGTTTGGCAGCCGCACCCGCATCTCGCCGCCTATGCTCGCGGCACGATCGAGCCAATCGGCGCGAATGGACTGGAAACCCGCGCCGCGATGCCACTGCGCAAGCCGCCGCACCATCGCGCCGGACAGCGCGCCGAATAAATCTTCGGCGGCAACCGCCGCGCCGGCAGTGGCGAGATCGGTGGCAGGATAAGCGGTGTCCACCGGGTGATGCATGCAGTTCACGCCGATACCAACGGCCACGGCAAGCCGGACTTCGATAGTCTCGCTTTCGATCAAGATGCCAGCGAGCTTTTGCCCGCTGCAAAGAATGTCATTTGGCCATTTCAACGCAAGCTTTTCGCGCAACGCGGCGGCGCGATCGACGATGGCGTCAAAAACGGCAAGCGCGGCGACGAACGACAATTGCGGTGCGCTCTCGGGTGCGGCCGGGTCGTAAAGAAGGAGCGTGGCGTAGAGATTGGCGGGCGTAGAAATCCATGCATTGCCGCGCCGGCCGCGGCCTGCGGTCTGCTGCCGCGCCGTCACCCAGAGCGGCCCGGCTTCGCCGCGCCGCGCCAGCGCCAAAGCTTCGGTATTGGTCGACGGCAGCGTGTCGTGGGCTAACAGACGAAAACCGGCCGCCGCGGCCTCTGCTTCAAGCCGCATCAGAACAAGGACCGCGCGGCCGCGCTCGCCGCGCCGACCAGCGGCCCTGGATAGAGGAAGAATAAAACGTTGAACAGGCCGCAAACCGCGAGCACCACTTTCAGTTCGACCGGCGTGGGATAAAAACCTTCGGCCGCATCGTCGAAATACATGATCTTGATGATCGCCAGATAATAATAGGCGCCGACCACGCTGGCGAGCACGCCGATCACCGCCAGTATATAGAGCCCGGCCTTGATGGCGGCGAGGAAGACGTAAAATTTCGCAAAGAATCCGGCGAGCGGCGGTATGCCGGCCATGGAGAACAGCAGCATCGCCATGAAGAACGCCGTGGTCGGATTGGTGCGGGCAAGCCCGGCCAACTGGTCGATCGATTCCACCATGCCGGTCGAACGCCGCATCGACAGGATCACGGCGAAAACGCCGAGCGTCATGGTGACGTAGATCGCCATGTAGACCAGCACGCCCTGCACGCCTTCGGCGGTACCGGCCGCAAGCCCGATCAAGGCAAAGCCCATATGGCCGATCGACGAATAGGCCATCAGGCGCTTGATGTTGCGCTGGCCGATGGCCGCGAACGAGCCGAGCAGCATCGAGGCGATGGCGACGAAGACGACGATCTGCTGCCACTGCGCGGTGATGCCGGGAAACGCAACGACGGTGGCGCGCACGAACATGGCAATGCCGGCGACTTTTGGGGCCGCGGCAAAGAACGCGGTGACCGGGGTCGGTGCGCCTTCATAGACGTCCGGCGTCCACATGTGGAACGGCACGGCGGAAACCTTGAAGCAGAAGCCGGCGAACAGAAAAACCAACCCGAAGATTAGCCCGATGCCGCCATGGGCGGCGGCTTGCGCGATGCCGGCAAAGCTCACGGTGCCGGTAAAGCCGTAAACCAGCGACGCGCCATAGAGCAGCATTCCCGACGACAGCGCGCCGAGCACAAAATACTTTAGCCCGGCCTCGGTCGAGCGCAGCGAATCGCGATGGCTGGCGGCGACCACGTAGAGCGGCAGGCTCATCAGTTCGAGGCCGAGATAGAGCGCGATCAGATCGGCGGCCGAGATCAGCATCATCATGCCAAGCGTGGAAAGCACGATCAGCACCGAATATTCGAAGCGCTGCTGCCGCTCATGCTTGGCGTAATCGAGCGACATGGCGATGGCGGCGGCCGAACCGGCCAAGGCCAGAATTTTCAGGAAGCGGGCAAAATTGTCGACGACGAAGCTGCCGTTGAAGCTCACAAGCTTGCCGGCGGGAAGCAGGCACAGGATCACGCCGGCCGCGATCAGAAGCGCGATCGCCAGACCGTCGATGACGCGCGCCGTGCGCGCGTCGCCATAGGCGCCGAGCATCAACAGCGCCATGGCGCCGAGCCCGAGCACGATTTCCGGCAGCAGCGGATAGAGCGTCGACATCTGTGCGGCCGCGTTCATCGCCTCACCTCGCCATCGCCGCTTTGATCGGCGCCAGCGCGTGCTGATAATTGTCCATCAGCTGCGCCACCGAGGCGGCCGAGATGTCGAGCACCGGCTTTGGATAGATGCCGAACACGATGGTGAGGATCACCAGCGGCGCCAGCACCACCATCTCGCGCCAGCCGAGGTCGCGGATATTGAACAGGCTCGGCTTCTCGAGCTTGCCGAAAATCACCTTGCGGTAGAGCCAGAGCGCATAGGCCGCCGACAGGATGGTGCCGAGCGTCGCCAAGGTCGCCACCCAGGTGTTGACCCTAAACGTGCCGATGAGCGTCAAGAACTCGCCGACAAAGCCCGACGTGCCCGGCAGCCCCACATTGGCCAAGGTGAACACCATGAAGGCGAAAGCATAGATCGGCATGCGGTTGACGAGGCCGCCATAGGTCGCGATCTCACGGCTATGCATGCGGTCGTAGACGACGCCGACGCAAAGGAACAACGCGGCCGAGACGATGCCGTGGGAGATCATCTGGAAAATGCCGCCGGCGACGCCCTGCGCCGTCATCGCGAAAATGCCCATCGTCACGAAGCCCATATGCGCCACGGAGGAATAGGCAATGAGCTTCTTCATATCCTCCTGCATCAGGGCGACCAGCGACGTGTAGACGATGGCGATCACCGACATGGCGTAGATCAGCGGCGCCAGCGCCTGCGAGGCGTCCGGGAACATCGGCAGCGAGAAACGCAGGAAGCCGTAGCCGCCGAGTTTCAGCAGGATCGCGGCCAGGATCACCGAGCCGGCGGTCGGCGCCTCGACGTGGGCGTCGGGCAACCAGGTGTGGAACGGCCACATCGGCATTTTGACGGCGAACGAGGCGAGAAAGGCGAACCACGCCCAGGTCTGCAAATTTCGCGGGAAAGCATGATGCAGCAAGGCCGGGATATCGGTGGTGCCGGCCTGCCAGTACATCGCCATGATGGCGAGCAGCATCAGCACCGAGCCCAAGAGCGTGTAGAGGAAGAACTTGAAGCTGGCATAGACCCGGCGCGGGCCGCCCCATACGCCGATGATCAGGAACATCGGAATGAGGCCGCCCTCGAAGAACAGATAGAACAGCACCAGATCGAGCGCGCAGAAGGTGCCGACCATCAGCGTTTCGAGGACGAGGAACGCGATCATGTATTCGCGCACCCGGCGCTGGATCGCGGTCCAACTGGCGACGATGCAGATCGGCAGGAGCGCCGTGGTCAGGACCACGAACGGCAGCGAAATGCCGTCGATGCCCATGGAATAAGTGATGGTGCCGCCGAGCCAGGGCCGCTTTTCCAGGAACTGGAATTCCGCCGAGCTCGGATCGAACCGCCACAGCAAGATCAGCGAGACCGCAAAGGTCGCCAGCGTAGTCCACAGTGCGACCCAGCGCGCATTGTGCACGCCCGCCTCGTCCTCGTTGAGGAACGCGATAAACAGCGCGCCCGCGAGCGGCAAGAAGGTGACGACGGAGAGGATCGGCCAGCTCGTCATCCGTGCGCTCCGGAGAACATGAACCAGGTGATGAAGGCGGCGACGCCGATCAGCATGGCGAAGGCGTAGTGGTAGAGGTAGCCGGTCTGCAGGCGGACGACGTTCTTCGTCACGTCGAGCACCCACGCGGACACGCCGTCAGGCCCGAACCCGTCGATGACAAAACCGTCGCCGCCTTTCCAGAACAGGCGGCCGAGCCACATGGCGGGACGCACGAAGAGGAAATCGTAGATCTCGTCGAAATACCATTTGTTGAGCAGGAAGCGGTACAGCACGGGCTGACCGCGCGCGAGCGCTTCGGGCAGATCGGGCCGGCGGATGTAGAACTGGTAGGCGACCAGGAAGCCGATGATCATCATCACCGTCGGCGCCAGCGAGATATAGAGCGGCAAATTCTCCATGGCCTCGAGAATTTTGTTGTCCGTCCCGAATTTTAGCGACTCGCGGAAGAAGCCTTCGACATCGTGGCCGGTGAAGATGGAGAGGAACGGCCAGCCGGCCGCGACAGAACCGATGGCGAGCAGCGCCAGCGGCACCAGCATCGCCTTCGGGCTCTCGTGGGCGCCTTCGTAGTGATGGCGATCGTGCGGCGCGCCATGGAAGGTCTTGAAGATCAGCCGCCACGAGTAGAAAGAGGTGAGCGCCGCGGCGGCGACCGTCATGATGAAGGCGTAGCTCGCCATCGGATTGGTGCCGGCGGCGGCGGCTTCGATGATCTTGTCCTTGGAGAAATAGCCCGCGGTGAACGGAAACCCGGTCAGCGCCAAGGTGCCCACCACCATGACGCCATAGGTGAACGGAATTTTCCGCCACAAGCCACCCATCTTGCGGATGTCCTGCTCGTGATGCATCGCCAAAATCACCGAGCCCGAGCCGAGGAACAGCAGCGCCTTGAAGAAGGCGTGGGTAAACAGGTGGAACATGCCGACCGAATAGGCGCCGACGCCCATGGCGACGAACATGTAGCCGAGCTGCGAGCAGGTCGAATAAGCGATGATGCGCTTGATATCGTTCTGCACCAGACCAACGGTTGCGGCGAAGATCGCCGTGGTGGCGCCGATGAAGGTGACGAAGGCAGCCGCCGTCGGCGCCAGCTCGAACAGCGGCGACAACCGCGCCACCATGAACACGCCGGCGGTCACCATGGTGGCGGCGTGAATGAGCGCCGAGACCGGCGTCGGGCCTTCCATGGCGTCGGGCAGCCAGGTGTGCAGGCCGAATTGCGCCGATTTACCCATGGCGCCCATGAACAGCAGCAGGCAAACGACCGTGAGCGCGTCAAAATCCCACCTCAGGAAATGCAAGCTCTTGCCGACGAGGCTCGGCGCTTGCGCAAAGATGGTGTCGAAGTCGACCGCGCCGGTCAGATAGAACACCGCGAAAATGCCGAGCGAAAAGCCGAAATCGCCGACCCTGTTGACGATGAAGGCTTTGATGGCGGCGGCATTGGCCTCCGGCTTGTGGAACCAGAAGCCGATCAGGAGATAGCTCGCCAGTCCGACGCCCTCCCAGCCGAAGAACATCTGCACCAGATTGTCAGCCGTCACCAGCATCAGCATGGCGAAGGTGAAGAACGACAGATAGGAGAAGAACCGCGGCCGGTACGGGTCCTCATCCATGTAGCCGATGGAGTAGATGTGGACCAGCGACGAGATGGTCGTGACCACGACCAGCATCACGGCGGTGAGCGAATCGATGCGCAGCGCCCAATCGGCTTTGAGATCGGCGAAAGTGATGAACGAGAACATCGGCACGCGGGCGTCGTGGCCGCCGAAGCCGACGTCGAAGAAGGCGTACCAGGACAGCACGCAGGCGATCACCAAGAGCGTCGAGGTGATCAGCTCGGCGGCGCGCGAGCCCGCGGCGGCCGGCTCGGTTGGCTCTTCCTCGTGATGGGAATCGCGGGCGACGGCGTGCGCGCCATGCAGCGACGGCGCCCCGTGGCCGTGGCTCACGTCGACGTGCGAGGCCGCGTGATCGTCGGGCGGCGGCGGGTCGGCGCCGGGCAGGCGGTTGCGCGCGCCGATCAGCGCGATGGCGCCGGCAATGACGGCGCCGAGCAGCGGCAGGAAGACGATAGCCTCGTACATGCCGCTAGTTCCCTGAAACCTGGCCACGCGCGAAAGAGACGGCGACGCTTTCTTCGCCCTCTCCCCAGAGGGGAGAGGGAGGGGTGAGGGGGTACGGCCTCTCGGTCAGAGCCCCCTCACCCCAACCCTCTCCCCGCTGGGGAGAGGGAGTTCGCATCAGCAAGCCGCTCACGCGTCACCCTTTCATCAAGTTTATGTCGTCGACCGCGATCGAGCCGCGGTTGCGGAAATAGGCGACCAGGATCGCGAGCCCGATGGCCGCTTCCGCCGCCGCCACCGTGAGCACGATGAGCGCATAGACCTGGCCGACGATGTCGCCAAGGAAGGTCGAGAACGCCACCAGGTTGACGTTGACGGCGAGCAGGATGAGCTCGATCGACATCAGGATGACGATGACGTTCTTGCGATTGAGGAAGATGCCCAAGATCCCGAGCGTGAACAGGATCGCGGCAACCGACAGGTAATGACCGAGCCCGATGATCATTGCAGTCCCTGCCCCGACTTGACCTTGACCACATCGATCGCGGTGTCCCGCCGCCGCGCCACCTGCTCGGCAATATTCTGCCGCCGCACATTCGGCTTATGCTGCAGGGTCAGCACGATGGCGCCGACCATGGCGACCAGAAGGATGATGCCGGCGGTCTGGAAGTAATAAACGTAGCGCGTATAGAGCACGAGCCCGAGCGCCTGGGTGTTGCTGATGTCGCCCGCCGGCGGGATCGGCGCGGTGATGGCCTTGGCGACGTCAGGCCCGATGACCCAGGCGAACACAACGGTCAAAAGCTCGGCGAGCAGGATGGCGCCGATCAGCGCGCCGACCGGCAGATAATTCAGCACGCCCTGGCGCAGCTCGGCGAAATCGACGTCGAGCATCATCACCACGAACAGGAACAGCACGGCGACGGCGCCGACATAAACGACGATCAAAATCATCGCCAGAAACTCGGCACCCATCAGCACGAAGAGCCCGGCCGCATTGACGAAGGCGAGGATGAGAAACAGCACCGAATGCACGGGATTGCGCGAGACAATGACCATCACGGCCGAGGCGATGCACACGCCGGCGAACAGATAGAAGAAGATGGCGTTGATGATCATGAACGGCGCATCTCACCGATAGGGCGCGTCGAGCGCGAGGTTTTGCGCGATCTCGCGCTCCCAGCGGTCGCCGTTCGCCAGAAGCCGCTCCTTGTCGTAGTAGAGCTCCTCGCGGGTTTCGGTGGCGAATTCGAAATTCGGCCCCTCGACGATGGCATCGACCGGGCAGGCTTCCTGGCACAGCCCGCAATAGATGCATTTGACCATGTCGATGTCGTAGCGCGTGGTGCG
>Ga0210394_10003518_pt1 | contig 19516 bp, 15 predicted proteins | sample IncBWC12MmetaG_FD_160121 | JGI IMG/M metagenome (GOLD analysis project Ga0210394, IMG submission 160121) | Forest soil microbial communities from Barre Woods Harvard Forest LTER site, Petersham, Massachusetts, United States - Inc-BW-C-12-M | ecosystem: Environmental > Terrestrial > Soil >...
TCCTGCAGCGCCGCCGGAACACCGGTGGGATCGGCCGCATGATACTCAGCGAGCGCAACCTTCTGTCCCGGCGCAAATTCCATAGGTCCCGTACCGCGCAACCACAGGACCGCACCCAGCACGAGCGCGAGGATGACAAGGACCGTAATGAGCGTGCCGCGCGCTGCGCCACCGACTTTAGGATCCCGGTTGCGCAGCGCGCTCATGACGACCTCCTGCCGGCCAGGACCTCGCGATCGATCGGCAGGCGTCTCAGGGCGATGCCGGTGGCGGCATAGATCGCGTTGCGTAGCGCAGGCGGTCCGGCCGTCGTGCCGGTTTCCCCGATACCCCCCGGGGCCTCACCGCTTTTGATCACGTAGACCTCGATCGGGGGGACCTGGTCGATGCGCAGCATGCGGTAGTCGTTGAAGTTCGACTGCTGTACACGGCCATTCTTCACCGTCACCTCGCCGTACAGCGCCGCGGTGAGCCCGAAGATGAGGCCTCCCTGCAGTTGCGCGACGATGGTGTCCGGGTTGACCGCGATGCCGGTGTCCACCGCGCTCGTCACGCGGCGCAGGCGCACCTCGCCTCGTGCGTCCACCTCCGCCTCCACCACCGTCGCGATAAAGCTTCCGAAAGCGGGCTGCACCGAGACTCCGCGGCCGGCGCGCGCCGGCAGAGGCTGGCCCCAGTTCGATTTCTGCGCCACGAGATCGAGCGCCGCCAGGAGGCGGGGGGATTTCCCAAGCATGGCACGGCGGAAGGCGATCGGGTCCTTGCCCGCCTTCCGCGCGAGCTCGTCCATGAAGCACTCGATCGCGAAGACGTTGTTGTTGGGCCCAACACCACGCCAGAAGCCGGTGGGCACCGCCGGCGGTTCGGCACGCACATATTCGACGTGCAGATGTGCAATGTCGTAGGGCATGTCGACGGCACAGTCGATCGCATCGATATCGATTCCGTGCTGAAAGGCCGGCGGCAGCCAGCGTGCGATCACGGACGAACCCGTGACTTTGTATTTAAAGCCTGCAATCCTGCCGCCGGAAAGCGTGGCGGCGATCGTGTCGCGATAGGCCGGGCGGTAGATATCGTGCTGGATGTCTTCCTCGCGCGTCCATACGACCTTGACCGGTTCTCCGTCGAGATGCTGCGCCACGCGCACGGCCGAGAGTGCCATGTCCGGCTCGAGCCGGCGTCCGAAGCCCCCGCCGATCAGGTGGTTGTGAACGGTGACCTTCTCAACTGGCAGGCCGGTCAGTTTCGCCACCGTGCCCTGCACACGCGAGATCACCTGGGTGCCGAGCCAGATCTCGCACGAGTCGGGTTTCAGCTGCACCGTGCAGTTCAAGGGCTCCATCGTGGCGTGTGCAAGGAAGGGCAGCTCGTAGGCGGCCTGGTACTTCTCGCCCTGGCTGAGCGCCTTGTCGACATCTCCCGCGTTCTTCGCGACCGCCCCACTTCCCTCGCTCGCCTTGCGCAGGTCCCGCCAGATATCCGCAGACGAGACCGCCGCGTTCGGCCCCTCGTTCCAGGTGATGTCGAGCGCCTCAAGACCCTGCTTCGCCGCCCACATGTGATCGCCCACGACTGCGACCATGTCGTCCAGCACGACCACCTTGCGTACGCCCGCAATCCTGTTTGCGGGGCCGGGATCCACGTGGCCGACCTTGCCGCCAAACACGGGACTTGCCGCAAGGGTCGCAAATTTCATCCCGGGCAGCATCACATCGATTCCGTAGACGACGCCGCCGTCGACCTTGTGCGGTGTGTCAAAGCGCTTGAGCGACTTGCCGATCAGCGTGAAATTCTTGGGGTCCTTGAGCGGCGGATTCTTTGGCGGTGCGAGTTTACCGGCCGCGCCGGCCAGGGTGCCAAACCCCAACTTCCGTCCGCTGCCGCTGTGCCTCACCTGGCCATCGGCCGCGGTGCAACTCGCTGGATCGACCTTCCACTGCTGTGCCGCCGCCTGAATCAGCAAGGCGCGCGCCGCGGCTCCCGCCTCGCGCAGCGGCTTCCAGAACGCACGGATGGAGTTGGAGTTACCGGTGACCTGGATACCGAAGACGGGGTTGCCGTAGAGCTTGTCGTTGGGCGGCGCGTGTTCCAGTACGATCTGCTGGAAATCGGCGTCCAGTTCCTCGGCCAGGATCATGGCGACCGATGTGTAAACGCCCTGACCCATCTCAACCTGCGGCATTACGAGCGTCGTCTTGCCCGCCGGATCAATGCGAATGAACGCGTTGGGCGCGAATTTGCCTTTTGTACCGCCCTGGGCCGGCTCGCTCGCCCCGTAGGTCGGCAGATGGAAGGCCAGCAGGAAGCCGCCCGCAAGCCCTCCGCCAAGGAGGCTGCGGCGTGAGATGGCACTGTGCAGCACGCTCATGTCACCTCCTAAGCCCCGGATCCGCCGGCCGCGCGCTTGATCGCGGCTCGGATGCGCACATAGGTGCCACAGCGGCAGATGTTGCCTGCCATGGCTGCATCGATGTCGGCGTCATCGGGATTCGGCGTGGCTGCAAGCAGGGCCGCGGCCGACATGATCTGACCTGACTGGCAATAGCCGCACTGGACTACTTCCAGATCGAGCCAAGCCTTCTGCACCTTCGCCCCCGCAGCCGTCGCACCGACACCCTCGATCGTCGTTACCGGCCGATTGCCCACCGCGCTCACCGGGAGCATGCAGGAGCGCACCGGCTTGCCGTCGATGTGCACGGTACAGGCGCCGCACTGCGCGATGCCACAGCCAAACTTCGTGCCGGTGAGACCGAGCAGGTCTCGCAGTGCCCACAGCAGCGGCATGTCCTCTGGTGCCTCCAGCGTTCGGACTTCGCCGTTGATCATCAGCCTCATCGGTTGGGACATTTCTCTCTCCACTCCCTGTCACTACAGCGAAAGGCCGAGGATCAAGTACAGCTCAAGCAGGCTCGCGAGTTTTGCGAGCGATAGCATCGCTTAGGAGAGCGATAGCATCGCTTAGGAATCGTCCAGCGGACATGAGCCACACTCCTGTACGGTTGCCGTTAGAATTGACTTGGCCTTACCGTACGCAGCAAGCAGCTGGCCCAGAGTCTAGCACCCGCGAGCGGTGCGCACGACGCAGGAGGCCGCCACCGGGTTTCACTACGCGCCGACTCCCTGGGCGTCAGTTCCATTGGCCCTCAATCCGCAGCCCTCAGCTAACGGCGGCGGCATAGACAGAGCCTGCGTTGATGGCCCGCGCGCACGGCCGCGGCCGGCAGCAAGGTGGTGTTTTGTCGTTGACACTACGACCGGTCGTCTTGACCGTCAAGAGCTTTTCGATCGGCGTAGCGCCGCCGGGCACGCTCAGCGCAGCTCGCGTGCGGCAGCGCGCTTTGCTCGCCTGCGCTTGTCGACGCTGCTGCGCTGAACAGGATTGCGGCGTGCGCGGCTGCTCGGTGAAGGCGGCAGTAACAATGAAAAGGTAGTGGAGAAGAAGTCATCGAGAGGCGCGCGACTCCTCACGATCTTCATGCCCGCCGCGGCCCCTCCCCAGCTATTGACCAGAAAGCGCGCGATCTTATCCGCGTCAAGTTCGCGAGCGATGCTGCCATCGGCTTGGCCTTCACGAATGGCCGACGCCAGAAGCCCAATCCATCTTGCGACCTCGCCGGCAACGTCCTGACGGATACGCGGTGTTGTCTCCGACAGTTCCTGGACGAACTTGCCGATCAAACATCCTCGCTCGTACCCGAATCCAGCGTAAAGGGAAGCGATGTGCTCGAAGTGACCTCGAATGCGTTCAAGCGGCGCTGCGCTGTTGTCCGCCAGCATGTCGATCCTTACGTCCTGCCAGTACGCCCCCAGAACCTCCACCGCCAAGAGCTCCTTCGCTTTGAAGTAGTTGTAGAACGAACCCTTTGGTACACCGGCGGCATCGACGATCTCCTGGACACCACAGGCGCTGTATCCGAGCGCGTGAAACCGATCGACCGCAGCGGATACGATCTTCTCGCGCGTACTCAGCTTCGGCATGGAGGCCCTAACCATCGATGTTTCCAGCCGCCAAATATACCCATGACTGATCGTATTGTGCCACGTGCGATGCGCCGCCGGCGGCCAGCTCTGTTGGAGCAACAGACGATCACGACGATTGCGCCTCTGCGGCGAACGCCGGTGAGATGTGACAACGACCGACATCATTTGAATCTCCGTTGACAAGTAATACGACCGGTCGTATCGTTCAGCCGGCGGCGTGATGAGCCAGGGGCGCCGTGCAAGAGGAATCAAATGAGCGATGCAAAGACTGAGAACAACAAAGCGATCGTCCTGGAGGCGTTCGATACGCTCTTTAACAAGCGCGACTACGCGGCCGCCAAACGGTTCTGGTCCGACCGCTACATCCAGCACAGCGCTCACATCGCACCGGGCCGCGAGGGCTTGTTTGCCCTGATCCAGTCGCTGCCCGCGACGCTGCGCTATGAGAACCAGCTGATCGTGGCCGAGGGCGACTATGTCATCGCGTACGGTCGCTTCTCCGGCAACGGCCGTCCCTCCGCCTCGATCGCCGCCGATGTCATCCGCTTCGAGGACGGCAAGCTCGCCGAACATTGGGATGTTCTGCAGGACGAGGCGAGCCGAGCCCAGTCGGCCAGCGGCTTACCGATGTTCGGCGATCGTTTTCCTGCCTGATGCTCAGTTCCCGGCTTCCGTTCCGAGGATTTGACCTATGAAACTCAAGGGCAACACGATCTTCATCACCGGCGGCGGCTCGGGCATCGGCCGCGGGCTCGCCGAAGCGCTCCACGAGCTCGGCAACAGGGTGATTATCGCAGGGCGCCGCCGCGGACACCTCGACGCGGTGATCATCGCCAATCCTGGCATGGCCGCGATCGAGCTCGACATCGCCGATCCCGCCAGCATCGAGCGCGCGGCGAGAAAACTGGTCGCCGAGCACCCGGACGTGAACGTCCTTATCAACAATGCCGGCATCATGCAGCCCGACCAGGCTGCAGCAAAGATCGATGACGCGCTGCTGCTTGCCACCGTCAACACCAACCTGATCGGGCCGATCCGCATGACATCGGCGCTGATCCAGCATCTCAAGACCAGGGACGACGCGGTAGTCGCCTATACCAGCTCGGTGCTCGGATTCGTGCCGCTGGCGTTCACTGCAGTCTATTCTTCGACCAAAGCGGCGCTGCACTCCTACGCGCTTTCGCAGCGTTTCTTGCTGCGCGACACCAAGGTCCGCGTGCTCGAGATCGCACCGCCTTGGGTACGCACGGAATTGATGAACAGTCAGGAGGCCGAGCAGGCCATGCCCCTCAAGCAGTTCATTGCGGAGGCGATCAAGACGCTCGGCACCGACGCAAACGAGATCATCGTTGACGCGGCGAAGCCGATGCGAGACAACGCGGGCCCTGCCGAGCAACCCTTCATCAATGCCTTCAATACACACATGCTGTCGCTGTTTGGCGAGCGTCAGGCCGCGGGCACGGAATAGGCATCGGCGAGAAACCCGCCATGACCCATCACAAACAGCAAGTCATCGAAACGGCTTCGCCGCGCTGACACCCACGTCTGTACGCCACTGCGAGCCCAACTGCAGCGGCGGCTCGCCACCGGGCGATTCAATCCCCCAGTAGTTCTGCCATCGGGTGCAACTGCTCCACATGCTGCGACACGACCTTGACGATGACGATGATGGGAATGCTGAGCAGCATTCCCCAAACGCCCCACAACCAACCCCAGAACAACAGCGATATGAACACGGCCGCTGAATTCAGGTGGGCGATTCGTCCGGTCATCCAGGTGGTCGCGAACGTCCCGACGAACGTGGCGATCGCCAGCGAAGACCCGGCAACCAAGAGTGCGATCGGAAAGGAGTGGAACTGCATGAAAGCGGCCATACCTGTTGCGACGGCTGTTACACCGGGGCCCAGGTAGGGAATGATGTGCAGCACTCCGGCAGCCGCAGCCCAAGCTCCCGCGTTCTCGAGGCCGATCCATCGAAAGGCGGCCCAGGTGAGCAACGCGACCACCAGGTTTGTCGTCAGCAGCATGAGCATGTATTTCTGGATAGAATCGTTGATGTCGTCGAGAATGCGCACGGCAATTTTTCTCTTCGACAGCGACGGCCCGGTCAGACGCACCAGCTTCCGTTTGAATGTACCGCCACCGAGCAGGAGAAAGAAAACCAGGAAAACGACCATCGCCCCCTGGCCTATGACCCCGAGGGCGCCCAGTGAATTCTTCCACAGGAAGTTGTCGAGCTTGAATGCGGGCGGGTCCACGATGACGTGAGTGGCACGCTGACGCCGAGCCGCGGGTTCAGCGGTTACTTGAGTTGTCGCCCGCTCCACCTCGGCTGCTGCGTTTTGCATTGTCTGTAAATTGCCGAGCTCGCCGATTCGCATGCGCGCCAGCCCGGTCGCGAATGTCGCCGCTGCTTCGGGTAACTGTGCGACGATGGTTTGCATTTGTCCGCGCAGCGAGTACGTGCCGAAAATGAGTGCACCGATAATGCCTGCCATCACGATGACAGTGCCGGCAACACGCGGGATCTTCATCGGCTCAAGCCAGGTGACGAGCGGATTCACCGTGTACGAGATCACGATGCCGAGCAACAGCGGTATCACAAAGCTCTGCGCCCACGACAAGGCGAAAACCGTCGCCAGTGCCGCCAGAATCCCCAGCGCCAAGCCTCGTGCATTGACCTGCATCCGTACTGCGGGCAAGGTAACGAGTGAGGCGTCCGCGGTAGCGTCGAGTTGCCCCACAGCAAGTGCCGGGTCAGCCGCGCCGGTGGAGGCCGGAACGGCGACGGGCTTCACGGCGCGCAGACCCACGGCGTCCTTAGCGGGCTCATTTGTGCCCGCTCATACGGCAGCCGCTCACTCTCAGCCGGTGGATTGTCTATTGACGTCGAGGCGATCACACTCTGCGCATCACCCAAAGAATGAGAACAACGAGCAGAATGGTTCCAAGAATGCCGCTACCGATATACATGTAATTCTCCGTGGATTTATCAGGCTGTATTGGATACCCGTAGGTCGGCGCCGTCGGGGCGCTACCGCACCTATCGCAGCACCGAAGGAATGGCAGGGCCTTTGACCCGGATGCGCGCCACGCTCTCGAGGCTGGCGCTGTGGCGAAAGCTGCACCCACCCTTGTCCGCAGGCTGGCTGTCGGGCCGTTTCCCCCATGCGCTCCGCGCCGGGCCTTTCCGGCAGCAGCGCGATTACTTCCTGTATGTCCCAACCGCGGTGACGCGGCGCGAGCGCGTGCCGCTCTTGCTGATGCTGCACGGTTGTAATCAGGATGCGCGCACTTTCGCGGAGGGTACGCGAATGAACGAGGTGGCGGACCAGCACGGGTTTATCGTGCTGTATCCACAGCAGTCGCTGCGCGCCAATCCGCTGCGCTGCTGGAACTGGTTCGAGCCGCGAACCAGAGACGGCGCGGGCGAGGCGGCCGCGATCGCGACGCTGGTCCGGGACGTCGCGCGCCGCTACCCGGTCGATCGCTCGCGAGTGTACGTGGCCGGAATCTCGGCCGGCGGAGCGATGACGGCCATTCTGGCATTCTGCTATGGCGGCATCTTCGCCGCGTGCGCCATCGTGGCCGGCGTGATGTACCGCGCGGCCGACTCAGCGCTCGGAGCCGCGCAGGCGATGCGCGCCGGCGCGCGGCTGTCGCCCGAGACCACTGCAGACGAAGCGATGCGCAGGGTGTCCCGCAAATTTGGCTTCGTGCCGGCAATGGTGATGCACGGCAGTCGCGATACCGTGGTGCACCCGCGCAACGCTGAGCAGATCGTCGGCCAGTTCCGCAAGTTTGCCGAGCTGGTGAGCACGCCCCCCGAGCCGCTGGCGGAGCCGGTGGAACAGTGCATCACCAGCGAAGGGCGCAGCTATCTGCAGCGCGATTATGTGCGCAGCGACCAGGTGCTGCTGCGCTCGATATCGGTCGATGGGCTGGGACATGCGTGGAGCGGCGGAGACGAGCGCCACCGGTTCAACGATGCGGCGCAGCCTGATGCCAGCCGCCTCATCTGGGATTTTGTATCAAGGTTCCGCCGACCGGCGCCACCACGCTGGCCGCTGATCCATTTCTGGTTCCGGTATTTGCGCCGCTATCTGCGCTGATACGGATCTCCGCTTGCGCGTCAGGGTCCGCTGCACTGATACGCAGCACCCCGCAGCCAGGCAGGGTTGATGTCCACACCCCATCCGGGTGCAGAAGGGATGGTTACGCAGCCGTCTTTCACAGCGTAGGGATCGTCCGTGAACAGGCCGTCCTGCCACGGGTAGTAGTCCGAACCCTCTATGGAGAGCTCCAGATACTTTCCGGCGTTCGGGATGGCGCCCAGCAGGTGCATCGTGCAGAGCGTGACCAACGAGAGGTTGGCGCTGTGCGGCGTGCAGGGCATGCCTGCCGCAGCCGCCATATGCACGACTTTCAGTGTCCTCGATATCCCGCCCATATACATGACATCGGGTTGGACGATGTCGACGGCGCGCATGTCAATCATGCGTTCCCAGGTTGCAAGATCCCAGTCCTGTTCTCCGCCGGTGACGTCCAGATCGAGCGCCTCGGTGACGAGCTTGGTTTCTTCGAGCTTCCAGTAGGGACAGGGCTCCTCGTAATGGCTGATGCCTTGCCCCTCGAGCAATCGCCCGACTTCGATGGCTCGCCGCGGAGAAAAGCCGCTGTTCGCATCGACGAGTTTCGCCACGTCGTCACCGAGCGCGCGCGCCACCTGCGGCACGATCGCCTCTGTCCGGCCGGGCCATTGATCGATGTCCCGGCCGCACTCCGCCCCGACGCGCCACTTGAAAGCATCGAAGCCCTTGTCGTCGCGCAGCCGCACCAGCCGCTCGGCTTCCTGCTCGGGAGTAATGTCGCGTCGCATTGACGAGGCGTACGTTCGCAGGCAGCGCGGCTGACCGCCGAGGAGTTCGACTACCGGCTTGCCTTCGAGCCTGCCGCGCAAGTCCCACAGCGCAGTATCGAGGCCGGCTAGTGCCCGGCAGCGGTAGCTGCCCGGGAACTTGTGCTCGTGCTCCTCGACGCGAGCGATGAGCGCGTCGATGTCGAACGCGTCGGCGCCGAGCGCCCAGGGCGCAACCTGGCGGTGGAAGATGGTTGCAGTGATGTCGGCATTGTATGTGGACGTCTGGCCCCAGCCGACGGCACCCGTGTCGGTGGTCAACCGCACGAAGCACACGAATTCGCTGGCAAACGTCTCGAGGCGGGCGATTTTCATCAGGCCGTTCCCACGCGCGGCGCCGGCGAGACTCGCGCGATTTCCAGTCCATGACCCTTCGGCCCGCTCTCGCGCTGCCACAGGAGCAGCACTGAAGTCAGGGCCGCAAGGCTCAGCAGACCGAAGAACCAGATCATTGTGGTGTAGCCCTCAGGGTTCGCCGGACCCGCACCGGCCTTGTCGGCCAGCCAGCCGGCGACGCGGTTGGAACCCCACAGACCCACGTTCTGCAGCAGCGTGATGACACCGAGTGCAGTTCCCAGGCGGCGCGGCTCGACTATGAGAGTTGTCGCCGGCCAGATGATCGCCGGCACCAGCGAGAAGCTCACGCCCATCAGCACGGTGGACACCCACGGGGTCAGATTCGTGAGGCTCAAGACGATGAAAGTGATCGGCAGCAGCAGCGTTCCGACGCTCAGCATCATGGCACGGCGTCCAAAGCGGTCTGCGAGGAGGCCGAACAGGGGGGTTGCGAACACCGCCGCCGCAAACACGCCGGAATTCACGTTGCCTGCTTCCTGCAGCGTCAGGCCCTTGACGTGCTGCAGGTACTCGATCGCATACGTCTGACGGAACGGAAAGAAGACCGCCGCGTACAGGACGTGCAGGCCGAGGATGTACCAATACGACAGGTCGAATGTCCAGATCCCCCGCCAGTTGATCTGCCCGGATTCCACGGGGCGCTCGGACATCAGCGGGGCGTGCGCTGAATCAAGCAGGCGAAAGATGACAGCGGCAACGAGGCCGGCAGCGGTGATTGCCGCGCCCAGCCATAAGGGCGGCTGCCAGCCCGCGTCGTAAAGAGATCGCGCCCAGGACGGTGAGGTGTCGAGCGAGAACGATCCAACCCGGGCAAGACACAGGAATATCGCCATTGCGAGGGCGATGCCGCTGCGCGCGAACCATCGGGCGATAGCGGCGACCAGGGAGATGAATATCGCACCCTCGCTGACACCGAACACCAGGCGGCCGGTCCACATGAGTTCATAAGGTGTCCCGATCGCCGTCAGTACCGCGCCCACGAAACCGATAACGGCGGCCCACAGGGTGACACGCGCCGGACCGTAGCGATCGATGAGCAGTCCGTTGAATACCGCCAGCAGAATGTTGGGCAGGCTGATGACGGCGGTGAGGTCGCCGATCTGAGACTGCGTGAAACCGCGCTGGCGGCCGAGCAGATCCGCGATCGGGCCGATCGCATCTGACTCGTAGTAACTGCAAAAGATGGCGAGGGCCGCCAGGCCCAGCATCCCCCAGCGCAGCGGCGACGTGGCGCGGTCATCGCCGGCACCCGTGCCGGCGGCCGTTGGCGCGTCGTCCCCGGTCATGTGCGTTATTGGGTAATTCCCGAAGTGGGAGCTGGCTCGCTGGACAGGAGAAGAAGCGAACAGTCTGCCCGTTCGAGTGCTTTGGCCGGCACTGCGCCAAACGAAAGTTCATCGCCGGCCCGCGGGCTCACCCCCATGATCAGCAGATCGTACTGAACGGATTGTGCGGCCTGGACAATTGCATTTGGCGCATCACTGTCGTTGCGAACCTCGCCCTTGACTGCAATTCCGTAGTGTTCGCCAATTTCCACGATCTCACGAATGATGGCGTCGGCGTTATTTGGGGGGGGAGCCAGGGCGAGCCCGAGCCGCTGACGCCATCGAACCGTCAGCGGGGCCGGGCTCGCAAGGTGTAAAGCCGTAACAAAGCCGCGCGATGCTTGTGCCAGTGCCACGGCCAGCTCAGCTCCGTGACGGGACACGCGCGTGCCGGTCACTGCCACGAGAATATTCAGTGGCCCATCCTTCATCTCCGGGCGGTGCGGGCCGCGCGCCACCACGATCGCAAACGCGCCCCCAAAACCCACAGCGCTGCGCGTGATCTGCGCGTCAAGGGATGCGCCCTGGGCAGCAGGCTCCCGGCCAATCACAAGAAGGCCGTAACCCTTCTTCGCTTCCGCGAAGATCGCCGCCCCGGAGTCTTGCTTGCTGTCTGAGCGGGTCATGACGTTGGCCTTGTCTCCCTTGGTGGGGGCGGCTTCGTCGCCTGCGTGCACACCGGCCTTTAGCGCCGCGGTGGAACGTTTGACGTGACGCTCGCTGGCTTCGGGGGCGCGGGCCTCAGTGTCATCCAGGTGCAGGACGGTTGTTGGGATACGCCGTACGCCGGCGAGCAGTCCTACGAGCCGCGAGGCAAATCGCCCGCTGGGGGATGCATCGACCGCGACCAGCAATCGTTCGATATGCGCGAGGAATCCCTGGGCCTCGAATTCTTCCCGTTCGAGGCGCGCCTTTTCGTCGCTACCCATGGGCAGGCGCTTCAATGCCCACCGCAACATCGGCGGCATCGCCATCGTCGTTACGACCGCCATGGCGACGATTGCAGTGAAAAGACGCTGGCTCAAAGCCCCCATCGACAAACCTATCGACGCCACAATCACCTCGGTAGAACCGCGCGCATTCATGCCGCAACCCACGGCGAAGGATTCGGCGTAGCTCAAGCCACCGATGCGACCTCCGAGGAAGGCTCCGGAAAACTTGCCGATGCTGGCCAGCAGGATGAGGCCGCCGGTCAGCAGTAGCAGGTCCGGATGCGCGAGCGCGCGCATGTCCGTGCTCAAGCCCGCTAGGGCGAAAAACACGGGCATGAACAATGCAACGATTAGCCCACGCAACTGCGAATCGATGTGCTTGGTCAAAATGGGTGACTGACCGATGAGCACCCCGGCGATGAACGCTCCGAGCACCAGATGCACGCCGATCGCATCGGTCAGTAGAGCCAAAAGTCCGCAAATCACCAGAATCGTCGTAATGGTCGCCATCTCACTGCTGAGACTGTCGTTCGACCATCGGATGAGTTGGAAGACGAGTCGTCGGCCGATCGTGAAGCTTACGATGAGAAACAGGGCGGTGCCGAGAACGCTGCGGCCCACTGCCGGAAAATCAACCTGTCCGTGCAACCCTAAGCCAAAAATGACGGACATAATGATCCAGCCGATGGTGTCGTCGAGGATCGCCGCCGCGACGATAATCTGACCAACGGCGCGCCGGAGAAATCCCAGATCGCGGACCACCATTGCGACGATTTTCACGGAGGAGATCGACAGCGCGACACCGAGGAACAACGCCGTTACCAGACGCTTTGCCGCGCTCGGAAGTATCGAATCCGGCAACAGCATTCCAAGTGCGACGCCGCAGATGAAGGGCACTACGATGCCAGTGAGAGAGATGCTGATCACCGGGCGTTTGACGTCCCGGAACACGGATAGATCAGTCTCCATCCCCGTCATGAGCAACAGTAGGAGAATGCCAAGTTGCGCCACGGCATCCAGCATGGCTTTCTGTTCCGCGCTGTCCGGGAACAGGTTGTGGTACAGACCCGGTGCAATGATGCCCAGCACCGACGGTCCCACGACAATTCCCGCGAGGATTTGTCCAATCACGGGCGGTTGCCCGATGCGCTGCATCGACTCGCCCGCGACGCGTCCGGCGATGAGCAGCACGACGATCTGGGCGATGTAGACTACGACCGAGGCGCCATGATCCATGGGCAACTCTGCGAACCACGCCGACGAGGTGGGAATCTATCACTGACTGTACCTGGGATCGCAATGGAATTGCGCCCAGGCCTTGCTCCGTTCAACCCAGAACCCCCTGCTCGCGAAACCACTGTAAGGCGTCCTCGAATGCCTGCGGGGGCGCACGCCAGCGATAACCCAGCTCACGAACGGCCTTGTCGCTCGAGAAGAACATGCGCTTGCGCGCCATGAGCACGCCTTCCACCGTAATGCGAGTGGTACGCCCGGTGACCCTGGCGAAAGCCTCGGATGCGTAGGCGAGAGGCAGCACCACAGAGTGCGGTACACGAATGCGGGGCGGCCTCCGCCCGCTCAGTCGCGCGATCTCCCCGAGAATCTCGCGCAGTGTCATGTCTTCCCCGCCAAGAATGTAGCGCTCGCCGACCCGCCCGCGATCAAACGCGAGCAGGTGGCCCGCAGCGACGTCGTCTACATGCACGACGTTGAGTCCCGTATCGACGTATGCAGGCATCCGACCGGAAGCGGCGTCGAGGACGATCCGGCCCGTCGGCGTGGGCTTCACATCGCCGGGCCCGATCGGTGTCGACGGATTGACAATGACGGCTGCAACGCCCGTCTGCGCCGAATCGCGTACCAGCTGTTCTGCCAGATACTTCGACCGCTTGTAGTGGCCGACCATGTCCGCGAGCGCGGCCGGTGTTGCCTCGTTGCCTGGCGAGCCGTCGGCGGGTAAGCCGATTGTGGCGACACTGCTCGTATAGACGAGGCGTGCAACTCCCGCCCGACGGGCGGCGCTGAGGATATTGCGCGTCCCTTCCACATTGGTCTGATAAAGCTGGGCCGGCTTAAGCGCCCCGAGCCGGTAGTCCGCGGCGACATGGAACAGCGCTTGGCAATCGGCAACCGCGCAATCGAGCGATGCGACATCCGTGAGGTCTCCCACGGCCACTTCGACCGCAAGCCGTTGCAGATTGCGGCGGTCGGAACCATGGCGGACCAGTACTCGGATTTGCCAGCCCGCCGCCGCGAGGGCTCGGGCGACTGCAGAGCCGACAAAGCCTGTTGCGCCCGTGACCAGTGCTCTCATGCTTGGCGGGCGTCTGACGCAGGCGGCACGGCGTGCGGACCCGGCAAGCCTGCGTGTGCGATGGTATTGAAGGAGCGGCTGGCGGCTCGATACCCCCTCGCCAGCCGGATGAGCGGAGCAAGGTCGCCGGGTGACAGCGCGAGTGCGCCGATCAGGCGCCAGACCCTCAGAGACCCGCCCACGCTGGCGGTCATCACCGCCCGAGGCAACACCTCGGCAGCGCTGTCCACGATCACACGCACGGCAATGAACGGCATGCCATGGCTTTTGGCAACCTCGGCAACCGCCAGACTCTCCATGTCCACCGCGGCAGCCCCGGTTCTGGAGAAGGCCATGGCCTTGCCAGCGACGGAGCCGATTGCTTGCGGGCTCGTCAGCAACTTACCGCCAGCCACCGGCCGATGGATCGTAATCGTAGCGGCCACCCGCTCTCGCCAGTCGCGCGCCGTCGGCAAAGCCGTGCCGTCGAGCGAGATCACCTCGCTTGGCAGGAATATGGTGCCGGATGTGAGTGCCGGATCGAGTCCCCCGGCCATGCCCCAGCTGGCGAGGGACGTTGCGCCGGCTTCGATGAGCGCCCGGGCACCGAGCGCCGCAGCGGCGCAGCCGATCCCGCTGACTACCAGCAGCGTTCCGTCAGCGAGCAATGCGGGCGGCCCCCGCCGCTGCGTCCTGCGGCCAACATGGGCCGCCGGCCCGAGATGGGCTGTGGGGTCGAGAAGGGTTGCGGGGCCAAGATGGTGCACCTCGGCCGCGAGGGCGGCGACGATGCCGACTCCGTTCAATGGAAGTTTCCGTGCCTCAACCGACTGCGATAAGCCGCGAGTGCCCAAAGCGGAAAGTACGCGCAATAGCCGTGGTACCGCAGGTAGAAAACTCGCGGGAATCCGGGCGCGGTGAAACCAGGATCCGACCACAGCCCCTGCGCCTGCTGTGTTCGCAACAGGTATTCGACACCGCGGCGCACGACGTCGGACTCCGCCTCGCCGGCTGCCATGAGCGCCAGCACCGCCCAGGCGCTCTGATGGGGCGTGCTCGCCGTTTGTCCGCTTGCGCGGTGCTGGGGCGCGTAGCTGTCGTTGCTCTCGCCCCAGCCGCCATCCGCATTTTGGCAGGCGGTAAGCCACTCCACCGCGCGCCGCACCGCGGGGTCATCGGAGCCGACGCCCGCCTGCGCTAATGCGGTCAGCACCGACCACGTACCGTAAATGTAGTTTGTGCCCCAGCGGCCGAACCACGAGCCGTCCGCTTCCTGCTGTGCGCGCAGATACGAGATCGCCCGCTCGAGCGCCTGTTTGTCCTGATGACGCCCGACCCGCGCCAGCACGGTGACCACGCGGGCAGTGACATCGCTCGTCGGCGGATCGAGGAGGGCGCCGTGATCCGCGAATGGGATCTCGTTGAGGTAGTACGCCGTGTTGTCGACGTCGAACGAAGCAAAGCCGCCGTTGCCGCTTTGCATGCCGATGAGCCAATCCAGAGCACGGTTCACACTATGTGAGTAGCGCTCGGAATCATGGGCCTGGTGCATGGCCCAGGCGACGACAGCCGTGTCGTCAAGGTCCGGGTAGTAACCGTTCGAGAACTGGAAGGCCCAACCGCCGCCCGCAAGAGCGGGACGGCGCGCGCGCCAGTCTCCGTCGCTCTCGAGCAACTGCAGCGGCTCGAGCCATTCGAGCGCACGGGTGGACGCGGCGAGCGCCGAAGCGCCGCCCGTCTCCTGCATCGCGAGGCAGGCCAGGGCGCAATCCCAGACCGGTGAAACGCATGGCTGGCAGTAGGCTTCCGACCCGTTCACGACCACCAGCCGCTGCAACGCGCGCTTCGCGGCCAGACGGCGTAGATCGTCACTTGCGTATCCCAGCACCGCCATCGCTTCGAGCGCATTGACCATGGCCGGAAAGATGGCACCGAGCCCGTGCTCGCCGTTCAATCGTTCGATCATCCAGGCTTCCGCGCGTCGCGTGGCGCGCTCGCGCACGGCTCCGGGAATCGCCGGATCGAGCATACGGCCCAATCGATCGAGCCCGAAGAACACTCTGGCCAGCAAGCCAGGCCGTACGCCGGGGCGCCAAAAATAGTGGCGCTCCTCTTCGGGTGGCGTCGTAAACAACTCGCGGATGTGGACGTTGCGCGGATTGCAGGCCACGGGCTTGCGCGTGCACAGAATGAAAAGCGGCACCATCACCGTGCGCGACCAGTAGGACACTTTGTCGAGATGGAACGGGAACCACCGCGGCAATAGCATGATCTCGACCGGGATATAGGGCACGCCCCGCCAGGGGATCTGCCCAAACAGCGCAAGTGTGATGCGCGTGAACACGTTGGCTCGAGCTGCGCCACCGCGCTCCAGAATTGCCGCACGCGCCCGCCTCATGTGCGGCGCCTCCGGGCCGTCGCCCGCGAGCTTCAGGGCAAAGTAGGCTTTGACGCTGCAACTCATGTCGAAGTCGCCGCCATGGTACAGAGGCCAACCGCCATGCTCCGCCTGACGAGCGCGAAGATAAGCGGCCATCTTCGCTTCCAGAGGCTGATCGATCTCCGCCAGGAAGTGCATCATCAGCAGGTACTCGGCGGGAATCGTGCAGTCTGCCTCGAGTTCGAACAGCCAATAGCCCCGCGCGCTCTGCCTGCGCACGAGCTCGTCACGCGCGACGGCGATCGCGGTAACCAGGTCCGCGGGCTGCGCGAGCTTGTGAACCGCGGGCGATGACCTGTCAGAGCGCGCGGCGCTCGCTGTGGTTGCGGACGAATCGAGCAGGGGCGAAGCGCGATTCACTTTCCGGAGATCCGACCCGATCGGCGCTCGGCGTTTTCCAAATGGTCCTGCAAGGGCCGATGGCCGTGTTCCACCGTCGGCTCCGATGCATGGGACGCTGGCGTCGCTACCTGATAACGCCGACGCACGGTCGAGAGCGCCGCAAGCGGCAGACCGCTGGCCGCCTGCTCGAAGAGACGCTCGAGCATCCAGTCATTGCGTACCGCAACGCTCGTGAGGATTCGCGTTGCGAGTACTGCTTGCCGTGACACCTTCACTTGCTCGCCGGCGATGAATCGCGGATTGCGCTGGATCTTGCGCAGGGTGAGCAGCGCGAGACCAACGGCCCATAGGCAGAAGCGCCGTATGCCGGCTTCTTCCGCTGGGATCAGCAATGTGTAGGCCAGGGCGTTGCGCAGGTGAGTATGAGCCACGCCGATCAATTCCAGCAGGCCGGCATGGAACCGCGCGTCGTAGTGCTCCGGCGACAGCCGCGCGAGGTCGACGCCATGGCGGATAAAGACCTCCTGCGGCAGCCAGCAGGCTCCGCGACTGCGGTCCTCCCAGAAATCCTTGAGAATATTGGTCATCTGCAGCCCCTGCGCGAAGGACGGGGCGAGGTCGCGCAGCGCGGCGTGCTGCCGCATGATTGCCGGGGAGTAACCACAAAACAGCTCGGTGAGCATTTCACCCACCACGCCCGCAACATAGTAGCAGTAGCTATCCATGTCGCTCGAGCGGGCCAGGCCGCGCACACTCGCGGTGTGTTGGAAGTGATGCATGCCGTGGCACATCACTTCGACGCAGCGCTGAATCGCAGCGCGCTGCGGCTCATCGAGACTTGCGGTGACTCTGACCACCCGCTCCATATGGCGCACCAGATCGTGCTCGGGTGGCAACGTCCGACTCGAGAGCCGCCCGGCGACTTCCTGCCCAAGCGGTGCCGCTTCCCCGGTGCCGCTCACCACTGCCGCAAACCGCTGCAAGAACCCTAAGGTCTCGTCAGCGGGCAGCGCCGGCTCGTCCTCAATGGTGTCGGCAATCCGGCACAACAGGTAGGCGGTTGTCACAGGAGTCCGCAGTGCCGGCGGCAGCTGCGGAATCGTCAGCGCAAACGTACGCGACACGTGCGGAAGGATGTGATCCTGGTAGGCCTCATCGGAAACGCCGGATTCCATTTGCACAACGTCGTTACCCGTGCGATGACGCATCGATCATAGCGGTAAGAAGATTATGGCCGTAGCAGGATTTTCGGTCCAGACGAAGCTGCCGCTGCGCCGGCTGGGCGGATGCGGAACCCCCCCCCGGACTGGCTTGCCGAGATCGGCCGCAGCTTTGCCCAGACGGCCCGCAGCTGGCTGCTGGTGGACACCGCAATCCCGGCAATGCCTGCGTTCGGCGAGCGGCTAAAGAGTCAGTAGCCGCGCGAGAGCAGCCAGTCAGCCAGCGAGCGCAGCGGCTGCGCGCGCTGGCCGAAAGGCGCCAGCGCGCCGAGAGCCTGAGCGTACAGCCGGCCGACCCGCTCCTGCGACGCCTCGATTCCAATGATTGCCGGATGGGTCGCCTTGGCATGCTCGCGATCGGCATGGGTTGGTTTGCCCAGCGTTGCCGCATCTCCGATCACATCCAGCAGGTCATCCTGAATCTGGAATGCGAGACCGATCTGAGTCGCAAAACCGTCCAGCGCCTCGTACAGGCGAGGGTCGAGCGAGGGTGCGCAGGCCGCGGCCAGTAACACGCTGGCGCGAATCAGTGCGCCGGTCTTGCGAGCGTGCATCTCCTCCACGTCGAGAATGTCGAGTCGCCGGCCTTGTGCGGCCAGATCGATCGCCTGTCCTCCGGCCATTCCAAAAGTGCCGCTCGCCTCGGCCAGTAACCCGATCAGTCGCAGGCGGATCCCCGGCGCGGCGGGCAGTGCCGGATCCCGGGCCAGCAATTGGAAGGCGAGCGGCTGCAAAGCGTCGCCCACCAGGACGGCTGTCGCCTCGTCATAAGCCTTGTGGCAGGTAGGCCGTCCGCGCCGCAGGTCGTCATCGTCCATCGCCGGTAGATCATCGTGAACCAGCGAGTAGGCATGCACCAACTCGACGGCGCAGGCTGCCGCCTCGACCTCGTCTTCCGCGAGACCCAGCGTGCGCGCCGTGGCAAACAGCAGCATCGGTCGCACCCGCTTGCCGCCACCCAGAACGCTGTATCGCATCGCCTGATGCAAACGCGCGGGCACGATATTGGAGTCTGGAAGCCGTGCCTCCAACGCCAGCTCCATGCGCGCGCGCCAGGCCTTGAGCTGCGCATCGAATGCAGCGCGCCTGGCCGACTCCTCGATCGCCAACTCAGCCTTTGCCGAATCATCTCGAAGGGTCAGTCGAATATTCGCTGCGCGCTCCATGGCCATTTACCTCGCGCTCGCTCGTTTCACCTCAGCAACCGGAATCGTGACCGCGGCGTGCCGGGGGCGCCCGCCATGCACGACAGGCAAATCGGGGGCCATCGGTCCCGTAATACGCGGGCCCCGCAGAGCCGTCTTCAGTGCCTTGAGTGGGTGAGCGAAGGCGTCATTCACCGCGGTCCCCTCGAATCCGCAGTGAGCCATACAGTTGTCGCAGCGCGGGTTGCGCCCCACGCCGTACTGGTCCCAATTCGTGTCTTCGATCAGCGACCGGTAGCTGGGCGCGTAACCTTCATCGGAGAGCAGATAACAGGGCCGCTGCCAACCGAAGATGTTGTAGGTGGGATTGCTCCAGGGAGTGCACTGATAGGCCTGGTTGCCCGCGAGAAAATCCAGAAACAAGGCCGAATGATTGAACGACCAGCGGGCGCGTGCGCCGCGCCCGCGCTTGAAGATCTCTCGGAACAAGCGCTTGCTGGCGCTACGCCCGAGGAAAACGTCCTGTCGCGGGGCGTGCTGGTAGCTGTATCCGGGAGAGACCG
>Ga0210394_10003519_pt1 | contig 19513 bp, 18 predicted proteins | sample IncBWC12MmetaG_FD_160121 | JGI IMG/M metagenome (GOLD analysis project Ga0210394, IMG submission 160121) | Forest soil microbial communities from Barre Woods Harvard Forest LTER site, Petersham, Massachusetts, United States - Inc-BW-C-12-M | ecosystem: Environmental > Terrestrial > Soil >...
GTAGGCGATATCGAAGCCGAATCCACTAGCGAGAAGGCAACCAGTTCAGGCAAGATCAACCCACCTATTAGCGAGCGACTGAATCCCGGCACTATCGATCCGGCAACCGACGACCTGGCCGCACCGGTTGACCAGCACGGCCCCGCACCGAAATATTTCCGCAAGGCAGCCGACGACGAACCGCGTCCCCTACTCGAGGAAAAGATGAGAATCGTATGAGCAAAGAAGAGACTCCGTTCAAGATCGTCATGCGTGGCTACGAGCCGGCCGAGGTCGACCGCGTCATGACCGACATGTCGTATCCGCTGGGTCAGGCCGAGCTCCAGACCGCCGAGCTGGCACGACGCCTCGATCAGGCAGCACAAGACGCGGCGCACCGGCCAGCGCCGGTCGCGGAGCCGGCGAAGCAGCTCACCTTCGAGGATCTCGGCACCCGGATCGCACAGATCCTCACCCTCGCCGAGGACGAGGCTGCCGAGATCCGCTCCAGTGCGGCGTCGGAGATCGACCGTAAGCTCGCCGAGATCGAGGCGTCCAACAGCAGCACCCGCGCCGACGCGGAGCGCTACGCGGCCGAGACGCGGATGAGCATCGAGCGCGAGGCTGCGCGGATCGTCGAGGAGGCGAAGCGGAGCGCCGACCAGCTGCTGGACGACGCCGACCGGCAGAGCACCGCCCGGCGCGAGGAGGCCGAGGCCTTCTACGAGCAGCAACGGGCTCAGGCCGGGCAGGCCGCCGCCGACTTCGAGCGGACGCTGGCCGACCGGCGGGAGAAGGCCGAGGCCGACTTCCAGCACCGGACGCAGCTGGCCACCGAGCAGCTCAACGCCGCCCAGCAGCATGCCGCTTCACTGCGCGCCGAGATCGAGCAGTCCAGTGCCGAGCTGGCCCGCAAGTCCGCCCGGACGATTGCCGAAGCGGAACAGAAGGCGGCGCAGGTCGTCGCCGAGGCAATGACCCGGGCCGACCGGATCCGGGCAGAGTCCGAGCGGGAACTCGCCGCCGCGACGCAGCGCCGCGACAGCATCAACTCGCAGCTGACGAACGTGCGGCAGATGCTCGCGACGCTGTCCGGGACCACGCCGGGACAGTTCGACAACGGCGCGGCGCCGGCCCAGCAACTGGAGACCGAGGAACACCAGCTCGCGTAACGCCTGCCGGCGGCCGACCGGCTCGATCCCGGTCGGCGGCCGGTACGCAGCCAGTGGTTACCCGACCTGCTTACCAGCTGGTTGCGACGTAGGTCGTCTCGAGGAACTCCTCGACCCCTTCGTAGCCGCCCTCACGGCCGAGGCCGGACTCCTTCACCCCGCCGAAGGGTGCGGCCGGATCAGAGATCAGGCCCCGATTGAGCCCGACCATCCCAACCTCGAGCCGTTCGCAGACCCGCAGGCCGCGAGCAAGTGAACCGGTGTAAACGTAAGCTGCCAGGCCGACCTCCGTGGCATTCGCGACGGCGATCGCGTCGTCCTCGTCGCGCACCGGGATGATCGGCGCTATCGGTCCGAAGATTTCATCGGTCGCGCACGCCGAATCGCGAGGCACACCGGTCAGCACCGTCGCCGGGTAGAAGTAACCGTCGCCGGGCGGCGTCGAGCCACCGATCAGCGCCTGCGCGCCGGCCGCCACCGAGGCGTCCACCTTCCGCGCAATCCCGTCCCGCTGCCTCGCGTTGATCAGCGGTCCGAGTTCGGTCTCCTCCGCGGTACCCAGGCCGACCCGCAGCGCACCCATCCGAGCCGCGAGCTTCACGGCAAACCGCTCGGCCACCGCCTCCTGGACGAGGAACCGGTTGGCCGCGGTGCATGCCTGCCCGCCGTTGCGCATCTTCGCGACCATGGCGCCGTCCACCGCCGAATCGAGATCAGCATCGTCGAGCACGATGAACGGCGCGTTGCCGCCCAGCTCCATCGACGCGCTGACGATCCGTTCGGCCGCCTGCTTCAGCAGCAGCCCACCGATCCGGGTCGAGCCGGTGAACGAGAGCTTGCGCACCCGCCGGTCGGCGAGCGCGGCCGCGACGACTTCCACCGGCTCATCAGTGGTGACGACATTCACCACCCCGTCCGGCACCCCGGCGTCAGCCAGCAGCGAGCCGAGTAGCAGCGCTGTGAGTGGCGTGTCCTCAGCCGGTTTCAGCACCACCGCGCAGCCGGCGGCCAGCGCCGGCGCGAACTTACGGGTGGCCATCGCCGCCGGGAAGTTCCACGGCGTGAGCAGCAGCGCAACCCCGATCGGCTTCTTGAAGGTGAGGATGTGATTGGACCCGGATGGTGCGGTGCGCAGCGCGCCGTCGATCCGCACCGCCTCCTCGGAGAACCAGCGGAAGAACTCCGCGGCGTAGGTGACCTCAGCCCGGGCGTCGTTGAGCGACTTGCCCATCTCCAGGCTCATCAAGAAGGCGATCTCCTCGCGACGCTCGATCATCAGCTCGAACGCCTTGCGCAGCACCTCGCCCCGTTCCCGGGGCGCCGTCGCGGCCCAGCCGGGCATCGCCTCGTGCGCGGCACGGATCGCCCGGTCGAGATCGGCGAGATCGGCCCTGGCGACATCGGCGATCTTTTCACCGGTCGACGGGTTCAGCACCGCGAAAGTACCCGCCGACCCAGCAGTCCAGCAGCCGCCGATAAACAACTCGGTGGGCGTTTTGGCTGGCAATGTCTGCGATGGCGACAAGGTTTGAGGCATGGCGGGGAACCTTCTCTCGGCGATACGTTGACGTCGCTTCCAGCTTGCCACCTCGTCGATCTGCCCGAGCGTGTCATGCTGGATACGGACGCGGGGCACCGTGTGGGCGCACGAATGGCGGTGATCGATGAGTGCAATCGGGATGAGCGTGCCGTTTCCCCGTCGAGCGGCGGTCCGCTGGGGTCACTGGGGCGCCCAACTGCTGATCGCCGCGATCGTTGCCGCGATCGCGCTGCGGCTGCGGCCGCCTCCGCCCGGCAGCCCCGCCGCCCTGATGCTTCCGCTCGCGATACTGGCCTTCGTCCTGGTCAGCTGGCTGATGATGCGCCAGCACGACCGGCGCCTCTGCGAACGGTGCATCGCGGGGATGCCGCTGGACGCCGCGGCCCGAGCCGCCCGCTACCGGATCCGATTCGATATCGCGCACCTGGGCTCGAACCGCCCGCTGGTGCTGGCCTACCTGGCTTTGTTGATCGGCGTGAACTTCATCCCCGGCAGCATCGGCGCGGTCATCTGGACGTTGACCCAGACCACGATGATCTATCTGGTGCTGGCCTACTCGACCCATCGGCGGCTACAGCCGTGGTGCCCGCACTGCCGCGGCGGCGGGGGCCACGACGACGAGGTAGTGACGCCCGATCCACTGCCGCACGGCGGGCTACACGTCTGAACACAGGCGGCTACCCGCAGTCGAACAGCGCCAACTGCTCGTCGGCGGCACGCTCCCGCGCGGACGGCTCGGACGGCTTCGCCCGCGCGGGTAGGCGCGGCCAAGTATGCGACCGCTGACCGGCCCCCTCGGTGGCATACCGGACCTGTGGCGCGGCGCCGTCCAGGCCGGCCAGTACCCGTAGCGCGCTGCCGACCGTGGCGGTCAGTTGATGTTCGCTCAGCACGGCGCGAACGCACTCCGCTCCGAGCGGCAGCACCCCCGGACCGGCGCCGAGATCGAGCGCCAGCGGCACGTCGGTGTGCATCCGCATCACCTCGCAGTTGACCTCCCAGCTGGAGCGCGCGTGTGGATGTTCCAGCCGGCGCAGGCCACCCGTGCCGATCGCGGCGCGGACCCGGTGCCCGCCGGCGGCGACGTCGTCGAACGCCGACCGCGCATCGCCCAGCGCCGCGAGCAGCTTCGCCGCCGTCTTCGGCCCGATGCCGGTCACCCCGGCAAGATTGTCGGACGAATCACCACGCAGGGCGGCGTAGTCGCGGTACTGGTCGGCCCGGATGCCGAGCATGGTGACCAGCCGCTCCGGCGTCAGCAGCGGCGACGCCTCGACACCACCGTTGATGATCCTCAGCACGCTGGTGTGCTCGTCGATGAGCGCGAACGAGTCCCGGTCCGAGGTCATGATCACTGTTCGGGCACCGGACTCGGTCGCGAGGCGGGCGGCCGAAGCGAGCACATCGTCGGCCTCCAGCCCGGCCGCGACGACAACGGCGACTCCCAGCTCGCACAGAACCTCAGCAGCGTCGGCGAGCTGGCTGACCAGCGTCGGCAGCTTCTCCGTCCGGGACGCCTTGTAATGCGGCCATCGCTCGCGGCGCAGGCTCGAGGTGGCGTCGTCGAAGCCGACCACGATCGCATCCGGCCCGACCCGCTCGGCGGCCGCCACCAGTTGGGAGAGCAGCCCGCGTACCGCCCACCGCGGCCGGCCTCCGCCGGCGCGGAACCCGGTCGCGGCCTGCGCGTGAAAGCTGCGGTGGACGAGCGAGTTGCCGTCGATCGCCAGCAGCACGCGCTCGTCGGTCACACCGGCAACTCTGCCACGGGCCGCCGACCGTTCCGCCTCACGCCGCCGTTGCACCCACCGCACAGCTCAGCCGACGGTCGAGGCCGCGATCAGGCGCTCGGCCTCGTCGGCGGCGAAGCCCCAACTGCGCAGCGCCGCGGCGACGTCACGGCCGCCGTCATCGACCGGCGCCGGGTGCGCGGCCGGGGTGCGCGAGAAGCGCGGCGCCGGCGCCGGCTGCCGGATGCCCCCTACGTCGATGAAGGTGCCGCGCGCCCGGTTCGCCGGGTGGTCAGCTGCCTCCCAGGGGGTGAGCACCGGGCTCAGGCAGGCATCGGAATCGAAGAAGATCTGGCTCCATTCGTCCCTGGTCCTGGTCCTGAACACCTCGGCAAGACGAGCCTTCAGTACCGGCCAGCCCGCTGGGTCCAGGTGGGAGGGCAGCCCCTCGCCGTCCAGGCCGAGCCTGTCGAGCAACTCGGCGAAGAACTGCGGTTCCACCGCGCCGAGCGCGACGAACTTCCCGTCGGCGGTCTCGTAGCTGTCGTAGTAGGCCGCCGACCCGTCGAACATGTTGCCCGCCCGCTCGTCGCGCCAGGCTCCCTGCGCGTGCAGTCCGTGGACCATCGACATGAGCAGCGCCGCGCCATCCACCATCGCCGCGTCGACGACCTGCCCCTTGCCGGACCCGTGCCGCTCGTGCAGCGCGGCCAGGATCCCCAGCGCCATCAGCATCCCGCCGCCGCCGAAGTCACCGACCAGGTTCAGCGGCGGCGTCGGTGGCGAGTCGGGCCGGCCGATCGGCTCGAGCGCACCGGCGATCGCGATGTAGTTGATGTCATGACCGGCGCGCGGCGCGAACGGGCCGTCCTGACCCCAGCCTGTCATCCGGGCGTAGACGAGCCGCGGGTTGATCGCCTGGAGGTCATCCGGCCCGATCCCGAGCCGCTCCGTCACCCCAGGGCGGAAGCCCTCGACGAAGACATCCGCCGCCAGGACCAGCCGCCGCAGCACCGTGATCGCCGCCGGGTCCTTCAGGTCCAGCGCGAGGGTCCTCCGGCCGCGGTCCAGCACGCCGACCGGAACCTGCTTGGCCGCCGCGGCCGGCTCGCGGCGATCCACCCTGAGCACGTCCGCGCCGAGGTCGGCCAGGATCATGCAGCCGAATGGCGCGGGGGCAAGGCTGGCAAGTTCGACGACACGCACACCGCGTAACGGGCCCATCCGATCAGGATCTCATCGGCGTGGCCGCCAGGCCAGCGGCGGCGCACGCGCAGGCCACCTGCCCACCCGCCGGTCACCGGCCTACGGCATTAGTACTACACGCGCTCGACGGATCCTCAGCAACGCGCTGGGATGATCGAGCCGGTAGCTCGCGCTCCCCACCGGCATCCAGGGAGGTTCTGATGCTCGACACCTTCGTCACGATCACCGTGGTCTGGTGTGCGCTGTCCATTCCGGTCAGCATCGCGGTCGGTCGCTACATCCGCTCAGCGGGCAAGCTGGCCGCTCGAGCCGACGTTCATCGCCGGTACGGCCCGCCGAGGCAGATGCCGCGGTGAGTCCTACACGAGGCTGACCTCGTCGGCGAGCATGCCGCGGATCTGCTCGCGGAGTTCTGGACCGTCGGTGTGGCCATGAACGCTCACCGCGTGCTGGGTGGCCGCGGCCAGAACCTCGTCCGGCTCACCGGAAATTGTCAGGGTGCAATTGCTGTCGCTGGGCATCGTCCGGCAATCGGCAACTTTTCTGGTCATCGGCCTGTCTCCTCCGGTTATTGGTTCAGCGAGTTATCGGGCTATCGGATTATCGAGCTATCGGATTATCGGTCGCGTGCTCTCCTCGGCCCGGCCTACCTCGTCCCGTCGTCACCGGCGGGCCTCCAGCACGATGTTGAACGGCGTTTCAGTGGCACGCCGGACGCGGCTGAGGCCGGCCTCCCGGGCGATCTCGGTCAGCCGCCGCTCGCCGGCCTGAGCACCGAGCGCGGTGCCGACGTCCTGCGCCAGCGAGGCAGGGGTGCAGACAAGAGTCGACACCGAGTAGAAGAGCCGCCCGAGCGGATTCAGGTTATTGGCCAGATCATCGTCTGCGTAGGGCTCGACCAGCATCACCGAGCCGTCCGGGGCAAGCGCATCCCGTGCGTGCGCCAGCGCACCGACCGGATCACCCATGTCGTGCAGGCAGTCGAAGTAAGTGATCAGGTCGAGATCGGCACCCGGGAACTCCGCGGCTGAGGCCACCTCGAAGCTCAGCCGGTCGTCGAGCCCCGCATCGGCGGCCAGCTTGCGAGCGGCAGCGATCGAATCCGGGTGGTAGTCATAACCGATGAACATGCTGTTGGGAAAGGCCTCGGCCATCAATGAGGTGGAGTACCCGTAGCCACAGCCGACATCGGCGGCGCGACCACCGGCGCTGAGCTTGCCAGCCACGTCGGTCAGCGACGGAATCCAGGACGAAACCAGGCTCGCCGCATATCCAGGACGGAAGAAGCGTGCGGTACCGCTGAACAGCGCCGGATTGTGCTCGTGCCAGCCGACGCCCTCGCCGCTGCGGAAAGCCTCGGTCAGCCGGGGCGCGACCTCGACCGCCGCGGTGAATGACTCGAACCCACCGAGCACGCAGGCCGGGCTCGACTCGTCGGTCAGCGCCACCGCCTGCTCGGGTTCGAGATGGAATCGACCTTCACCGTCGTAGCTGAGGTAGCCGCTCGCGGCCTGCGCGGCCAGCCATTCGCGCACATACCGCTCGGCGGTCCCGGTGCGTTCGGCCAGCTCACGGGCGGTTACCAGTGCCCCGTCGGCCATCGCCCGGTACAGGCCCAGCCGGTCGCCGATCACCACCAGTGGAGCGGAGGCAACCGCACCCAGGTCGCCGACGACCTTCCCCACGAACGCCGTCAGCTTGTCGTCGTCGATGCTCGGCATCTCGCTCCCCCCGGCCAGCACAGCCGCCGCGACCGGCAACCCCGCAGCGTGGGCTTGCCGGTGCCTACCCCCTTGACCACACCAGCTCCGGCGAGGACCGTCCATACGTAGTTTGCGCACGCGAAGCTCGGGCGCGCCTCGCCGGCTGGCCGCCCTGCCGATCGCGCGGCCCACTGATCGGGCCGTATGCCCCGAACCTGAGCCGAGGTGAGGAGATGCTCGTTCCGCTCGCGACGCTGACCGCGGCCGTTCAGCTGGTCGACAGCCTGGCCGAACTCGACGATCCAGCCCGGTTCGGCGAGGTAGTGGGGCCCGCACTGGCCGGACTGATCAGCGGCGAGGCCTCCGACGTCGACCGGGCGGTGCTGGACGCGCTGCGCGGACCGCTGGCAGCGAGCTTGGCCCGGACCCGGGCCCGGGCGCAGGCACGGGCAGCGCTGGCGGACTCACCGCCACGGCTGGCCACGCTCAGTGAGCGCGAACGGCAGGTAATGACCCTCGTTGCCCTTGGCTGTACCAACGCGGCTATCGCGCACGTCCTCCAGATCAGCCCGCGCACCGTCGCCAAACACCTCGAGCGGGCATACCCGAAGCTCGGCGTAACGTGCCGTGCCGCGGCCGCCGCATGCACCGCCGCTCAGCCGTCGGCGCCGGGCCCGAAGTCCACGCCGCGAACCAGCGGCATGCCCGGCCGGTAGGCGAGATACAGGTAGCTCGGCGCGTCGAGAACGGCAAGATCTGCCGGCGCGCCGGGGCGCAGCACGCCGATGTCGGCGCGGCGCAGCGCCCGCGCGCCGCCCGCGGTCGCGGCCCACACCGCCTCTGCCGGGGTCATGCCCAGCTCGCGTACCGCGAGCGCAATCATCAGCGGCATCGACGAGCTGTAACACGTGCCAGGATTGCAGTCGGTGGCCAGCGCGACGGTGACGCCCGCCGCCAGCAGCCGCCGGGCATCCGGGTACGGCGACCTGGTGGCGAACTCGACGCCTGGCAGCAGGGTCGCGACGGTGGACGCGCCGGCGAGTGCGTCGACGTCGGCGTCCGTGAGGTAGGTGCAGTGGTCGACGCTCGCCGCCCCGAGCTCCACCGCGAGCCGAACGCCCGGCCCCGCGCTGAGCTGATTGCCGTGCACCCGCAGACCCAAACCGGCGCGGCGTCCGGCCTCGAGCACGGCGCGGGCCTCGTCCCCGTCGAAGGCGTGGGCGGAGGCCGGCTCGCAGAAGACGTCGATCCAGCGCGCGAACGGCGCGCAGGCGGTCAGCATCTCACCGGTGACGAGGTCCAGGTAGTCGCCACGCGCGATGCCGGGCGGGACGACATGAGCGCCCAGGTACGTCGTCTCGGCGCTGAACTCCCGGGCGAGCCGCAGCGCGCGCAGCTCATCGGCGAGCGTCAGCCCATAGCCGCTCTTGATCTCCACCGTGGTGGTGCCAAGGGCGCGCAGCTCGCACACGCGCGCGGCCAACAGGGACCGCAGCTCCTCGTCGGAGGCCGCGCGGGTCGCGGCGACCGTGCTGGCGATGCCGCCGCCGTCGTAGCCCGCACCGGCCATCCGCGCGGCGAACTCGGCGGCGCGGTCGCCGGCGAAGACCAGGTGCGCGTGCGAATCGACGAACCCCGGCAGCACGGCCCGACCGCCCAGGTCGACTACCCGGTCCGCGGCCGGCGCGGCGACGGCGGCGCCGATCCAGACGATCGTCGCCTGCCGCACTACCAGCGCCGCGTCAGTGCGCAGGCCGAGCGGCGACCCATCCCCCTGGCCCGCGTCGTTGGTCACCAGCTCGCTGATGCCGGTGATCAGAGTCGCGGTCATCGTCCGGGCCACAGCGGGGTGATCGCGGACTCGAGCAGCCGGCCGACATCGCCGAGGACGTGCTGCCCGTCACGCACGAGCACCCGGCCGTCGGCGATCACCGTGCCGATGTCGGCCGCCGACGCGCTCAGCATGACCTGCTCCGGGCGGCTACCGGCGGTGCCGGGCGAGTCCAGCCGCACCGCGACCAGATCCGCTCGGGCGCCCACCGCCAGCCGGCCGGCGTCGTCCCAGCCGAGGCTGGCATGGTCGGTCAGCGTGGTCAGCAGTTCCGCCGGACTGAAGCGACCGCGCTGACCGCTCGCCAACCGCTCGTCCATCTCCAGGGCGCACGCTTCCCGCAGCAGGTCCACCACCGCGTGCTGGTCGCTGCCGAGCGAGAGCCGAGCCCCGGCATCGAGCAGCCGCCGAGCCGGCCCGATGCCGTCGGCCAGATCGCGCTCCGTGGTCGGGCAGATGCAGGCGGTGACCGCCGCACGGCCCAGCGTGGCAATGTCGGTCCCACTCAGCTGGGTGGCGTGCACGACCGTCGTCCGCGGTCCGAGCAGGCCGTGTGCGTTGAGCAGGGCGGTCGGGGTCAGCCCGTGGAAAGCAAGGCACCCGGCATTCTCGGCTGCCTGCTCGGATAGGTGCGCGTGCAGCGGAGCCGCCGGACTTAGCCCGGCGACAGTCGCGAGGTCATCGGCCGGCACAGCCCGAACCGAATGCAGCGCCGCGCCCACTCGCATGCCGGCGGATGGGCGCAGATCCGCGACCCGGGTAGCCCAGCGCTGCGCGTCGCCGTCGGAGAAGCGCAGTTGGCGCACCGACAGCGGTCGGTAGCCGTCCGAATCCAGGCCGCCGGCCAGATAGCAGGTATCGAGCAGCGTAAGCCTGATTCCCGCGTCGGCCGCCGCCTGACGCAGCGCCTCGGCCATCGCGTTCGGATCCGCGTAGCGCACCCCGCCGGGCGCGTGGTGCAGGTAGTGGAACTCGCCCACGGTGGTGATGCCGGCCAGCACCATCTCGGCGTACAGGGCACGGGCCAGGGCGAGGTAGGAGTCCGGATCCAGCCGGTCCGCGACGGCGTACATCTGTTCCCGCCAGCTCCAGAAGGTGCCGCCGCCGGCATGCGTCCGGCCGCGCAGCGCACGGTGGAAGGCGTGGCTGTGACCGTTGGCCAGGCCGGGCAGCACCACCCCTGCCAGCCGCTGCGCCCCGCCTGGCTCGGTCGCGGCGGTGACCTCGGTGAAACGGCCGTGCGCGATCTCGAAGCTGACGTCACGAGCGGGACCGGACGGCAGCAGCGCGTGGGCCGCCCAATACCTCACCGGCGGGCCGGTTCATCCGTCGCGAGCGCCTCGACCGACCGGGCGAGGGCTTCCACGCCGGCCAGGCAATCGTCACGTTCGGCATGCTCGGCCGGCGAATGCGAGACGCCGCTGGGATTGCGCACGAAAAGCATGGCCGCGGGGATCCCCGCACCGGCAAGGATCCCCGCATCGTGCCCGGCCCCGGTGCCGAGCACCGGGGCATCGTCCAGGGTGCCGGCGAGCCGGGCAACCAGCTCCGGTGGGAACCGGGTCGCGGCCGAGAAGGACTCCTCGTGCGCGCGGGCGGCGACAGCAACCTCGGCGACCTCGGCGACGAGGTCACGCACATCGCGCTCGACCGGACCGCGCGCGTCCAGCCAGGCGCTGACGTGTGAGGCAATGGCGTTCACGCCGTTGGGTGTCACCGCGACCTTGCCGATGGTGGCGACGCAGCGCCGCTCGCCCGCGGCTTGCCGGGCGGTGACAATTGCCGCGGCAAGTGCCAGCATCGGATCGTCACGGTCGACCAGCCGGGTCGTACCGGCGTGGTTGGCCTCGCCCGTGAAGTCCAGCCGCCAGCGACCGTGCGGCCAGATCGAGGCGCCGATGCCCACTGGCCGGTCGAGTCCGATCAGGCCACGCCCCTGCTCGACGTGCAGTTCCAGGAACACCCCGATCCGGCGCAGCACCGGCTCGTCGCGGCCCACCGACTCCGGGGGGTGCCCCGCGCGCCGCATCGCCTCGGCCATCGTCGTTCCCGCGGTGTCGGTCAGGGCTAGCCCGCGGTCACTGCTCAGCGCGCCGGTGAGCAGCCGGGAGCCGGCGCAGGCAACACCGAAGCGGGCACCCTCCTCGTCGCCGAAATTCACGATGCCTACCGGACGCCCAGGCACGAAGCCCCCAGCTTGCAACTGGTCCAGCGCGGCGAACGCGGAGACCACGCCGAGCGGACCGTCGAAGGCGCCGCCATCGGGGACCGAATCCAGGTGCGAACCGATCACTACCCCAGGTCCATCGGCATCCGGGTTTCCCCACCAGGCCCACTGGTTGCCGGCGCGGTCGGTCGTCAGGTCCAGTCCCCGGCGGCGGGCCTCGCCGCCGAACCAGTCGCGCAGCGTCGCGTCCTGCTCCGTCCAGGCGAAACGCCGGTAACCGCCGCTGGCAGCGTCGCGTCCCACCGGTTCCAGGGCAGCCCAGAGCGCGTCGAAACTCATCGGGGGTCCCTCATCGGGATTGGTATGCCCTGCTCGGCAGCGACCCGATCGGCGAGGTCGTAGCCGGCGTCAACGTGGCGGACGACGCCCATCCCCGGGTCATTGGACAGCACCCGGGCGATCTTCTGCCGGGCCAGCTCAGTGCCGTCGGCGACGCAGACCTGCCCGGCATGCAGGGACCTGCCGATGCCTACGCCACCCCCGTGGTGGATGGATACCCAGCTGGCACCGGACGCGGTGTTGACGAGCGCGTTGAGCAGTGGCCAGTCGGCAATCGCGTCGGAGCCGTCAGCCATCGCCTCGGTCTCGCGGTAGGGCGATGCAACGGAGCCGCAATCCAGATGGTCGCGGCCGATCACCACCGGTGCCGTGAGCTCGCCGGAGGCGACCATCTCGTTGAACCGCAGGCCGGCTCTGTCCCGCTCGCCGTAACCGAGCCAGCAGATTCGCGCCGGCAAGCCCTGGAATGCGACCTTGTCCTGCGCGGCACGGATCCAGCGGTGCAGGTGGTCATTCTCCGGGAACAGGTCGAGTACCGCCTGGTCGGTCGCTCGGATATCGGCTGGATCACCCGAAAGCGCTACCCATCTGAACGGCCCCCGCCCCTCGCAGAACAACGGCCGAATATAGGCCGGAACGAAACCGGGGAAATCGAATGCCCTGGTAAAACCGCCCTTTCGTGCCTCGTCCCGTATCGAGTTGCCGTAATCGAATACCTCTGAGCCGGCGTCCAGGAAGCCAACCATCGCCTCGACATGCTGTGCCATCGATTCCCGTGCCCGGTCGGTGAATTCCGCCGGGTCGGCCACCGCGTAATCGTGCCACTCGTCGAGTCGCACGCCATCCGGCAGATATGCCAAGGGGTCGTGGGCAGACGTCTGGTCTGTGACGATGTCGACTTCTGTGCCCCGCCGGAGCAGTTCCGGCAGGATCGCCGCGCAGTTTCCGACCATGCCGACAGACAGCGCGCGACGTTCCCTCCTGGCTCGATCACAGCGGATGAGCGCGTCATCCAGGCCGGCCGCGAGCTCGTCCAGATAGCGGTGCTCGACCCGGCGCCGCAAGCGCGACTCGTCCACGTCGATGATCAGGCACACCCCGCCGTTGAGCGTGACCGCCAGCGGCTGCGCACCACCCATCCCGCCGCAGCCACCGGTGACGGTGAGCGTGCCGGCGAGCGTGCCGCCGAATCGCTTGGCCGCCACCGCCGCGAACGTCTCATACGTGCCTTGGAGGATGCCCTGCGTGCCGATATAGATCCACGACCCTGCCGTCATCTGGCCGTACATCGTCAGGCCTAGGTGCTCCAGGCGGCGGAACTCCGGCCAGGTGGCCCAGTCCCCGACCAGATTCGAGTTGGCGATCAGCACCCGCGGTGCCCACTCGTGTGTCCGCATCACGCCCACCGGCTTGCCGGACTGGACCAGCATCGTCTCGTCGTCCTTCAAGCTGGTCAGCGTGCGCACCATCGCGTCGAAGGCGGACCAGCTACGTGCCGCGCGCCCCGTGCCGCCATAGACCACCAGGTCGTCCGGCCGTTCGGCCACCTCCGGATCGAGGTTGTTCATCAACATCCGGATCGGCGCCTCGGTCTGCCACGATCCTGCGCTCAGCCGCGTACCTCGTGCGGCACGTACGGGGCGGGCTCCCTGCATTCCTTGCATGATCACCCCTTTCCAGGGCAAGTGGCCACTACGATCGATCTGAGCTGATCAGAGCAGCGGTCCGGCCACCGACTCCGCAGCCGCGAGCGCGCCCCCGGAGGCCACGTAGCGCAGCGCGGCGTCGACTTCCAGGCCAAGGAACCGGTCGGTGCCCGGACCTGGCACGTCGCGGCGCAGGCCGTCCCTGACGGCGGCGGTGGCGGCGGCCGGCGCCAGCGGCGCCCGTAGATCCAGCGCGCGGGCCGCGGTCAGCAACTCGATCGCGATCACCCGGGTCAGGCCGTCGGTGCAGCGGCGTAGCTTGCGGGCCGCCGACCAGCCCATCGAGACGTGATCCTCCTGCATCGCGCTGGACGGGATCGAGTCGACGGATGCCGGCGCGGCCAGCCGCTTGAGCTCGGAGACGATAGCGGCCTGCGTGTACTGCGCGATCATGTGCCCGGAGTCGACGCCCGGGTCGTCGGCCAGGAACGCGTTCAGCCCGTGGCTCCGCGCCGGATCGAGCAGCCGATCGGTTCGCCGCTCGGCGATCGAGGCGACGTCCGCGGCGACGATGGCCAGGAAGTCCAGGACGTAGGCCAGCGGGGCCCCATGGAAGTTGCCGTTGCTCTCCACCCGACCGTCGCTGGTGACTACCGGATTGTCGATCGCACTGGCCAGCTCGCGGGACGCGACCAGCTCCGCGTGCCCGAGCGTGTCACGCGCCGCACCGTGCACCTGCGGCGAGCAGCGCAGCGAGTACGCGTCCTGCACCAGGGTGCAGTCCGGACCTCGATGACTGTCCATGATCATCGAACCGGAGAGCATGGCGCGCAGGTTGGCTGCGCTGTCTGCCTGGCCCGGATGTGGACGCAGTGCCTGCAGGTCGGCCGCGAATACGGCATCGGTGCCCAGTTGGGCTTCGACGCTCATCGCGGCCGCGATGTCGGCGGTGCGCAGCAGCAGTCGCAGATCGTGGCAGGCCAGCACCAGCATGCCGAGCATGCCGTCCGTACCGTTGATCAGGGCCAGGCCCTCCTTCTCGGCCAGCACGATGGGCTCGAGCCCGGCCGCGGCAAGCGCGTCGCCGGCCGGCACGAGTCGCCCGTGCACGTCACGCACCGTGCCCTCGCCGATCAGGGCCAGGGCACAGTGGGCCAGCGGGGCGAGGTCGCCGGAGCAGCCCAGCGATCCGTACTCGTGCACCACCGGGGTGATACCGGCATTGAGCAGATCGACGTAGGCGTTCGCGGTCCTCAGGCGAACGCCCGTCCGGCCGGTCGCAAGTGTCGACAGCCGCAGCAGCATCAGCGCGCGCACCACCTCGGCTTCGACCTCGGCGCCGGAACCCGCGGCATGGGAGCGGATCAGGCTCCGCTGCAGCTGGGTCCGCAGTGCGGCCGGGATGTGCCTGTTGGCGAGCGCACCGAATCCGGTGCTGACGCCGTAGTGCGGCCGCACGTCCCCGGCCAGGGATTCGACCACGGCGCGGCTGCGCTCGATCTCGGCCTTCGCCTCGGCAGACAGCACGACTGCCGCGCCGTCGCGGGCCACCGTGACAACCTCGCCGGCATTCAACGGGCCGGCTCCGACCACAACCACGTCCATAACTGCATCAGACCGTGCACGGGCCGGTTCTCGCTACCATTTCGAGCGAATATCGTCTGGGATCCCAGACAGCTCGGAGGTGCGGCAGATGACGAAGGTTCCGGCGGCGGCTCAGGTGCTCGCCGTCCTGCAGTACCTCGCCAGGCAGGCGGGGCCGATACCGGCCGCGGCAATCAGCCGCGACGTGCACCTGCCCCGATCGACGACGTATCACCTGCTCAACACGCTGATCGATGCCGGCTTCGTCCTGCACCTGCCGGAGGATGGTCGCTACGGTCTGGGGCTGAGCGCCTACGAACTGGGGTCGGGCTATACGCGGCAGGCGCCGCTGCAACGACTCGCCCGCGTGCCGCTGGCCGCTCTGGTCGACAGAACCGGCTACAGCGCGCACCTGGCCGTCCTGCACGGCCGCGACGTCGTCTACGTGATCGAGGAGCGGGCCCCGGGCAGGGCACCGCTGGTGACCGACGTCGGCGTTCGGCTGCCGGCCCAACTGACGGCGAGTGGCCGGGCGATGCTCGCGCGGCTGTCGAGAGCCCAGCTCCGCGCGCTGTTTCCTGACGCGTCGGCACTCGTGCAGCGAAACGAGTTGGGCCCGAGGTCGCTGGCCGCACTCCGGCAGCTGCTCGCGCACGCTCGCGGCTGCGGCTACGCCGAGGAGGACGGCGAGGTCAGCGACGGCTTCGCCTCGGTGGCGGTCGCGGTTGCCGATCACTCTGGTCACCCGGTCGCCGGTGTCGCGGTGACCTTCCCGGCGAGCGAGGTGCGCCCCTCGCAACGGGTGCGGGCCGCCCAGCAGGTAGCCCGGACGGCCAGGGAACTGAGCCGACGCCTAGGTGCCGCCGTCTAACCCACGTCTACCCGGGCTTCGCTACAGCTGTGACGCGAATTCTGGCCGGAAACGCGACAGAACAGTAGCGAACCGCATGAACGAACTGCACCCCCCAGCGAACTGGGGGGTGCAGTGGTGTTGCGGTGTAGCCCCGACGGGATTCGAACCCGTGCTACCGCCTTGAGAGGGCGGCGTCCTGGGCCTCTAGACGACGGGGCCAGATTGCCTTGCTCGTTCTTTTGCCTTGCCCGATGGTGCGACTTGCGCTGGGGTACCAGGACTCGAACCTAGACTAACTGAACCAGAATCAGTTGGGCTGCCAATTACCCCATACCCCAAAATAGCTGGCCCGACGTGGCGGGTGGGCCGTCGTCAGACTCTACCGGACGCCAGCGGCAGGTTCCAAAGCCCCCCGCAACCTCGCCATCGCGCGTGCACGGCCGAGCACCGCCAGCGACTCGAACAAGGGCGGGGACACCGTCCGTCCGGTCACCGCGACGCGAACTGGACCGTAGGCATGACGCGGCTTGAGGCCGAGGCCATCCACGCCGTCGACCAGGGCGGTCCGCAGCGCTTCCTCGATCGCCGGCACGCTCCATTCCGCCGAGTCCAGCGCGGCGATCGCGGCAGCCAGCACCGGTTGCCCGGCATCGCCCAGGTTCTTCGCCGCAGCCTGCGGGTCGACGGTGAAGCCGGCCTCATCCACCAGCAGGAAACGCAGCAGCTCAACGCCTTCAGCCAAGGTCTGGATGCGTTCCTGCACCAGCGGCGCCGCCTCGGCAAGCACGCTCGCGGACAGCGCGAACCCGGCGGCGGCGACCTGCGTACCGAGTCGCGCGGCGAAGTCCGGCGCGGCAAGCATCCTTATGTGCGCGGCGTTTATCGCCTCGCACTTCTTCGGATCGAAGCGCGCCGGATTCGCGTTCACGTCGGCGACGTCGAATGCCGCCACCATCTCGTCCAGGCTGAAAATATCGTGGTCGTCGGCGATCGACCAGCCGAGCAGGGCCAGATAGTTCAGCAGCCCTTCGGGCAGGTACCCGGCCTCGCGGTAGACGTTCAGCGACGACTGCGGATCGCGTTTGGAGAGCTTCTTGTTGCCCTCGCCCATCACGTACGGCAGGTGCCCGAAGCTGGGCATCGCCTCCGCCACGCCGATCTCGATCAGAGCCCGGTAGAGCGCGATCTGACGCGGCGTGGACGGCAGCAGATCCTCGCCGCGCAGGACGTGGGTGATCCGCATCAGCGCGTCGTCGACCGGGTTGACCAGCGTATAGAGCGGTTCGCCGTTGGCCCGCACCACCACGAAGTCAGCGACGCTGCCGGCGGCGAAGGTGACCTCGCCCCGGACCAGATCCGTCCAGGACAGGTCCTCGTCGGGCATCCGCAGCCGCAGCACCGGCTCGCGTCCCTGAGCCCGGTACGCGGCACGCTCGTCGGCAGACAGCGTGCGGTCGTGGTTGTCGTAGCCCAGCTTCGGATCACGGCCGGCCGCGCGATGCCGGGCCTCGGTCTCCTCGTTGGTGGTGTACGACTCGTACAGGAAGCCACCGGTGGTCAGCTTCGCGATCACGTCGGCGTAGATCTCGCGGCGCTCACTCTGGCGGTACGGCCCGTAGGGCCCGCCGACCTCGGGCCCCTCGTCCCAGTCCAGGCCCAGCCAGCGCATCGCCGAGAGCAAATCCTGGTAGCTCTGCTCGGAGTCACGGGCGGCGTCGGTGTCCTCGATCCGGAAGACGAACGTCGCACCGTGGTGGCGGGCATGCGCCCAGTTGAACAGCGCCGTCCGGATCAGCCCGACGTGCGGGTTGCCGGTCGGTGACGGGCAGAAGCGGACGCGCATCGGGCCGGCCTCCCCGGCAAGCGGCGCGTTCATGCCGAACGCACCGGGTTGACCAGCGCGCCGATCCCCTCGACCTCGACGGTGACGGTGTCACCGGCCACGATCGGGCCGACGCCGGCCGGTGTGCCGGTCAGGATCACGTCCCCGGGCAGCAGCGTCATGACCGCGGAGCTGTACGCGATCACTTCCGCCACGTCGTGGATCATCTGTTTCGTCCGGCCGTCCTGCCTGATCACACCGTTGACGCTGGTCGTGATTCGCACGTCGGCCGGATCGAACTCCGTCTCGATCCACGGACCGAACGGGCAGAAGGAGTCGTAGGACTTGGCCCGGGTGAAATGCGCGTCCGCGCGCTGCTGATCTCGGGCGGTGACGTCGTTGCCCGCTGCATAGCCGAGCACGTACGACAGCGCGTCGGACCTGTCGACGCTGCGTGCCGGGCGCCCGATGACGACGGCCAGCTCACCCTCGAAGTGGACCTCCGACGAGGACGCCGGCAGCCGGATCGCGTCACCGTCGCCGATCACCGACGTCGACGGCTTCAGGAAGATCAGTGGCGCGGCCGGCACCTCGTTGCCGAGCTCGCGGGCGTGCTCGGCGTAGTTCCGGGCCACCGCAATGACCTTGCTCGGCAGCACCGGTGACAGCAGCCGGACATCGCCGAGCGGCCAGCGCTGGCCGGTATAGGTGATCGGCCCGAACGGGTGGCCGTCGATCGCGGCGACCGACAGCGCGCCGCGCCGAGGGCTGTCGGCCCCCTCCACCACACCCCAGTGAATCGCGGTCCCGGGCGTTGAGCCGGCCCGCGCGGCGGCGGGGTCGGCGTGGAGGAAACGAGCGATGCGCATGGACGCGTACGTTACCGCCGCCAGGACGGGCAGACGCGTGGCCCATACTTGTCGGCGTGAGTGCTGACCTGTCGCGGGTACCGATCCCACGCCGCCGGCGGGCCGCCGCCATGATGAGCCTGCTGGCCGTACTGCTCGTCGCGATCGGTGTGCTGCCCTGGTGCGGCCCGGCGACGCTCGGGGTCCGGATCATCGCAACCGTCGCGCTGGTCGCCGGTGTGGTGCTCGCGCTGCTCGCCTGGGGCATGCTGCACAGCACCGTGATCGACACCCGCCGCGAGCGCGAGGCGCAGCTCGACTCGACCTTGATCGAGACGGCTGGCCGGGCGGGTGCCGGCTGCGGGTGCGGGCACGAGCACGATCCGGACGAGCTGCACTTCACCGATGCGGATCCGGCCGGCGACGCTCTGGAGGGTCGGATCGCCGCAGCGCGGGAGCCATGCAGCGCCGACGCCGCGGACTGCACGCACACCTGTCAGGATTGCACCCTGGCAGCACTACGCGGCTGATCCGACCGTACGGCCAGCATCACGCTCAGCCGGCATCGAGCAGCCCGTAGCGGACACCATCCGCCAGCGCCAGCCAGGACGCCTCGATCACGTTGGCGTGCACGCCGACAGTCGTCCACTCCCGCTGGCCGTCCGACGTCTCGACCAGCACCCTGGTCACCGCGTCCGTGCCGTGTTTGCCCTGCAGGATGCGCACCTTGTAGTCGGTCAGCTCGAACTCGGTGAGCCGCGGGAACAGCGCGACGAGAGCATGCCGCAGCGCCCGATCGAGCGCGTTCACCGGGCCGTTTCCCTCCTCGGTCGAGATCACTCGCTGATCGCCCGCGTGCACCTTCACGGTGGCCTCGCTGATCAGCGTGCCGTCCTCCCGCCGATCGATGATCACCCGATAGGACTCGACCACGAAGCGCTCCGGCGCCGTCCCCAGCTGGTCGCGCAGCAGCAGCTCGAAGGAGGCATCGGCCGCCTCGTAGGACCAGCCGCCCGCCTCCCGTTCCTTGATCCGCTCGACCACCTGGCTGACCACCTCGGGACGGCCCGACACGTCGATGCCCAGCTCCTTC